>Ga0315336_1001797_pt1 | contig 37714 bp, 39 predicted proteins | sample ASW5metaG_FD_204512 | JGI IMG/M metagenome (GOLD analysis project Ga0315336, IMG submission 204512) | Ammonia-oxidizing marine archaeal communities from Monterey Bay, California, United States - ASW #5 | ecosystem: Environmental > Aquatic > Marine > Intertidal zone | place: USA: California... | reverse complement strand
ATTTTTTCTTGATGTTTCAGATATAATTGATTTGAAAGATGAAGAAAAAAGAATAACAGACCAAATGGAACAAATAAGAATTGAAATTAACAAAATAAATAAAATGTTAAAAAATAGTGATTTTATTAAAAACGCACCTGATGAAGTTGTAAAAAAACAAAAAGAAAATTTTATGAATTATAAAAATACATTAACAAAATTAGAAGAAGCTAAAAAAAATATTTCAACAGATTAAATGAAAAAAAAATACAAAAAAAATAATTTAGTTAGCAGATTGGTTTCTAAAGGGCCGGAAAGAGCTCCGCATAGATCATATTACTACGCAATGGGTTTGAAAGAAAAAGAAATAAATAGACCGTTTGTTGGCGTTGTATCAACATGGAACGAAGCAGCACCCTGCAATATATCATTAATGGGTCAGACAAAATTTGTAAAAAAAGGAGTTACAGAAGCTGGTGGTACTCCAAGAGAATTTACGACAATAACAGTCACTGATGGAATAGCTATGGGACATCCTGGAATGAAATCTTCATTAGTGAGTAGGGAAGTGATAGCAGATTCAGTCGAGCTAACCGTTAGAGGGCATTGTTATGATGCTATTGTTGGTGTAGCAGGATGTGATAAGTCTTTACCAGGACTTATGATGGTAATGGCCAGATTGAACTTGCCGTCAATTTTTATGTATGGTGGATCAATCTTGCCCGGAAAATTTAAAGGAAAACAAGTAACTGTTCAAGATTTGTTTGAAGCTGTTGGCGAATACGCATCGGGTAAAATAAAAAAAGAAGATTTATATGCACTGGAAAAAGTTGCATGCCCATCAGCAGGCTCATGCGGAGGACAATTTACTGCAAATACAATGGCATGTGTTGCAGAAGCAATAGGACTTGCTCTACCTGGAACATCGGCAATACCTGCAACTTTTAAAGAAAGAGAAAAAACAGCAAAGCAAGCTGGTAAAACAATTATGCAGCTAATTAAAAATGGCCCTAAACCAAGAGATATTATTACTAGAAAATCTTTAGAAAACGCAACACGTGTTGTTGCTGCATCAGGTGGATCAACAAATGCAGCCCTGCATTTACCAGCTATAGCACATGAGGCTGGAATTGATTTTGATTTGTTTGATATGATGAAAGTTTTTAAAACGACACCTTATATAGCAAATATGAAACCCAGCGGAAAATATGTTGCTAAGGATTTATATGATGTAGGGGGAGTCCCTGTTTTAATGAAAGCATTGCTTGATGGTGGGTATTTACATAAAAATTGTTTAACTGTTACAGGAAAAACAATAGCGCAGAATTTAAAAAGTGAAAAATTTCCAAAAAACCAGGATGTAGTTCAAGAAACAAAAAATCCAATTAGTAAAAATAGTGGCTTGGTAGTTTTAAAAGGATCACTTGCATCACAAGGTGCAGTTGTAAAAATCGCTGGAATGGAAAATTTAGAATTTATTGGAAAAGCCAGATGTTTTGATTGTGAAGAAGATGCTTTTAAAGCAGTACAAAAGAAAAAATATAAAGCAGGCGATGTTTTTGTTATACGCTATGAAGGACCTCGAGGTGGTCCTGGTATGAGAGAAATGCTATCTACAACTGCTGCAATATATGGCCAAGGTATGGGAGATAAAGTCGCATTAATAACCGATGGGAGATTCTCAGGTGCTACCAGGGGTTTTTGTGTAGGTCATGTTGGACCAGAAGCAGCAGTAGGTGGCCCTATCGCTCTTATAAAAAACGGAGACAAGATTCATTTAGATGCTAATAAAGGAACAATAAATTTATTAGTCAATAAAAAGGAACTTGCTAAACGAAAAAAGAAATGGAAAGCTAGAAAGAATTATTTCCAATCTGGATCTCTTTGGAGATACGCAAAAAATGTTGGCGATGCCTATAAAGGTGCGGTAACTCATCCTGGAGCAAAAACAGAAACGCATACTTTTTCAGAAATATAAAAATTAGAATTTTGGCTTATCTTGTATTTTTCTCTAAACCAATCAAGATCATTTTGCCAATCATCTATTGCATCATTCATGCTGGGATCTCTATATCTTTCTTTATCACGAATAAAACTTCTTAAAGACTCAGTCATCATTTGGTATCGCTTCCAACTTCTTTGCCCGCCCCATTTAGCCATATACATAGGTGATTGTACAAATGGAAGTTGATCAGTGTTATAAATAAAATCTAGAATTTCATATCTTACTTTTTCAATAACCCCCTTAGTTTTTCCAACTGAATAACCTAATGTTTATAATAATCCAATATCTGGCCGAGATGGTTTATATTTACCATCCATAAAATCATCCCATCTTCTTTTCCATTCTTCTTTAATAAACTTTATATGAGTACGTGCTTCTTCTTTATAAGATTTATCATCTGATATAGCTTCTATACAATTTAAAAATTTTTGATAAAGAGAATTATCAGGCATTTCTTTTAATTAATTAGTCAATTTTCTTATTTCTTTTTCATCCATTATAAATTAAATTCACAAACTATCGGAACATGGTCAGACGGTTTTTCCCAACCTCTTAACTTGCTATCAATATAACATCTATCTAATTTATCTACCATGGAAGGGGGAAGAAGAAAGTGATCAATTCTAAGTCCTTTATTATTTTCAAAGTTAGTTTTTCTTTTATAATCAAAGAAAGTATATTCTACTTTATCTCCATTAATTGCTCTATAGGCATCGGTTAATCCTAAATTCATCATGGACCAGAATTTTTTTAAAGTATCTTCATGAAACAACGCATCATTAGTCCAGGATTCAGGATTATGAACATCAATTTCTTTTGGAATAACATTAAAATCACCAGCTAAAATAAATTTTTTATTTTCATTCAGATTTTTTTTTATGTAATCAGTTAATCTGTCCATCCATTTCAGTTTGTATGGAAATTTATCTGTATCTATGGGATTTCCATTTGGTAAATAAATGCAAATTAATTCCACATCTTTTATTTTTGACGTAATAAACCTTGCTTGAACATCACTTTTATCTCCTGGCAGATTTTTATTCACAATATTAATTTTTTCTTTGGAGAGAATAGCAACACCATTATAGGATTTTTGGCCTAAAAAAATTGCTTCATAACCAATATTTTTAATGTCTTCTATTGGAAATTCATGATCTTGAACTTTTGTTTCTTGAACAAAAATAATTTCGTATTGTTTTTTTTTCAGCCATTTAGATAATACATCATATCTGGCTCTTATAGAATTTACATTCCATGAAGCGATTCTGATGTTAGCCATTTTTTAATTACAATGAGAATGAAGTACCACAGCCACAGGAAGATGTAGCTTTTGGATTATTAATTTTAAAACGCGAGCCAATTAAATCTTCAACAAAATCTATTTCTGAACCTTTAATTAAATTTAAAGAATTTTGATCAATTATTACCAAAGCGTTATTTTTTTTAATAATAATATCTTTTTTTTTAGATTTATCTTCCATATCTAAATTATACTGGAACCCCTGACATCCACCACCGGTGACAGAAATTCTTAACATTTTCTTTTCTTTCTTTTTAGAAAGTTCAATAATTTTTTTGGCCGCGTTGTTTGTTACTAATAAATTATTCATAATTTTTAAAATAATAATCTAATAATCTTATTTTATTCAAGTTATTATTAAAATAGTATATTTTTTTAAAAATTAAACATGTTAAAGGCTTCTAATTTTTGTGTTAGTCCTGATAAAACAAGGGGCAGGGTATATAAAACTACAAAGGATAAATTTAGAAATGATTATCAAAGAGATGTGGGCAGAATTATACATTCTACTGCGTTTAGAAGACTAAAATACAAAACCCAGGTTTTTGTTAATCATGAAGGCGATCATTTTAGAACAAGATTAACTCACACCTTAGAAGTGTCACAAATAGCTAGATCCATAAGTAGATATTTTAAATTAAATGAAGATTTAACAGAAGCTATAGCATTAGCTCATGATTTAGGACACACTCCTTTCGGTCACGCCGGTGAGGATGCATTAATTAAAGCTTCGGGTTCTTATTTTAATCATAACGACCAGTCTTTTAGAATTGTAACATTTTTAGAAAAAGTATATTTACCATTTGATGGCCTTAATTTAACTTGGGAAACATTAGAAGGTATCGCTAAACATAACGGGCCTTTACAAAGTATAAATAAAAATAGTACTTTATTTTCCTTTAATAAAAATATTATGGATTTAGAATTAAAAACATTTCCATCTTTGGAAGCTCAAATTACCTCTATATCAGATGATATTGCTTATATGAATCATGATTTAGATGATGGTTTTAGAGCAGGATTATTCAATTCTATAGATTTAAATAAGTTAAATTTTTATAAAGAAATTATTAAAGAATACGGATCAGAGTCTAATAGTGACAGGTTTAAGAAAGAATTAGTAAGAAATTTAATAAATAAAATGGTTGTTGATTTAATTAAAGAAACAGAAAAAAATTTAAATAAAATTAAACCAAGAGAAGTGAATGATATTAGAAATGCAGGTTTTAATATCGCTTCTTTTTCTAATAAAATGAAAAGAAATATTTTGGAAATAAGATTATTTTTAAATAAGAAAATGTATAATCATAAAACAGTCAGCAAGAAGACAAAAAAATATAAAAAAATAATAGAAAATTTATACCAACTTTACATTACTAATAAAATAACCATTCCATCAAAATGGATTAATGAAACTTATAAAAATATTAAAGTAGATAAAAAACAGATGATTGTAGATTATATTTCAGGAATGACTGATAGATATATATTAAAAATTTGTAATAAAATATAAAAAAATGAGTTTTTACAATGTATTAAAGGAAGATATTAATATAATACTTAAAAAGAATATTTTTAAAAAAAATTATACAAAAGAAATATATAATATGTTTCAAGTTAGTGAACCTCCCAAAGATAAATTTGGAGATGTATCTACAAATGCTGCTTTTACATTATCTAAACTTTTTAAAACCAACCCTAAAAATTTTGCCGATATTCTTATAAAAGAGTTAAAGAAAATTACTTACATAGAAGAGACTAAGGTTGAAGGTCATGGATTTATAAATTTTTCTCTCAAAAAAGATTTTTGGTTAAATGAACTTAAAAAAGTTTTATTAAAAGATAATAAATACGGTGAGAGTAATATTGGAAAATCAAAAAAAGTAATTATTGAATTTGTATCAGCAAACCCAACTGGTCCTTTACATATAGGCCATTGTAGAGGAGCAGTTTACGGCGATGTTTTGTCTAACATTATGAAGAAACTTGGTTATAAAGTTTATAAAGAATATTATATTAACGACACTGGTTCTCAAATTGACAAATTAACAAATTCTGTAATTTATAGATACAATGAATTATTCAATAAAAACAAAAACACGATTGATGACAATTTATATCCTGGAGAATATTTAATAGATCTTGCTAAAGACTTAAAAAAAAAACACGGTTCTAAATTATTAGAAAGTAACAAAAAAAATAATATTTATATTAGAAACTTTTCTCTTAAATGGATTGTAGATTTTATAAAGGAAGACTTAAATTTACTTGGCATAAAATTTGATTTATTTTATTCGGAAAATGATTTGGTAAAAAAAAACAAAATATCAATCTGTATAAACGAATTAAAAAAAAATAAATTAGTATATAAAGGAACTCCAGAGAAACCAAAAGGCAAAGATTTAGATGAATGGGAACCAAGAGAACAGTTTTTATTTAAATCTACTAAATATGGCGACGATGTTGATAGGGCATTACAAAAATCTAATGGTGATTATACCTATTTTGCAAAAGATATAGCTTATCATCTAGATAAATATAAAAGAGGTTTTGATTTTATGATCAATGTATGGGGCGCTGACCATGGCGGATATATTAAAAGACTTTCTAGCGCTGTTAAGGAAATAACAAAAAATAAAGCGAATTTAATTGTTAAAATATGTCAACTTGTAAAAATTATTGACAACAAAGAAATTTTAAAAATGTCGAAAAGAGAAGGAAAATTCATTTCTTTGAGAAGAGTGTTAAAAAATGTAGGTAAAGATGTTACAAGATTTATAATGTTATTAAGAAAAAATAATGAAGATATCGATTTTGATTTACAAAAAATAACAGATGAAAGTAATGACAACCCAGTATTTTATGTACAGTATGCTCATGCAAGGTGTTGTTCGGTATTAAGAGAAGCAAAGAATTATTTCAACCCCAGTGAAATTACTTTAGAAAAAATAAAAACAAAAAACTTAAAAAATATTAATGATAAAAACGAGATTTCATTAATAAAAGAAATTGTAAAATGGCCAAAAGTTATAGAGGATGCTGTCTGTCATCACGAACCTCATAGAATAACTTTTTTTCTACAATCACTGGCATCTAAATTTCATAGTTTTTGGAATTATGGAAAAAAGGATTCAAGTAAGAGATTTATAATTGATAAAAATAAAGATTTAACTCTTTCAAGACTAGGTTTAATTTATGCGGTAAAAATTATACTTAATAACGGTTTAAATTTATTAGGAGTGAAGCCATTAGAAGAGATGAGATAAAAAAATGAATTTTATTAAACTTTTATTAATAATTATAGTACTTGTTAGTTTTTTTTTTCTTATAAAACACTATATAAATCTTGAAAAATACAAATTTAATTATAATCAATCTACCATTCCAGTAATCGAAGCAGATAACAAACCTTACAAGATTGTACCACCACCTGAAGAGTTTGATAATCCATTAAAAGATTCATGTACCCTAAATGATGAATGTTAAAAACAATTTTTTAAAAAAACCAATCCCAGTTATTTTTGGAGTAAAAAGTTATAAACTTAATAAAAATGAAAAAAAATTTTTTCAAAAATCTAATCCTTTAGGTTTCATACTTTTTGAAAGAAATTGTAAATCTTTTAATCAAACTAAATTACTAATTAATGATTTAAAAAAAACCACATCTCACACATATACTATAATAATGATTGACCAAGAAGGAGGTCGTGTTGCAAGATTAAAAAAACCTAATTGGGACTTATATCCCCCTGCAGAGTTTTTTGGAACAAAAGCGGAAAAAAATTTATCTTTAGCAAAAAAACTTGTATTAAAAAATTCAATGAAAATTGCAAAAGATCTAAAAAGACTTGGAATTAATATGAATTGTGCTCCGGTATTAGATGTTAAATATGATTTTACAAATAATGTAATAGGTGATAGATCTTTTTCATCAAATCCAGTTATTGTTAGCGAGTTGGGAAAATCTTTTTGTATTGGCCATAAAAAAAAAGGAATTATTCCTATTATTAAACATATTCCCGGTCACGGTTCTTCAAGTAAAGATAGTCACAAAACAACACCAAATGTAGATTTGGATTTATTATCATTGAATAATAAAGATTTTTTGCCATTTAAGAAATTAAACAAAGAATCTGCTGCAATGGTTGCTCATATTATTTATAAAAAAATTGATAAAACAATCGCATGTTGTTCTAAAAAAATTATTGAAAAAATAATAAGAAAAAAAATTGGTTTTAACGGACTGTTAATTTCTGATGACATAAATATGAAAGCATTAAAAGGATCAATAAGAAATAAAATAAATACAATATTGCAATCTGGATGTGAAATAATTTTACATTGCAATGCTAATACAAAAGAAATGATGGATATTTATACATCGATTCCTTTGATTAAAAATAAAACATTAAAAAAATTAAGTAAATTGATTGATTTAAGTTAGTTTTACTAAATAAAATTATAGATTTTATAATATAGAAAAAGTAATTATTAATTCTTATAATTAAATCAATATATATTCAAAATATATAGTCTAATAATGTTGAAATGAATGATTTTGTATTAAATATTGATGGCTATGAAGGCCCAATAGAATTATTACTAGATTTAGCAAAAAAACAAGAAGTTGATTTAAAACATATTTCTATTTTAGAACTAGCTGATCAATATTCTAATTATGTTAAAAATAAAATTAAAACTTCTAATTTAACATTAGTTGCTGATTTTCTTGTTATTGCTTCATGGTTAACTTACTTAAAGTCTAGATTGCTATTACCAGAAACAAAGAACGAGGAAATACCAGCAAGTATATTTGCTGAAAATTTACGAGAACAATTAATTAAATTAGATGAAATGAGAAAAGCCGGCATTAAAATTTTATCACGACCACAATTAAATAAAGATTTTTTTAAAAATGGATTGGAAAAAAATACTTTAATAGAAACAAAATATACTTTCGATTGCACATTATATGATTTATTAAAAAATATCGTTGATGTAGATACTAGAAAAAAAATTAAAAATTTTAAATTAAATTTAAAAAAAATTTGTACTGTTGAAGATGCTATAAAAAATATAAAAAAATTTTTTGAATTAAAAAATGACGAATGGATACCATTAGATAATATTTTGAAAATTAAAGAAACCGATACTTTTATTAGAAAGTCATACACAGCATCTCATTTTACTGCATCTTTAGAATTAGTTAAGCAAGGCGTTATTAATGTAAGACAACATGCGCCTTTTGCACCAATTTATATGAAAAAAAAAGCAGTTAAGAAATGATAAATGATACAAAAAATTGTTTAAAAATTATCGAGGCAATTTTATTTGCAAATTCTGACTTAGTTGATGAGAATGATTTAATTAAAAATATTCCTAAAAATTTAAATGTAAAGAAACTTCTTAAAGAATTAAAAGATGTATACGCAACCCGTGGTATCAATATTTACAATGTTAAAAACAAATGGGGTTTTAGAACCGCTCCTAATATGACTAATTATCTTAAAATAGAAAAAAATTTAAAACGAAAACTTTCTAAAGCTGGAGTAGAAACTCTTGCTATCATTGCTTATTACCAACCAGTAACGAAAGGTGAAATAGAAAAAGTAAGAGCAAGAAATATAAGTCAAGGAACTTTAGATATTTTAATAGAAAGAGGTTGGGTAGAATTAAAAGGTAGAAGAAAAACACCTGGCAAACCTCTAACGTGGGGTACCACTGATAAGTTTCTTGAACATTTTAATCTTACAGATTTAAAAGAACTTCCGACTATAAATGAAATCAACCATCTAGGCATTGAAAACAAAAGGGGTTAAAATTGAATTTAATTAAAGATTTTTTTATTCATAAATCTTTTAATCCATGGTTTTTCTTTCCTTTGTTTATTACTTTTTTTTTGTCTTTTCCTATTTTTTCATTAATTTTTAATGTTGTTTTAAACTATAACACCGAATGGAATATTGTATTTAATATTGAAATATGGGATTATTTTTTCAACTCTATATGTATAATATTCTTCCAATCAATTTTCGTACTCTTTTTTGGCGTCATATGCGCTTGGATCATAACAACATACGATTTTCCTTTTAGAAAAATTATCGATTTTTTTTTACTATTACCATTAAGTATACCACCATATATAGCTGCAATAGCATATGCAGAAATTTTTGATTTTTCTAGTTATTTACAGATTTTTTTTAGAGAAAATATTTCAATTCTAAATAACATTCGTTTTCCAAATATAAGATCTCTACCAGGCGTTATATTTATATTTTCTATAACTCTTTATCCATATGTTTATATTATTTCTAGAGCTGCATTTTCTGAAATTTCACATACTTATAGTGAGATTGGTAAAACTCTTGGTTTAAAACAATTAAGTATTTTTTTTAAAGTTTTTTTACCATTAGCAATTTTTCCAATAATAGGTGGGGTTATTTTATCAATATTAGAGTCATTGAATGATTTTGGTACTGTCCAATATTACGGAATAGATACTTTTACTACAGGAATATATAAAACATGGGTTGGTTTAGGTGATATCAATCTAGCTTCACAGATATCAATTTTTTTTTTATTTTTTATTTTTTTTATTTTATTTTTACAAAAGAGGTTTTTTTCTAATGAAAAAATTAATTTAAAAGCAAGTTTTAAAAAAAAGAATAATTTAATTTCCTCAAGTAAATTCAAAAATACATTTTTAATTTTTTTTTGTTTTTTACCAATAATTTTAGGTTTTTTTGTACCATTTATTTTTTTATTATCTAATTCGATTCAATCTTTAGAAGTTTTTTTGTTAAAAGATACAATAATTAATACATTTAACACAATTTTTCTTGCAGTAATTACCTCCTTTACAATAATTTTTTTATCATTGCTAATCAATTATTCAGCTAGGATTAAAAAAAACAAAATAAATTTATTTTTTAATAAAATCGCATCTCTTGGATATGCAATACCAGGTTCAATAATTGCAATAGGTATACTTATACCATTTACATATTTTGATAATTTTTTTGTTAATTTTTTTAAAGTTAATTTTAATTTAAATATAAGTACTTTTTTTACTGGGAGTATTTTTGTTCTTTGTTTTGCTTATGTTGTTCGTTTTTTTACAATATCTCAAACAAATATTGAAAGTGGTTTTTATAGAATATCAAAAAATATAGATGATACAGCTAGAGTTTTAGGGAAAAAACCAATATTAATTCTATTTAACATTCATATTCCTTTAATGTCATTAACTATATTGTTATCTCTAGTTTTAATTTTTATCGAAATAGTAAAAGAATTATCTGCGACACTTATTTTAAGACCATTTAATTTTAATACTTTAGCTATACAGGTATACGAATATGCATCAGAAGAAAGAATTATCGAATCTTCAATACCTTCATTAATTATTGTTGTTTTATGCATTATTGGGATAATATTTATGACAAGAATTAATAATCAATTATTAAAAAGTGATAAAAGATAACAATATAGAAATCCAAAATATATCTCAGATAAAAGATAATAAAAAAATATTAAACAATATTAATCTTAATATTCCCACTAATAAAGTTGTTTGTCTTGTCGGGCCGTCAGGTTGCGGAAAAACATCATTATTAAGAGTAATCGCTGGTTTAGATAAATTTAATTCGGGGAAAATTTTTTTTGACAATAAACTTATTTCAAAATCACAATTTTCTGTCCCTACAGAGAATAGAAACATAGGATTAGTTTTTCAAGAATCAAATTTATTTCCGCATTTAAATATTTTTAAAAATGTTTCTTTTGGATCGAAAAAAAAAAAATTTAAAGATATTCAAAAAGAGACTTTTGGAATTTTAAAAAAAATTGGTTTACCACATTTCTCTAATATTTATCCTCATCAATTATCAAGTGGACAAACACAACTTGTTGCTATTGCAAGATCTTTAATAACAAAACCTAAGTTACTGATGATGGACGAACCTTTTGCCAATTTAGATCAAAGATTAAAAAATAAAATTCGTGATATAACATTACATTTACTTCAAAAAACATTTACAACTGCATTAATAGTAACTCACGATCCAGATGACGCGATGTTTATGGGTGATTTTATTGCTATTATGAATAAAGGTAAAATTGTACAGTTTGACACCCCTGTTAATATTTACAATAAACCAAATTCTGCTTTTGTTGCTAGATTTTTTAGTGAAACTGTTTCTTTAAGATCTAAAGTATATAACAGAATAGCTAAAACTATATTTGGTTCAATAAGAATTGTCGATTCTAAATTAATAAAGGAAGAAGAAATTGATATAATTTTTAGATCAGAAGCTTTTAGTATAACTAAAAATAATCCTAAAAAAAATCCTAACAAAATTAAAAGTAAAATAATTGCTGTTAAATATATTAGTGAAAATTCTTACTTACATCTTGATATTTTAAATAGTGCTATTCAAAAACATATACACATAAAAGTTCTAGGAAAATTTATCCCACCTAAAAATAAAATTTGTTATATTAATATTGGTAAAAAAAATTTTTTTATATTTAAATGTAAATAAAATAATTGGTTGAATAAAATATGGCTCCAAGTTTTTGGCAAATATTATTAGTCTTAGTTATAATTTTAATCCTTTTTGGGGCAGGAAAATTACCCGTTGTTATTAAACAACTTGGGAAAGGTCTGCAAACCTTTCGTTCTTCAATAAAACAAGGATCAAAAAAAAGAAAGAAATAATTTAATTATAAAAATATGTTTAACTTAGGATGGTCTGAATTACTTCTTATATCTATTGTTTTTCTTATATTTATAAAACCTAAAGACTTTCCTTTTTTTATAAAAAATATAGCTAAATTTTTTTATAAAATTAAAAATTATATATCAAATATTACAGACGAGTTCAAAGAAGATATTTATGATGATGATTTTAAAAAAAAAAACGAAGAAATACTAAAAATTGAGAAAGAATTAAGAAAATTAAAAAAAAAATAGAAATTGATTTTAAAAAAAAATAATAAAAAAGTTTTTTTATCAAATCATCTAATTGAACTAAGAAACAGATTCCTTTATTTTTTTTTATTTTTTACTGTTTCTTTTTTATTTTCCTATTACTTTGTAGAAGATATTTTTTCATTTATAATCAACCCTTTCGTAGACTCTATAGAATTTAAGGAAAATAAAAGACTTATTTATACAGGTTTAGCTGAAGCATTTTTCAGTTATTTAAAATTAGCATTAATTTCTGCATTTATTATTTCATCTCCTTACTTTATTTATCAAATATGGGCTTTTGTTGCTCCTGGATTATTAAAAAAAGAAAAGAAAATTATTTTTCCATTTTTATTTTTAATTCCATTGATGTTTTTACTGGGTTTTGTGTTCCTTTATTATTTTATTATACCTATAGCATGGGATTTCTTTATTACTTTTGACTCATCAGGATTAGAAAATAAATTTACACTAGAGCTTGAGCCAAAAATAAATGAATATATTTCTTTAACGTTAAAACTGGCTTTTGCTTTTGGTTTAGCTTTTCAACTACCTACAGTAATTTTCTTATTAACAATTTTAGGCTTAACCTCACCCAATGATTTACAAAAAAAAAGAAGATTTGTAATAGTTATAATTTTTTTAATTTCAGCGTTAATAACACCTCCTGATATAATTTCACAAATAGGTTTGGCTATTCCGGTTATTTTTTTATATGAATTTTCAATTTTTATATCAAAATTTTTTGAAAAAAAGAAAAATTGATTTTTTGTTATAATATATTTTAATTAGAAAAAAAAATGTTAGATATCAAATGGATAATTAAAAACCCGAATGAAGCTGATAAATATTTTAAAAGAAGAGGTTTAAAACCTTTAGCAAATAAATTAATAAAAATGAGTAAATCAAGATCAGAAATTTTTGTAAAACTTGAGAATTTATTAAAGCAAAGAAATAATTTTTCTAAGGAAATATCAAACACCAGTAACCAATCAAAAAAAAATGAATTAATTCAAAAAGTAAAAATATTAAAAGATAATATTACTAAATTAGAAAGGAATAAAATTTCTACAAATTCAGATCTTGATAATTTTTTAATGGAATTGCCAAATTTTTTAGATGATACGGTTCCTAATGGAAAGAATGATGATAATAATGTGGAATTAAGAAAAGTTGGTAATATAAAAAAATTTGATTTTAAAATTAAGGATCATGTTGATATAGGTGAAAAATTAGATCTTTTAGATTTTAAAACTGCAGCAAAAGTATCAGGATCTAGATTTGTTTATTTAAAAAATAATCTTGCAAGATTAGAAAGAGCATTAACCTCTTTTATGATTGAAAGTAATATTAAGTTTGGAAAATTTAATGAAATTTATTCTCCTATTTTGGTAAATGAGAATGCATTAATAGGTACAGGCCAACTACCAAAATTTGATTCGGATATTTTTAAAACAAGAGAAAATTTATGGCTTATTCCAACAAGCGAAGTTACATTGGTTAATTTAGTAAGAGACAAAATAATTAAAAAAAATGAATTACCAATACGTTACACGTGTTACTCACCTTGTTTTAGATCAGAAGCAGGTGCAGCTGGCAAAGATACAAGAGGACTAAAAAGACAACATCAATTTGGTAAAGTAGAAATTGTATCAATTACAAATCCAGAAAAATCTAAGAAAGAACATTTATTTCTTTTAAATACAGCAGAAAAAATTTTACAAGATCTTGAGCTGCCATATAGAGTTTGTGAATTATGTGCTGGCGAGGTTGGGTTTGCTTCAAAAAAAACATATGATCTTGAAGTATGGATACCAAGTACAAAAAATTATATGGAAATTTCAAGTATTTCTAATTGTGGGGATTTTCAAAGTAGAAGAATGAATACTAGATATAAAGATAACGAAAGAAAAGAATATCCTCATTCTTTAAATGGCTCTGCTTTAGCAATTGGTAGAACTATCATTGCTATTTTAGAAAATTTTCAAAATGTTGATGGCTCAGTCAATATACCTAAAGTTTTGAGAAAATATATGAACGATATGGAGAGGTTATAATTTTTATTGAAAGGGAATGTAAAAAGAATTAATTTAATATTAAAACTACGTAAACTTGGTGTTACCAATCATCAAGTTTTATCTATTTTAGAAAGAATTCCTCGAGAAAAGTTTATTGATGAAGAATTATCTTACAAAGCTTATCAAAACAATGCATTGCCTATAGATTGTAATCAAACTATAAGCCAACCTGCAGTTGTTGCAAAAATGACAGAATTATTAGAACCTAATAAATCATTTAAAGTATTGGAAATTGGAACTGGCTCAGGTTATCAAGCTGCAATATTATCAAAATTATTTAAAAGAGTTTACACCATTGAAAGACATAAAACGTTATTTGAAAAAGCAAAAAAAATATTAAGTAATCTCAAAATAAATAATATAGTTTTTTATTATGGAGATGGAATGAAAGGATGGCCTGCAAAATTTACATTTGAAAGAATTATAATTACTGCAGTATCTAAAAATTTGCCTACAAATATAATAAATCAATTATCTGATAGTGGTATTTTAATTTTACCATTAATTTATGGTAACGAACATTTTATAACTAAAATAGTAAAAAAAAATGAAAAACTATATTTTAAAAAATATTGGAGAGTTAGATTTGTACCTATTGTATCTGGCATTAATTGATTTAAATCTTTAATTTTTTTCAAAAAAATATAGTATTTAGAAAAATATTTTTTAACATAATTTATTATGAATGAAACTTTTGCTTCTTTTCTTCCACTAATATTAATATTTGTTGTTTTTTATTTTTTATTGATAAGACCACAACAAAGAAAAATGAAAGAACATAAAGAAATGATAAGTAAAATTAAAAGAGGAGATGAAATACTTACTGCGGGAGGTGTTTATTGTAAAGTTTTGCGTGTTATTGATGAAGAAAAAATTGAAGCTGCATTATCTAATAATGTAAATATTATTATATCTAAGCCAACTGTAACAAGCGTTATTAATAAATCATCTGATACGAATAATAAGTAGAATATAATATTAAATTAATGGTACAGTTTAAAAAATGGCAATTATACTTAGTTATTCTATTTAGTGTCTTTGCTATTGTTTTCTCACTTCCTAATTTTTTTTCAAAGAATGTATTAAAAAAGTTTCCATCTTTTATTCCATCAGAGCAAGTAATTTTAGGTTTGGATTTGCAAGGTGGCTCATATTTATTAATTGAAGTTGATACTGAATCTGTTGTATCAGAAAATTTAGAATCTTTTTCTGATGGCATTCGATTGTCTTTAAGAAAAAACAAAATACCTTATTCAAGATTTAATATTAAAAATAATAATATATTTTTTAATATTAAAAATGAAAAGAAAAAGGAAGAGTTATCAAAAATTTTATCAAAATATTCACAAGATATTTCTTTTGAATATATAGACGATAAATTAATAAAGATTTTTTTTAACAATCAAAAGATTAAAAATATTCAGGACACCTCAGTTTCACAATCAATAGAAGTTGTAAGAAGAAGAGTAGACGAGTATGGCACAAAAGAACCTACTATTCAAAGGCAAGGTTTAAATAGAATATTACTAGAACTCCCCGGGATTACTGATCCTGAAAGATTAAAAAAGTTATTGGGTAAAACTGCAAAACTAACACTTCAAATTATTGATGACGATATATCGTCTGATGAATTAAGATCCGGAAAAAGCAAACCAGGAATAAATGTTTATGAATCGGATACCGAAGTAGATTTATTAGAAAAACCTTTGTTATATGCAGTGAAAAAAAAAAAAACAATTTCTGGTGACTTATTAATAAATGCATTTCCAACGGTTGATAATGGTTCTCCGGTTGTATCTTTTGAATTTAATAATAAAGGAGGAAGGAAATTTGGAAAAATTACTACCGATAATATTGGAAAAAGATTAGCTATTATTTTAGATAAAAAAGTTATAAGTTCTCCAAATATAAGGGAACCAATTACAGGTGGAAGAGGAATTATAACTGGTCAATTTACTTTTCAAGAAGCAACAGACCTATCCATGCTTTTGAGAGCTGGCGCTCTTCCTGCGCCATTAAATATTATTGAAGAACGGACAGTAGGACCAAGTTTGGGAGCCGATTCAATTAAATCAGGAAAGTTTGCATCTATTTTAGGTTTTTTTTTAATTATCATTTTTATGTTTTTAATTTATGGAATTTTTGGAATTTTTGCCAATATTGCATTAATTTTTAATTTATTAATTTTGTTAGCAATATTGACATTAATTAAATCAACATTAACTCTTCCTGGAATAGCAGGCATAGTGTTAACTATTGGAATGGCAGTAGACGCAAATGTACTAATATTTGAAAGAATTAAAGAAGAAATTAAACATAATCTTTCACCAATTGCTACGATTGATATTGGTTATAAAGAAGCTTTTAAAACTATTGTTGACGCAAATATTACTACACTTATCGCAGCAATAATGTTATTTGGTTTAGGTTCTGGCCCAGTCAAAGGTTTTGCAGTTACTCTTTCAATCGGAATTTTGACTTCAATGTTTACGGCAATAATGTTCACAAGAATTTTAATACTTATTTGGTTAAGAAAAAAATCCCCAGAAAGGATTAATTTATAAAATGCCAATTTTAAGAATTCTTAAGGGTGGTACTGATATTAAGTTTATGAAAATAAAGAAGTTAACTTTGTTTATTTCATCTATTTTATTTTTATTATCTTTGGGCGCGGTTTTTTTTAAAGGTTTAAATTTAGGAATTGATTTTACAGGAGGAAACTTGATTGAAGTTAGATTTAAAGAAAACCCAGATTTAAATAATTTAAGAATTCAAATGAATAAATTAGATTTAGGTGAAATTCAATTACAAAGTATAGGTAATAAAAATGATATTGTTATTAGAGTTCAAGAAAAAAAAAATAGTGATAATAAAAAAATCGAAACAATACAAATTATAAAAGATAGTTTAAATGATAAATCTGTAGAATATAGAAGAAGTGAATTTGTAGGCCCAAAAGTTGGAGATGAATTAGTAAAAGCAGGAGTAATAGCAGTTATTTTTTCATTGTTTGGAATACTTATATATATATGGCTAAGATTCCAATGGAATTTTGCGCTTGGTGCAATTATTGCTTTGATACATGATGTTATTTTAACTTTGGGTTTTTTTTCAATATTTCAATTCGAGTTTAATCTTGCAACTGTTGCAGCAGTTTTAACAATTGCTGGTTATTCAATTAATGATACCGTTGTAATTTATGATCGTATAAGAGAGTCGATGAGAAAATATAAACAAATTAGTTTTGATGAAGTAATTAATATATCTTTAAATGGAACGTTATCTAGAACTTTAATGACTAGTTTAACAACACTCATGGCATTACTAGCATTATTTATTTTCGGTGGCATTGTAATTTCTAGTTTTATAATAGCTCTTATTTGGGGAGTTTTAATTGGAACTTACTCTTCGTTATATGTTGCATCTCCAATTTTGTCGTATCTTAAACAAGAAAAAAGACAAGTTAATTAGTATAGATTTTGAGCTGATACCATTGCATATAACATAGGTATAGATAAAGCAGTATTTGTTCTTGAAAATAACATTGCTTTTCTTGCTGCAGAGGGCTTCATATCATCATTTGCTGAAACCAAACCTAGTGCAATTTTTTGATTTGGCCATATAATCATCCAAACATTATATGCCATTATTATACCTAACCACATTCCTATACCAATTGCAGTATGTTTTTGAGAACCATCCATTAATCCGAGCGTTAAAGCATTAATCAAATAACCATTTAAATGAGCTGTTGAAAGTCCAGTAATTATAGTTGCCAAAGCTGCCCATCTAAACCAAAATAATGCTTTTGGAGCAATTACTTTGCTAATAGCTGGTTTTTCATTATCTGGTATATTAGGCATAGATGGTATTTGTACAAAGTTGAAGTACCAAAGTAAACCAATCCACATCACCCCACTTAAAACATGTAGCCAACGTGAAAAGAATGCCAAATATGTTGGTTCAAAAAAATCCATAATTCTAATAAATCACGTTAATCAATAACACCATTATTATTGTTAGTATAATTCCTATCAATACAGTTTTTGACAAAGATTCCAGTGGATTATTCATAATATATTAATAATGAATAAAAAATTATTTTTGTAAAGTTTTTCTTTTTATTTTATCTTCTATTCTTAATACATTATATAAATATTGGCTAGTGTAGCTGTTTTTGAATTTTACTAATAAAACCTCGGGAGAACCTTCCGCAATAATTTTTCCACCTTTTTCCCCACCTTCCGGCCCCATATCAATTATATGATCTGAAGTTTTAATAACTTCTAAATTATGTTCAATAACTATTACAGTATTACCTTTATCAACAAGTGAGTGTAAAACTTCTAAAAGTTTTTTAACATCTTCAAAATGAAGACCGGTTGTTGGTTCATCAAGTAAATACAAAGTTTGACCAGTAGATCTTTTTGACAATTCTTTAGCAAGTTTAATTCTTTGAGCCTCACCGCCAGATAACGTTGTAGCTGATTGACCAATTTTAATATAACCCAATCCAACTTTTTTTAAGGTATGAAGTTTGTTTTTAATGTTTGGTATAGCTTTGAAAAATTCTAAAGATTCGTCTACTGTCATATCAAGTATATCTGCAATATTTTTATCTTTAAATTTAATTTCTAAAGTATCTCTATTATATCTTTTACCTTTACATGCGTCACATTTAACATAAACATCAGGTAAGAAATGCATTTCTATTTTTATTACCCCATCTCCTTGGCAAGTTTCGCATCTTCCACCTTTAACATTAAAAGAAAATCTTCCTGCTTTATAACCTCTTTCTCTTGATTGTGGTAAATTTGAAAACCACTCTCTAATTGGTGTAAATGCTCCTGTATAAGTTGCAGGATTTGATCTTGGGGTTCTTCCTATCGGTGCTTGATTTATTTCGACTATTTTATCTAAATATTCATAACCTTCTAAAGATTTATATTTTTCTGGTTTTTGAATTTGATAATTTAGTTTTTTTCCAACAGCTTTTAGTAACGATTCATTAATTAAACTAGATTTTCCACTTCCAGAAACACCGGTAACAGAAGTAAATGTTCCTAATGGAATTTTTACACTAACGTTTTTTAAATTATTAGTATTTATACCTTTCATGATTAAAAATTGATTTTTTTTACCTTTTCTTCTATTTATCGGAGTAGGTATATTTCTATATCTGTTTAAATATTGCGATGTTATAGATTCTGTAGATGACAAAATTTCTGATAATTCTCCTTTTGCAACAATATTTCCACCATAAACACCAGCTCCTGGACCTACATCTATAATATAATCTGCTGCTCTAATTGCCTCTTCATCATGTTCAACAACAATTATTGTATTTCCAAGAATTTTTAATTTTTCTAGTGTTTTTAATAATCTTTTATTATCTCTTTGATGTAAACCTATTGATGGCTCATCTAAAACATACAAAACTCCTGTTAAACCAGAACCAATCTGTGAAGCCAATCTAATTCTTTGTCCTTCACCTCCAGATAAAGTTCTAGAATTTCTTGAAAGAGTTAGATAATTTAAACCAACATTATTAAGAAAATTAAGACGATTATTTATTTCTTTTAAAATTCTTCTAGCTATTTCATATTGTGTTTTGTTTAATTTCTTTTCTAATTTTTCAAACCATTCAATAGCTTTTTCTATAGTAAAAATGCTTACTTCACCAATATGTAAATTATCTATTTTTACAGAAAGAGCTTCTTTTTTTAATCGATGACCATTACAAGTTTCACAAGTGTCATATCTTAAATATTTTGATACCTCGTCACGATAATATTCATTTTCATTTTTAAACCACTTTCTTTGTAAATTTGGTACAACCCCTTCAAAAGTTCTTTCAATTGGATATGTTCCTCTAAATGAAGAATATTCAAATCTTATTTTTTTTTTATCACTCCCATATAGGATAATTTTTTTTATATTTTCTTTTAAATCTTTAAATGGTATTTCCATACTAAAATCAAAGGCTTCTGAAAGAGCCTGTAGAGTTTGCTGATAAAAATCATTTGATGATTTATTCCACGGTTGAATTGCACCTTCAGCAAGACTTAAATTATGATTTGGAATTACCATATCTGGATCAAAATATGATTTGTTACCTAAACCATTACAATCAGGGCAAGCTCCAAAAGGATTATTAAATGAGAACAATCTAGGCTCAATCTCTTCAATAGTAAAACCTGAAACAGGGCAGGCAAATTTTGTCGAATATATATCTATTTTTTTTGTATCATGATTTTCAATATACACTACTCCATTAGAAATATTTAACGCAGTTTCGATACTATCTGTTAATTGGTTTTTAATATTTTTATTAATCTGAATTCTATCAATTACAATTTCTATATTATGTTTAAATTTTTTATCAAGCTCTGGCAAATCTTCTGATGTATAAATCTTTTCATCTATTTTAAATCTTTGAAATCCTTTTTTTATTATTTCAGAAATTTCTTTTTTATACTCACCTTTTCTACCTTTAATTAAAGGTGCTAATAAATTAAACTTGTCTCCAATTTTTTTTTTTAAAATATTATCTACAATTTGCGATACACTTTGAGATTCAATAGGCCTGCCTGTTTTAGGCGAATAGGGGATCCCTATTCTTGCAAATAATAATCTCATATAATCATAAATTTCTGTTATTGTTCCCACAGTTGATCTTGGGTTTTTTGATGTTGTTTTTTGTTCTATTGATATTGCAGGGGATAAACCATCAATTGAATCTACATCCGGTTTTTGCATAACTTCTAAAAATTGTCTTGCGTAAGCAGATAAACTTTCAACATATCTTCTTTGACCTTCAGCATAAATTGTATCAAATGCTAGTGACGATTTTCCAGAACCAGAAACTCCTGTTATAACAACTAATTTGTTTTTTGGGATTTCTAGATTTAAATCTTTTAAATTGTGTTCTCTTGCACCTGCAATAGTAATTTTATCCATAATTTATTAGACTAACATGTGCTTTCTTTTTATTCTTAACTATTATAAAGAATACAGCTGTTTATAACATTAAACATTAGTGAAATTAACTATTTGTCAGAATGAATAAAAATAATAATTTTAATTTAGAATATATATTTTTTTTCTTAATTTTCATTTGGATTTTAAATTTTTTTTTCACTTTATATACACTTCCACCAAATGTGGATGATGCATTATATTTTACACAATCATTTTTTTTTTCTTATACGAATGAACTTGCTTATAAAGATGGATTGAATACATATTATGACTTTTCAAAATTTCCCGTTTTTCCATTATTTCAGGGTTTTTTTTTAAAATTTCTTTTATTTATAAATTTTCCAATAGATTTTTATTCTTATAGAATATTTACTTTAATTATTTTTATATTTCTTATTTTTTGTTCTTTTAAATTAATTAATTCATTTATACAAGAAAAAGAACTTTTAATTTTGTTAAAATGTTTATTCTTAGTTCTTATATCCATTAGCCCATTTTCTTTGAATTATATGATTGTTAGACCAGAATTATTAGGTTTATCATTTTTAATACTTGGACTTTATTTTTATAGGCTATATAAAGATTCAGGTAAAATCACAAATTTTTTTCAAGAAAAGCATATTTTTATTTCCGGAATTTTAATTAGTTTATCAATATTTACACATCCTATGTTTTTTTTAATAAATTTTTTTTTAATAATATTTATTCTTATTAATGATTTTAAAATAAAAATTTTTTTATTTTTTGCTCTAGGACTTTTCATTCCATTTTTTGTTATAGCAAGTTATTACATTTATCATTTACCTTATTCATTAGAACAATTATTAATTAATTCCTCTGGATTTCCGTATTTTGGTTATTTTTTTTCTTACATTCAAACAATATTTTTTGAAAACAACATTTATATGAACTTAATAAATGCATTTTATCATATTCCATATTTTCTGATTTTTTTGTATTTGATATTTCTTTATTTAAAAAAACTTATTAAGAAAAATAATTTTGAATATTATGAAAAAATTAATTTTGTACTAATTTTTTCTATTTTTATAACTTTTTTTATAGAAAGAAGCACTTATTATAATCACTCAGTTTTTGCAATAATTATTTTATTAATCCTTTTTTATGAATTTAGAAAAATTAACTTCAACTTTTCTAGAATTATTTTTTTTAATTATAAACTTTTTGTAGTTTTATCTATTTTTTGTATTTTTTCATGGAATATTTTTCATACATTAAAATATTATTTATTTAAAGATCAATATTTATCAAATAGTAAATTTATAAATTTTAAAAATTCTTTTTTAAAAAATAAAAAAATTTTTATTACAAGATCTGAATTTATCCCCTATTTTCTTGATGAAATTGAGTTAAATATATCTTCAAACTTTAATAATCAGTCAACTATAGATTGGTTTTTCCCAATATCTAGTAGAGCTGTTACATTAAATGAAATAAATAGATCAAAAAATATAATAGAAAAAAAACTTCGCATAAATAATCTATCAGATTATCATTGGATTATTGCAAAAAAAAATATTTTAAATGATAATAATCAAAATATGTGTATCAGACTTGATATAATATCTCCAGAAAACATCGATATCTCATTAAATCATTATTCTATGAGTTATGAGACAAAAAAATATATTGTTTTGAATTCAAAAGAAATCTCTTTAGAATGTGATATAACTTGAGATATTTTCATTAGTATTCGAAATAATTTAATATGAAAAAATATATAATACAAAAGTCAAACAATGTTTTACCAAGTAATAGAAGTTTTGGATTTACTTTTAGTTGTATTTTTCTTATTTTTTTTGGTATTAAATATTATTTTTCTAGTTCATATAATAGTTCTTATCCTTTTTTAATTGTATCGATTATTTTCCTTTTAATTACTCTAACTAAACCAAATGTATTTTATTTATTAAATAAGTTGTGGGGTAAATTTGGATATTTATTATCAAGAATATTTAATCCTATCTTTTTATTTATTTGTTATATTTTTATTATTATACCTACGAGCTTTTTTATGAAAATTTTTTTTAACTACGATCCAATGAAACTAAATAATAAATCTAATACATCGTGGTTAAAAAGAGATATTGAACCTAATAAAGAACTTAAAGATTTATTTTAATTATGAAAGAATTTTTATTACAAATTATAAAATATGTATGGAAAAGAAAAAAATTTTTTTTAATTCCTGCTTTATTTTTTTTAGTTGTTATTGGCACATTATTTATTGTTTCAGAAGGATCAACTATAGCACCTTTAATATACACTTTATTTTAATAGATGAAAATACTAGGTATATCTGCTTTTTACCATGATAGCGCAGCAGCTTTAATTATTGATGGTAAAATAATTTCCGCTGCTCAGGAAGAAAGATTTACTAGAATAAAACATGACTCCGCATTTCCATTTGAGTCAATTAAATTTTGTTTAAATTTTTCAAATATTAATATAGATAATTTAGATTATGTAGTTTTTTATGAGAAACCTTTTTTAAAGTTTGAAAGATTGCTAGAAACTTATTTAGGTTTTGCACCTAAGGGCTTTGAGTCTTTTAAATTATCTATGCCAACATGGGTAAAAGATAAATTATTTCAGAAAAATACAATTAAGAAGAATTTAGAATTAATTTCAAAAAAAAAATTTGATAGTTCAAGAATTTTATTTACCGAACATCATCTTAGCCACGCTGCAAGTGCTTTTTATCCATCACCATTTAAAAAAGCTGCTATTGTTACCATGGACGGAGTGGGAGAGTGGGCAACAACCAGCATAGCTGTTGGAGAAAAAAATAAAATAAAAGTATTATCAGAAATTCATTTTCCCCATTCGATTGGTCTTTTATATTCTGCATTAACATATTTTCTAGGATTCAAAGTTAACTCCGGCGAATATAAAGTTATGGGCTTAGCTCCTTATGGAAAACCAGTCTACGAAAAAATAATTAACAATAATTTAATCAAAATTAACAACGATGGGTCTTTTCATATGAATCAAAAATATTTTAATTTTTCTACGGGGCTTACAATGATAAATAATAATTTTTGCAAATTATTTAAAATGAAAGTAAGAAAATCAGAAGAAAAATTAAGCCAAAAGCATATGGATGTAGCTGCTTCAATACAAAAAGTTATTGAAAATATAGTTTTAAAAATAGCTAAGAATGCTTTTAAACTTACAAAATCCAAAAATTTATGTTTAGCAGGCGGTGTGGCGTTAAATTGTGTTTCAAATAGCAGGATTGTTGATGAAAAGATCTTTAAAAATATTTGGGTTCAACCAGCATCTGGTGATGCAGGAGGGTCTATTGGATCTGCTTTATTTACTTTTTATTCATATTTGAGAAATAAACGAAAAATTTCAAAAAAAGATGAAATGAAGGGGAGTTTTCTTGGTCCTAAATATACAAGCAATGAAATAAAAAAAACTTTAGATAATTCTAAAATTAAATATGAGCTTTTAAGTACTAAAAACATTATCAATAAGACAACAAAACTGCTTTGTAGCAATAAGACTATTGGTTGGTTTCAGGATCGTATGGAATTTGGTCCTCGAGCTTTAGGACATAGATCAATTATTGGTGATCCTAGATCAAAAGATATGCAAAAAACTATGAATATTAAAATAAAATTTAGAGAATCCTTTAGACCCTTTGCGCCATCCGTATTAGCAAACCATTCAAAAAAATGGTTTAATTTTCCTTTTAAAAGTCCCTACATGCTTTTTGTCGGTAATGTTAATCGTAATAAGAGAACAAGGGTTAAAAAAAAATTAAATGGCTTAAACGGTTTGCAATTATTACAAGTTAATCGATCTCTAATACCTGCAGTTACACATGTTGATTATTCAGCACGAATACAAACTGTAGACTCAAAGCATAATAAGAAATTTTTTTTATTATTAAATAAATTTTATAAAAAAACTAAATGTCCAATATTAATCAACACAAGTTTTAATGTTAGGGGCGAGCCAATAGTATGTACTCCAAAAAATGCTATAGAGTGTTTTATGTCAACAAATCTTGATGTATTAGTTATAGAGAATTTTTTAATTTTAAAAAACAAGCAAGATTTAAAATTAAAAAATTTGCTTATAAGGGAGTTTGATCCAGATTAATTTTTATTTATGGAAAAATTAAAAGAAAATTTCTCAAATATTATAATTTTTTTATTTCTTATATTAGGTTTTTTTTCGTTCATTTATGGGATTAGTCAAATTAAGGTAGATTATAACTGGTCCATTAAAATTATTGTTTTTTCCACAGTTTTTTTGATTTTTTTCTTTTTAATTTTTATTTTGCCAAAAAAAATAAAAGACTTTTTTATTACTATATTAACTACGATATATTTGGCCTTTCTATTTGTAAATTTTTATTTGCAATACTCAATTCCAAGTCACAAAGTAGATCTAACAAAAATAGCACAAGAACAAAATATAGAAATTGATACAAGGACAAAAATTCAAGTTATTGGGGATATGCGAAAAAATAACAAAAATGTGTTTTCATCTGTACACGCCGGTTTATTTCAAACAGATATACCTAATGATGTAATTATTAAAAATAATCTTTACCCATTAGCGGGTATTTCAAATGTAAAAACTGTTATGTGTAATGAATCTGGTTTCTTTTCAATTTATCAAAGTGATAGATTTGGTTTTAATAATGACGACTTAATATATGAAAAAAAAATTAATAACATAATGTTAATAGGGGACTCAATGATTCATGGACAATGCGTAAATGAAGGGGATGATATTGCAGGTTATTTAAGAAAAAAAGGATTTAATGCTTTTTCATTCGGTATTTCAAGTAATGGGCCTATTACAGAACTTGCAACTATTAGAGAATATGCAAAATATGTTGGACCTAAAATTATTCTATGGTTTTTTCATCCTAATGATTTTTATGATATAAAAAGGGAGATTACTATGCCAATCTTAAAAAATTATTTAGATTCTAATTTTTCACAGAATTTAATTAACAAACAAAAAGATATTGATAATTTTATAAAAACAATTTTAGAAAGACGAACGATAAGAAATAAAATAAATAAAAAAGAAACTAAAAAATTGTTGTTTTTCTTAAAATTTATGGGAAGTCAAGCTACTTTAAATAATTTAAGATATTATTTTAATATATCTTCTGTTTCAAATGATTATGAAACTTTTAAAAAAATATTATCCTTAGCAAAAAGAGAAGCTGATGATATAGATGCAGAAATATATTTTATTTATTTGCCTGATATGCGTGAATTAAAAATTTCCAAGAAAGATGAAAAAATTTTTAATATTCTTGATGAACTTGGAATCGAATCTTTTAACTTCAAAAAATACTTAAAGAACACCAATGATCCATTAAAATATTTTCCTTGGAGAAGAATGATTCATTTCAATAAAGATGGTTACGACTTAATAGGAAATGCTTTAATTGAAAAGTTTTTAGTAAAATAAAACTATGACTCATGCCCAATTCTATAAGCATTAGCCATAACACTAAATGTTATAGTTGTGGCAGGAATTGAAGGCAATATACTTGAATCAATACAATGAATTCTTTTTAAATTGTTTGGTCTTCCAAGAATATCAGTGTGTATTTTTCTTAATTTTTTCTTACTCATTGGCAAAGTTCCTCCACAATGGTAACTCTGACCAGTTCTTAAAATTTTACTCATTAAGTTTATTGGATGTAAACCAATTAGATCTGTATTTTTTTTTATTTTTTGTAGTATTTTTTTTATAATCATATTTGTTTTTTCATTTTTTATTTCTTTAAGATTAATTTCATTAGGTTTTTTGTGATTAAAATAATAATTTATCTTAGATGAATTATCAGAATGTAAATAAATCTGTAAAACTGCAAGTCTACTTGCAAATTTATTAAAAAAATTTGGGAACAAAAATTTTATAGGTAAAAAATATTTTTGTAATTCCTTTTTATATAACGAATTATACAAATAAAGCTGTCCATGTATAAATCTATTAGAAATTTTTTTATCAAATATTTCGAAAAAGATCTGCGATAAAGTGTTTATATGTTCATTTTCAATATTTGGGTAAGATTTTTTTATTAGTAACGGTAAATAAAACAAACCACTATCATTAATTTTAAATGTATTTTTTTTTAATTTTAAAGTATTAGCAATTAAAGATGTTGTTTGAAGAACTCCAGCGCCTATAAAAACCTTCTTTGCACAAAATAAAACCTTTTCTTTAGACTTTTTATTATTACAAAAAACTTTAACGTATGATTTTTCTTCCTTTAAATTAACCACTGTATAACCTGAAACGTATTTAAAATTTTTATTTTTTTTTAGTTCATTCAATGTGGATTCAGATGAATAAATAATTTTTTTTGGGCATCCAGTTAAACACATGCCGCAGTAAATACAGCCATCAGGGTGTGAATAAGGTAATTTATTAAAAGCTAGCCTTGACTTACCAAATAAAAAACCTTTCTTTCTTAAAATTTCTTCATTTTTTTTTAAAAAATTATATACATCCTCACCTTGTTTATTAAATTCTAAATTTGTTAATTTCTTTTTAAACAAAGGAAAATTTTTTGAAAGATTGTCTTTTTGTCCAGAGATATTAAAAATTTTTGAAACTTCTTTATAGTAAGGTTCTAGTTTTTTTATTGATATAGGCCAATTATCAATATCATTATTATTATACGGCATTATTGCTGCCCCCCATATATTAGAAAAACCACCTTGTGCAAATGAAGGTTTTAAACCAATTTTAACATTGTTTTTATATTTAAACGGTAGAGGTATTTTATATATAAAATTTGATCCAAATATTTTTTTTAAAGGTATTCCTTTATGATATTCATTATCTTTACTTACTACTTTTTTTTTAAGTAAATCTGATGGTTTCAAGTTATATAATTTTTTTACTTTAGATTTAATATTCTTTTCAAGCTTATAACCTGTATCAATCATTATAATTTTTGCTTTTTTTTTAATTAAAGCAGTTGCACAAGAGACCCCCGATGGTCCAGAACCTATAACTATATATGTTATTTTATTTTTTTTCATATTTTTTAGATTATCTATAATATAATTTAATGATTATAAAAAAATATTTATATAGTTAATATTTAAAAGAAATGATTAATGAAAATGAAGATTTAATCTGCCCAATTGACGGTTCAAAATTTAAAAGTTTATCAAATAAAAGGATTCAATTTGAAAATTTCAAGTATCCAGTAAAATTCGGCATTCCATGCTTATTTGTAGAAAAAAACGAAAACAAAAAAAATGTTTTAAAACTTAATAATGTAAAAAATTTTTACACAAAATATCCTTTTCCTAATTATAATGATTTTGACAATATTGAATTATTTTTGAGAAAGGCAAAAAACCATCATTTTTCAAAATTAATTAGTGAGCAAATTGGTGAAAATAAAAAAATTTTAGAAGTTGGCTGTGGTACAGGTCAGTTAAGTAATTTTTTAGCAGCGACCACTTTTTCAAAACAAGTTTATGGAACTGATTTATCTATAAATTCATTAAAACTTGCAAATGATTTTAAAAAAAAAAATAAATTAAATAACGTAAAATTTTTGCAAATGAATTTATTTAAACCTTGCTTAAAAAAAAATTCTATGGATTTAGTTATATCAAACGGAGTTATACATCATACTTATAATCCAGAAAAAGGTTTTGCTACCATTTCAGACTTAGTTAAACCTGGGGGGTATTTAATTATTTCTTTATATAATTATTTGGGAAGGTTAATCACTCTGATAAATAAATTTTTTTATAAAATTTTAGGTAATAAAGGACTAATTTTTGACAAATATTTAAAATCTAATATTTCAAAACAAAAAAAAATATCATGGATACAAGACCAATATAACCATCCCGTTGAATCATTACATTCAATGGGAGAAGTTTTAGAATGGTTTAAAAAAAAAGAAATATCTTTTGTTTCATCAATACCCAAGATTATTGGAGAATTCACTATAAACGAAAAAATATTTGATCAAAAAAATAAAGGCGATTTTATTGATAGATTTAATACAGAATTTGAAATGATTTTTAATTACCAATTTAAAGAAGGCGGTTTGTTTACAATGATTGGAAAAAAATATTAGAAGTTATTTTTACTTATTTCTTTAGAAATATATTTATATATAAGCTCATGACCATTTTTATTCCAGTGAGTATCACCAGAAATATAATATTTTTCAATTGTTTCATTTCGTTTAATATAATCATGTTCAAAAAAGAATTCATTTAAATCTAATAATTTTATTTTTTTTTCATTTGACCAGTTTTTCCAATATATTCTATGTTTTGAGTTTTTATCATTAAAATATATTTGATCAGGCGCTGGCCAGATTACTAAATATAATTTAATATCTTTGCCTAATAAGAAATTGTAAATTTTGTCTATATTATTTTTACTCTTTTTTAAGCCTTTTTTTCCATATTTTAAATAAGATCTTTCATCAATTGTCCAAACAGTTTTTGGATGATTAATACCCAATTTTTTAATTAATTCGTTTTTTAAATTATTTTTTTTTCTATTTTTTTTTTCATAATTATCCTTAATTAAATCAACAAATTTAAATGTAAGAAAATTATTTTTTAAAAAAAATTTAATATCATTAAGAAAATAACCAATTGTTATATTTTTTGAAAAAAAATTTTTTTCTGAACTATCATAAATTCTATCTTTAATTTTTATATATTTACTTTCATCCTGGATATCATTTATACCTAAGAATATATACACAGAACGAGGCTTCCCTATTTGAGAAGTAGCTTTTTTTATTTTTTCATAATATAAAATTGGGCTATAAGAAGCAACGCCAAGATTTAAAATATTCAAATTATTAAATTTACAATTTAAAAGTCCAACAAATGTATCTTCATAGTTAAAACCAATACCTTCGACCATTGAATCACCAACTATAAAGATATTTTTTTTATTTTTATTTTTTGTTGTACAATCTCCAATTCTATTGCCGTATTCGTCTGTTTTATGAGTATATGTTTTATACCATTTTCTTATTAATTCCTGATTTTTTTTTAATTTATGATGATCTTTAATTCTATTTTTATAAGCTATTTTATTTGAGGTATCATACTTACCATACATTAAATTATTAATTTTATTACCAAAGATTTGCATTGTTATAAAATCAATAATAAAAAATATAGTTGTTATTATAAATATTTTTTTAATGCGCACCATTGAGTAGAGTATTAATATAATTTTTTTTATAAAATATACGAGTTCATAATTTTTTAATATATATTTACTTTTTAATACTTATATTAAATAGAATTTATTTAATAAAAAAATGATTTTAAATATATTAAAAAGAATTATAAAAGAAGTTTTTTGCGTTCCATTTAGTTTATTAGTATATAGATTTTTATCTTATCCTTTTCCTTTAAGAGTTGCGCTTATTAGAATTTTTACAATTATATTTAAATATTACAGACCACACTATTACTCAATTTTACACGAATCTGTTCAATCAGCTATTAAACTAGGTTACAAAAAAATTAGTTGTATAGAGTTTGGTGTAGCAAATGGAAACGGATTATTATCTTTAGAAAAATATGCTGAAATATTATCAAAAAAACACAATGTTCAAATTGAAATATTTGGTTTCGATATAGGAAAGAAAGGTTTGCCCACACCAAAGAATTATAAAGATCTTCCGCATATATGGAAAAAAGGTTTTTACGCAATGAACGAAAAAAAATTGAAAGAAAAATTAAAATTTGCAAAACTTATAATTGGAGATGTAAATAAAACTGTATCAAATTTTTTTAAAGATTTTAAACCTGCTCCTATTGCATGTATTTTTTTTGATTTAGATTTTTATTCATCTACAAAAAATTCTTTTAAAATTTTTGATTCTGATGAAATTTTTTTTTTACCAAGAATTGTTTGTTACTTTGATGACGTACAACATTATGTCAATAATTACAATGGTCCTTTATTAGCTATAAATGAATTTAATAATGAAAACAATAGTAAAAAGATAGCTCAAGATTTTGGTTCTGTTTTAAATTATAAATATGGTTGTTATGGTGAAAGTATATTTACATATCATCATTTTAATCATAAAAAATATAATAATTATCTTGATATAAGTGTAGGAAAACTCGATTGATTTTAAATATGAAAAAAAAACTTTCATTTTTAAGTGTTATTGTTCCGGCATATAACGAAAAAAAAACTTTTAAAATTTTAATTAATAAATTATTAAAATTAAGATTTATAAATATAAGGATTGAAATTATTATTGTAGAAAGTAATTCGAATGACGGGACAAGAGAAGAAGCAATAAAATTTAAAAAATATAAAAATATAAAAGTAATTTTACAAAAAGAACCTAGGGGTAAAGGAAATGCTGTTATTGAAGGTTTTAAATATGTCAAAGGAGATTATGTTATAATTCAAGACTCAGATTTAGAATATGATCCAAAAAATTTTAAACACATGTTAGAACCAATAATTAATGGCCAGTGTAATTTTGTTCTAGGTTCTAGAACACAGAATGGAATATTACGTATGCGAAATTTTAAAAATAAAAAGATTTTAAGTTTATTTTTTAATATTTTACATGTGATACTTACAAGTTTTTTTAATATTGTTTATCAGAAATATATTTTAGATCCATGGACTTGTTATAGACTTTTTCCTTCATATTGTTTAAAAAAGATTAAATTTACGAGACAAGGTTTTGATTTTGACACAGAGTTAATATGTAAATTAATTAGATTTGGTTTAGAACCAAAAGAAGTTTCAATAAAATACAAATCAAGATCTTTTGAGGATGGTAAAAAAATTAATGTTATTAAAGATGGTTACTTAGCTGTCATAGCTATATTAAGATATCGTTTTTTGTAGTATATTCCATATATAATAATATATATGAAATCTAGAGATAACATAAAAGTATTACTTATATATCCTCCAAATCAATTAATGGATGTTGAAACACCAAGGCCAGACGGTTCATTAGGCCCTCTTTATCTTGCTTCTTCACTGGAAAAGATTGGCATTCAAACTGATATTTTAGATGCCTCAGTTGGCTCAGATAATTTTTTATTAAAAGATACTTTTTACAGAAGAATAAAGCAAGGAAATGGACTTATAAGAATAGGCATGAATTTTAATGAAATATCTGATTATGTAATAAAAAATAAATATAATTTTGTAGCGATTAGTTCAAATTTTACTCCTCAAACTACAATGGCTTTTAAAACTGCTGAAGCTATAAAAGAAAAAAATAATGAAATCAAAGTATTTGCAGGAGGAATTAATGCTAGAAACTTATATCAAAGATTTCTTAAAACTGGAAATTTTGATGGAATATGTATATCTGAAGGTGAAAAAATTTTCCCAAAAATGATATTAGCTGCTTTAAATGATTATTCAATATCGAAAATACCTGGGACTGCTTCAATAAATAAACAAGGAAAATATATCATTAACCCAGTTGATAAAACTTGTTTTCCAAGCTCTTTAGATGATTTACCTATGCCTAAATGGGAAGCACTACCTTTCGAGAAATATGAAAAAATATCATCACCTCATGGTGTCGATGTAACGGACCGTATTTCTAAAAGATATGCGCCAATTATGACTTCAAGAGGATGTCCTTTTAAATGCACTTATTGCCATATTTCTGAGGAAAAAAATAATTCAAATATTTTTGGAGATATCGGAAGTCTTAGAGTACATAGCATTAAACGGGTTATAAATGAAATAGATTATTTGATATCTTTAAAGGTAAAAAAATTATTTTTTGAGGACGATAGTCTTTTAGCAGATAAAAAAAGAGTAAAAACAATTTTTGGAAAAGTAAAAAATAAAAATTTATCAATATCTAATGTAAATGGTGTGAATTTAGTACATTTTTTTAATACCAAAGACCGATCAAAATGGGTAAATAATAAATTTGATATTGATAAAGAATATCTCGAAATTCTTAAGGATTCAGGTTTTGATCAAATTGTTTTTCCTGTTGAATCTGGTTCAAAAAGAATATTAAAACTTTATGCGACAAATAAAGTTAATTTAGATCGAATGAACTTATTTCAATTAATGAAAACAATGACAAATATGGGTATACAAGCGCCAGTAAATATGATGATTGGTTTTCCTGATGAAACTGAAGATGAAATTAAAATATCAATCGACTTTGCAAAAAAGTTGATGGATTATGGAGCTCCTTATGTCACTTTTTTTATACCAATTCCATTTCCAGGAAGTGCATTATTTAATATTGCATTAAACGGAGATTATATAAGTAAAGATTTTGATACTGATAACATGAATTGGAAAAATCCTGTAATGAAAAACACAACAGTTCATCCAGAAAGATTAATAGAATTAAGAGATCAAGCTAATCACGAAGTTAACACTAAAGAACATTTAAGAAAAAGGTTGATTAATAGCGCTGGACATAGATTTGCAGAACAAATTAATTAAATTATGATTGATTTAAATTCATTAAATGTAAAAATTTTTCTTGATACAGCAAATTTAGATTCAATTAAAAAATCTTTAGATCAATATCCTTTTATAAAAGGTTTTACAACAAATCCTAGTTTAATGCATAAAGAAGGAGTAAAAAACTACGAGTCATTTTGTAAAAAAGCATTGGAAATTTCATCAAATTTACCAATATCATTTGAAGTTTTTTCAGACAACATTAATGAGATGGAAGAAGAAGCTAGAATAATTAATAGTTGGGGAGGTAATTCTTATGTAAAAATACCAATTTCTAATACCAAAGGTGAATTAACAACAAGTGTTATTAAAAATTTAACGCAAGACGGAATTAAAGTTAACATTACAGCGATTTTTACCTTACAACAAGTTAAAGAAATAATTAATTTTTTTGAAGCAGAAACGCCTTCAATTATCTCGGTTTTTGCTGGTCGTGTAGCAGATAGTGGTATAGATCCTATTGATACAATGTTAAAATGTTCGAATATTACTTCAAAAAAGAAAAATATTGAACTACTTTGGGCAAGTTCAAGAGAAATACTTAATATTATCCATGCTGAAAATTCAAACTCTGATATTATTACAATCGCTCCTGATATTTTATCTAAAATTAAACTTTTAAATAAGAATCTAAATGATTTTTCTTTAGAAACAGTTAAAGATTTTTTTAATGATGCACAAAATGCAGGATTTAACATTCAAAAAAAGGATAGTTAAAAATGATTATAACAAGAAGTCCTCTTAGAATAAGCTTAGGAGGAGGAGGGACTGATCTACCATCATATTACAAAAAAAATGGTGGTTTTTTAATCTCAGCAGCTATTAATAAATTTGTTTATATAAGTTTACACAATACTTTTGAGCGTGGCCTATACCTTAAGTATTCTAATTATGAAAGAGTAAAAAAAATAAATAATATTAGACATCCTATAATAAGAGAATCTTTAAAAAATATAAAAGATAAATCTCTTAGAAATATAGAAATTACAAGTTTAGCCGATATACCAGCAAGAACAGGCCTAGGCTCATCTGGAAGCTTTACCACTGCTTTACTATTAGCTTTACACGAACATAAAAAAAAAAAAATAAGTCAAAGAAAACTAGCTGAGTTAGCATGTCATATTGAAATAAATAAATTAAAAGAACCAAGTGGAAAACAAGACCAATACATTTCTTCTTATGGCGGTATAAGAAAAATGGAAATAAGCAAAAAAGGCTATGTTAATATTAAGAATTTAAAAATAAATAAAAAAAAAATTAATATACTAGAGAAAAATATATCACTTTTTTTTACTGGTTACCTAAGAAGAAGTTCAAAAATATTAAATAATCAAAAAAAAAAAACTTTAAAGAATGATCAATGTATGATTAAAAATTTACATTATGTTAAAAAACTTGGTTTAAAAAGCGCATTAGCTCTTGAAAAAGGTAATTTTAATGACTTTGCTTACCTTTTAGATGAGCATTGGAAAAAGAAAATAGAGAGAGATAAACAAACATCAAATTTTAAAATTAATAAAATTTATCAAATTGCAATAAATAAAGGAGGAGCGCTTGGTGGTAAATTAATAGGTGCAGGGGGCGGCGGTTTTTTAATGTTTTATTCCTTAGATAATTTAAAATTAAAAAAAGTATTAAATAAATATGGTTTAAAAAACGTGGATTTCTCATTTGAATTTAATGGAACCCACATTGTAAATCAAAATGCATAATGATAAAAATCTTCCTGCTGTAGTTATTTTATCTGGGGGATATGGGAAAAGATTATATCCACAAACAAAGAAAATCCCTAAGTGTCTTATAAAAATCGATTCCAAGCCTTTTCTTTTTTATCAGTTAAAATTATTGGAAAAAAAGAATTTTAAGAAAGTTATTATATGTTCAGGATACAAATCTGATCAAATAAAAAAATTTTTATATAAAAATAAGCAAAATTTTAATTTGGAAATATTAATATCTGATGATGGGAAAAAGAAACTGGGAACCGGTGGTGCAATAAAAAAAACTTTAAAAATTCTAGGAAAAAATTTTTTTGTAATATTCGGAGATAGTTATTTAGATGTTGATTATAAAAAAATATATAGAAAATTTATTCAATTAAATAAAAAAGATTTAATTGTTACCCATAAGTATCTTAAAAAATATAATATTTATCCTATTTTTCCTGAAATGATTGTTAGAAATAATAATATATTACAATATAAAAATTTTAAAAAAGAAATGACACATTTGTATTATGGTATAGGCGTTTTTAACAATTTATCTTTTAAAGATATTAAAAAAAAAATATTTGATTTACACTTTTTTTTTAAAAAAATGATTTTGAATAATAATTTGTTATCATACACAGTGCAAAAAAAATTTTATGAAATTGGTTCAAAATATGGACTAAATGAAACTAAAAATTTTTTAAAAAAAAATGAATAATTTTGTTGAAACTTATTTGAAAGAAATAAAGGAATCATGTTCTTTATTAAATAAAGATATGATAAATCAAATTGTATCTAAATTGAAAAAAGTAAAAGAAAATAGCGGAAGGATTTTTTTCATTGGTGTTGGTGGAGGAGCAGGAAACGCAACTCACGCAGTAAATGATTTTAGAAAAATAGCTGATATAGAGTGTTATACTCCTTCCGATAATATTTCAGAATTAACAGCTCGTATAAATGATGATGGATGGAGCACATCTTATAAAGAATGGTTGTTAACAAGCAAGTTATCAAAAAATGACATTATTTTTATTTTTTCTGTAGGTGGCGGTGATGTAAAGAAAAAAATTAGTACGAATATAGTTGAGGTAATTAAAATTGCTAAAAAAAAAAAATCAATAATAGTTGGAATTACAGGTCCAGACGGAGGTTATACAAAAAAAAATACAAATTTTTGCCTTACAATCCCAATTACGAATAAAAATAATCTAACAGCAATAACCGAGTCTTTCCAATCTATTGTATGGCATTTATTAGTTTCTCATCCAGGTTTAAAAAAAAAATCTATGAAATGGGAAAGTATTCTTAAATGAAGAAAGCAATTTTTTTTGATAGAGATGGTGTTTTAAACAAAGAAATATACAGAAAAAATTTAAAAAAATGGACAGCACCACATGATGAAAATGAAGTTAAAATAAATAAAGATGTATTAAAAGTACTAAAAGAATTAAATAAAAAAAATTTTTTAATTTTTATTATTTCAAATCAACCTGATTATGCACTTGGAATGGTATCATTAAAAAAATTGAAATGTGTTCATAAAAAGATAAATAAAATTCTTAAAAAAAATTCAATTAAAGTTAATAGTTTTTTTTACTCATATAAACATCCTAAAAGTATAAAAAAAAGATATGGGCCACCATGTAATGATAGAAAACCAAATCCTTTTTTTATAAATAAAATAAAAAAGAAGTATAAATTAAATTTGAAAAATATATGGATTATCGGTGATCGTCAAACTGATGTTGAATGTGGTTTTAGAGCAGGGATTAAAACGATAGGATTATTTAATAATCAATATAAATTTGATAATAAAAAAAAAGCAGATTTTTTTATTGGAAAAATAACTAAAATTTTAAATATTATTAAGTAACAATATTGATTTATTTGTTGTATTATATCTAAACGTGTTAATAAACATTCATTTTAAATTATGGCAGGATCAGTAAATAAAGTAATCCTTCTAGGCAATCTCGGCCAAGACCCAGATATTAGAACAATGCAGAATGGAAAGAAAGTTTGTACTTTTTCAGTAGCAACTTCAGATTCTTGGAAAGACAAAGAAACAGGAGAAAAAAAAGAAAAAACTGAGTGGCATAGAGTGGTTGTTTTTAATGAAGGATTAGTAGGTATTGTTGAAAATTATATAAAAAAAGGAACTAAGATTTATTTAGAAGGTTCTCTTCA
>Ga0315336_1001795_pt1 | contig 37762 bp, 31 predicted proteins | sample ASW5metaG_FD_204512 | JGI IMG/M metagenome (GOLD analysis project Ga0315336, IMG submission 204512) | Ammonia-oxidizing marine archaeal communities from Monterey Bay, California, United States - ASW #5 | ecosystem: Environmental > Aquatic > Marine > Intertidal zone | place: USA: California... | reverse complement strand
TGGTGAGTGAATCGGTAGCGATCTATAACCGCGAGCGTCCGCACCTGTCTTTGAGATATCAAACGCCCGATGCGATGCACCGGGCATTTGGGTGAAACAGGTGTAAACCTATTTCAGGACTAGACAGTCGGGATATTTGTGCAAAGCCCTGAACGAGATTGCAAGATGCATGCAGCGGTCAGAGGAAACTTGCAATGTGCAAGTAAACCGTAAATTGGCGATATGCATAACTTATTGATTAGTAAGGGGAAAAAAATAATCTCAAGTTGGCACACGGCTTGCGCTGTTATCCGTGCATCTGAGGCCGGAGTCATGCCCCAGAAACCACGAGAACAGGAGTGACATCTATGAAGACTACTCAGACACTTACTGCCGCCGCCATTGCCGCTGCTCTTAGCCTGCCGTTCGCCGGTGCCGCTCTGGCCGATACCACGCCTGCCATCGACAAGACCGATACCGTCATGCTGGCCGCCAACACGATGGACGATGCTAGTGATACCGCCTCCGATACCTGGATCACCACCAAGGTGAAATCCACCCTACTGGTCGAAGACGCGACTCCCGGCATGGACATCGAAGTGGAAACCAAGGATGGTGTAGTCTCGCTGTCCGGCACCGTAGCTACCGAAGCCGAGAAAGAAGCTGCCGTGGCCAAGGCCAAGGGCATCAAGGGCGTTCGTGAAGTTTCTGCCGACGGCTTGAAAGCCGCCGAGTAACAGCGTTTCCCTGCCAGTTGTTGGCGGGACGAGAAATCAGAAAACCCCACTCTACAGTAGTGGGGTTTTTTGCATTCTAGTTTCCTCGCTCACTGGTGATCTGCCGGAGACGATTGCCTTCGAATCGCAGGAAATGGAGCATGCCGTTGTTCGGCCCGTAGACCCATTCCTCGACAGCCACCTCCTGTTGATAGCCGTAGTCATCAATGACCTCCTTGTAACCGACCAGGGCGGCGCTGGATGGCTCGCCGCATTTGCTGCGAACCTCGGCCGTGCTGGCTTCCAGGCTCACCAGACGGCTGTTACAGCGGTAGGTTGAGGAGGCCTGCGCTTGCAGGCTGCCAAGCAACAGGCAAAGCAGAACGGTGGTGGGAACGCGACGGTCCATCGGTACGGCTCCAGGGTGATCAGTTGGCTCTGCGGGTCTCGATGCGAACCAGGCGGTTGCCTTCGAACGTCAGGATGCTGAGCATGCCATTGCGCGGGCCATAAACCCATTCTTCCAGCGCGAACTCCTGGCGGTCGTTACGGCTGAGCGTGTAGCCGACAAGGTCGCGGTGCTGCGGTACACCGCACTTGTTTTCCACTTCGAAGGTGCGATCACCCGTGGTGACGAGCTGGCTCCCGCAGCGCAGGGTATCGGCGTGAGCCCCGGGAAACGCGGCCAGCAGTACACAAGCAACGTATTTGCGCGAGATCATCATTCACTCCCCAGGTGCATTGCCGTCGCGACCTTGCCGTCGCTCCCTTGTTCGGTCGTGCCGGTGTCCAGCAGGTACACGCGCTCCGAGTCCAGGCCCGCGTCCACCAGATAGCCCTTTATCGCGGCGGCACGTTCGCGGCTGAGGCGCCGTAGTAACGTTGCGCTGTCCCTCCAGGAATCGAGCACTGCCGTGCGCATCTGTGCGGCGCGCTCTTGCTCGTCGAACTCGCGCCACTCGGCTGGCGGCTGCTGCTTGAGGCGACTGCGGTAGATACCTTCCAGCAACGCGGCCTCGTCTTCCGCTTCGACCTGGATCTGGCTGGCGTCCGCGGGCACCTTGTCGCCACGACGCTGCAGGATTCGATACTGGGTTTCGCGAAACTCCTGCTGCAGGCGTTGCTCGGCCAGCAACGGTCCATCGACGGCAGCGGCGCTCATGCCTTCCACTTCCAGGCGTAGAGCCGGACGTTGCTTCAGGGCCGAGGCCAGCGTGTCCAGACGTTTGCGCGCCTCGCTATCCAGCTCGCTGCTGGCCGGATCGAAGCCGACATGGCTGAGATCGGCGTCGCTTCCGCCGGCCAGTCCGGCTATGAACTTGAATGGCGCCTGGGCTGCGCGAACCACCAGATTGCGTAGCGTCTGCCAGACGATCGGCATGACGCTGAACTGCGGGTCGTTCAGGTTGCCCTGCACCGGCAATTCGATGGAGATGGTGCCTTTGCTGTCCTTGAGCAGCGCGACCGCCAGCCTAACAGGCAGATCCACGGCGTCTGGACTGTCGACCTTTTCGCCAAGCTGCAACTGCTCCAGAACGACCTTGTTTTCTGCGTTCAGCCGGCCCTGCTCTATTCGGTAATGCAGATCCAGATTGAGGCGGCCCTTGCGGATCCGGTAGCCGGCGAATTTTCCGGAGTAGGGCGTCAGCGTGGTCAGCTCGACCTGGCGGAAGCTCGTGGCGATGTCGAGACTCTGCAACGGATCGAACGGGGTCAGGCTGCCTTTGATGCTGACGGGCGCATATTGATCCACCTTGCCGGCGACATTCACCGAGGCGGCTTTCTGTTCGCGGTTGTCCAGGGTGCCGATATCGCCGTTGAGCGACTGGATGGCGGTGGCGAAAGGCGGCCGCAGGCTGAAATCGGCAAAGTTCGCCGAGCCGTCGGTAATGGCAATGCCGCCGATACGGATGGCCAGCGGTTCGGAGGGCTCTTGCGCTTGTGCGCTACCATTCCCAGCTTCACTGCGCTCGACCAGCAGGTCGTTGATGTTGGTGCTCAGGTCGGGGTTGATGATGAAGCGGGCATAAGGCTGGCTCAGGTCGACCCGCTCGATAGCCAGCCTGCTCGGGTGCTGATAGTCGAGGCCGTTGAGTTGCAGGCGCTGCCATTTGACGAAGTCGCGATTGTTGATCGTATCCAGCGTATGCAGCTGAGTGGCGTCTACGCTGCCGCGCACGCTGATGGCCAGCGGCTCGGTGGACTTCAGCTCGACCTCGAGTTCGCTGGCCAGCAGGCCGCTGCGTACTTCCAGATGGACCAGTGGGCTGAGATAGGCCTGAGCGATGCGCAGGTCGATATCTCGCGTGGTCACTGCCAGCTTGCCGCTCATGGGGCTCATCTGCAGCTGCCCGTTGGCCTGGATGGCGCCTTGCTTGCCGACGCCGGTTTCCAGTTCGAGGGAGAAGGGGCTGGTGCCGAGGCTGTCGAGTTCGCGGATGTTCAGATTGAGCGGCCCCAGCTCCAGCGCGACCTCTTCGTTCGGGACGCGGTCGACGAGATGGACCCGGTAGTCGCGCAGCTGAGCGTCGCGTAACGACACCTGCCAGGGCGCGCCGGCTTCCTGTGCTGTATCGTCCGCGGCCGAATCGTCGGCATCACTGTTGTCGCTGGTCGAGGCGAACAGTTTCTGCCAGTCGAGTGTTCCATCGGCTTCCCGTGCCGCCCAGGTTTCCAGATTGTGGCTGCGCAGTTTGCCAATGCTGACCTGCTGCTTGGCGAGGTCCAGTGACGTTTCGCTCAGTTCGAGTCGCTCCATGCGAATCAGCTTGCGCCCATCGGGGCTGTCGAGCGCCAATGGCCCGAGTGCGGCCTTGGCATTCTCCAGCTGCAGCGCGAGGTCATCGCTGAGGTCCAGACGATAGTTCGTGCTGAACTCGAGGCTGCCATCCTTGAGTTCCAGCGGCACGGCGTCGCGCACGTAGGGCCACAGATCCTTGAGCTGAAGATCGCTGATCTGCAACTGCCCGCTGGATGTCAGTGGTTGCAGGCTGAGATCGCCCTGCCAGTCGATACGCCCACCGCTTGGCCCGCTGGCGGTTAGGCGGGCATCGGCGCTGCCGTCGCTACGGGTGGCGAGATTGTGCAGTTCGAAATCCAGTGAATCGTAGACCAGGGCAATTGGCTCGCTCGGACGCTGGTCCAGAAAGGCGAGGCGACCGCCTGCCAGTTGCAGACGATCCATGTGCAGCGGAAAGATGTCAGCGTTCTCGCTGGCGGTGGGCTCTGATTCAGGCACTTCGAACAGCTGGCCGAGATCGAGCGTGCCATCTTCGGCGAAGCGTACCTCGACGTGCGGCTCAATCAGCTCGACATTCGCCAGGTGTAGCGTGCGTTGCCAGAGGCTGTCCCACTGCAGGTCGAGGAAGAGTCGCTCGAAAGCCAGCTGGCGATCGTCCTGCTCGCCGATACGCAGGTCGAACAGCGAGAGCTCGAGGCTGAAGGGGTTGAACTCGATACGCTGCAGGCTGGCCGGCACGGTTGCGTAGGCCGCAAGCTGTTGATTGGCGATACGCTGGGCGATACCCGGCAGGATCAGAAAGCCAAGCAGGCTGTAGCAGATCAGCACGAGCGCCACCCCGGTGAACGCACGCTTCATTCCATTGGGCATGACCGGAAGTATTCCTGGCGGATGGTTGCCTTGGAGTATGGCACGCGTATGCGGTTCCCCGAATCGAGCGATACGGGCAATGCGCTCACAGCCGCAGAATCAAGGTCTTCAGTGGGGGCAACCCATCGCGTGAAGGGAAGTCGGCAGCCGGTACCAGTGCCTGCCATTCGCGCACCGGCCTGCCGGCCTTCTCGGCGCAGCGCAGCACCAGGGGCCGCCACTCATCCATCGATACCTTCGCCAGGTTGTTGCAGCAGATCAGCACGCCATCTTCAGCGGTTGCCAGCAACGCCGGTTTGAGCAGGCTCTGATAGTCGCGCAACAGGTCCACCGTGCCGAAGGCGCTGCGTGCCCAGGCGGGTGGATCGAGCACTACCAGATCGAACTGACGTTGTGCCAGGCGCGGATAGTCCGGCAGAACCCGCCCGCGACGGGCGCTGACCGGCAGGCCGGCCAGTTGGCGGATCGCGGGGAAGTAGTCGGAATGCACGAACTGCATCGACGGCAGGGAAGGGTTAAGCTCGCCGTTCTCCCGGCCCGCCGCCAGGTTGCGCTCGGCGAAATCGACATTCCAGACTTCCGCCGCCCCACCTGCGGCAGCGCACAGGCCGACGCCGCAGGTGTAGGAAAACAGATTGAGCACCGACTTGCCGGTGCTGTGTTGCTTGATCCAGCCGCGGGCGTTGCGCAGGTCGAGAAACAGCAGCGGGTCCTGCCCGCTGTGGCGACCACGCACGCGATAGCGCAGGCCCCACTCGTGGGCGACCTGATCTTCCAGCGCCGCGACCTCCGGCTGATGCGCCTGGCTGCTGCGGTCGATCCGCGAGTTGCTCTGCGAGCGATCGTTGTAGATGAGCTGCAGCGATTGTCCGAGAAAGCCGCTGGCTTCGTCATGGATGCTTTGCAGCCCTTGCGCGTCGAGCGCTTGATGGAAGCTTTGCACCATCAGCTGCGGGCCGTAGCGATCGACCGTCAGCCCGGCAGCGCCTTCCTGGCTGCCATGAAACAGTCGGTAGCAATCGGTGCCTTGTTGCTGCAATTCGTCGAGCAGTGGTCGGCGGCTATCGAAGGCGGCGCGCAGCGCCTGGACGAGAGATGACATGCGCGGCGACTCGAATAGAAGGGTGCGCAGTCTATCAAGAATCGCGGTGCTGAGTGCCTGGCGCTAGCGTGGCGGCAGGCCCATGCGTCGGCGCGCGCGGTGCACCGAGCCGCTGCGCACGGCCCAACGCAATACCGGTGCGGTGCTGCGCACGCCGATTCGGATCAGCTGGCGTCGGCTTGCGCTCAGTGTCAGGCCAAACATCTCTGGAGCCCATTCCGGCAAGAGCTCGACCCCTGCATGCAGCATCAGCGTTCCGAAGGGCCTGAGCAGCGGGCTGGGCGCCGGGGCGGTACGCAGTATCTGCAGGATTTCCAGCGCCCGCTCGTCGCTCCGGAGCTGTGGGCGGGTGTGCTCGAGATAAGCCTCGATCTGCGCGCGCGAACGGGGTACGTCGCGGGCGCCGAGTCGCTCGGCGATCAGTGCGACCTCGGCGTAATAGCGATCCTGCTCGACAGCAGATAGAGCCGGATTGAGATAGCGAAGGTGTGACTTGAGAAAGCTGCTGACCTCGGCGACATGCACCCAGGTCAGCAGGTCGGGATCGGATGCGGCGTAGGGACGACCATCCGGTGCCGTACCGGATACGCCCGCGTGAATCCGCTTGACCCGCTCGATCAGCCGGTCGGCATCGGCATGGCTGCCGAAGGTAGTGGCGGAGATGAACTGCCCGGTGCGCCGCAGCCGGCCAAGCAGGTCCTCGCGAAAATTCGAGTGATCCCAAACGCCGGACAGTGCCAATGGGTGCAACGCCTGCAATAGCAGTGCGGAGATTCCGCCGACCATCATCGAGGTGAAATCGCCATGCACGCGCCAGCACACTGACTCAGGCCCGAACAGACCGGGATCGCCCGGCGGGTTCTCGTAGTCGACACCGCCGATCGCCAGGCCGGTAAGGCTGAGCACGCGGGTTTCGATATGACGGCGAATGAATTCCATGGCGACCGCGCTGTTGGCTTGGCAAGTGGCGATGTTACCTGAACAGGCGCAGAGGGCTCGCCAATTGGCGGCGGAAACGGGGGAAGGAGGAGAGACCGGACAGCAGCGGTGCACTGTCCGGTCGAGGGGCGCTATCAGCCGCGGTGACGGCCGCGGAAGAAGTCGATCAGGCCTTGGGTCGAAGCATCTTCGGCCGGCGCAGCATCGAAGCGGGTCATCTGATTGTAGACGGCCTTGCCCAGATCCTTGCCGAGCTCCACACCCCACTGGTCGAACGAGTTGATCCCCCAGATCACGCCTTGGACGAACACCTTGTGCTCGTACAGTGCGATCAGTGCGCCGAGGCGGCCGGGGCTGATGGTTTCCATCACCACGGTGTTGCTCGGGCGATTGCCGGGAATCACCTTGTGCGGGGCGAGACGCTGAACCTCGGCTTCGTCCAGGCCCTTGGCGCGCAGCTCGGCCTCGGCTTCTTCGCGCGTCTTGCCGCGCATCAGGGCCTGGCTTTGCGACAGGCAGTTGGCGTAGAGCCACTCATGGTGGTCGGCGACCGGGTTGTGGCTGACCACGGGGACGATGAAGTCGGCCGGGATCAACGGCGTGCCCTGGTGCAGCAACTGGTGGTAGGCGTGCTGGCCGTTGCAGCCGACACCGCCCCAGATCACCGGGCCGGTGGTGCAGGACACCGGTGTGCCGTCCTGGCGCACGCTCTTGCCGTTGGACTCCATGTCCATCTGCTGCAGGTGTTTGACGAAGTTGCGCAGGTAGTGGTCGTAGGGCAGGAACGCGTAGCTCTGCGCGCCCCAGAAGTTGTGGTACCAGACGCCGAGCATCGCCAGCAGCACCGGCATGTTGCTTTCGAACGGCTCGCTGAGGAAATGCTGGTCCATGCTGTAGGCGCCGGACAGCAAATCCTTGAAGTTGGACATGCCGATCGCCAGGGCGATGGGCAAGCCGATCGCCGACCACAGCGAATAGCGACCGCCGACCCAGTCCCACATAGGGAAGATGTTCTTTTCGCGGATACCGAATTCGACCGCCGCCTGCTTGTTGCTGGTGACGGCGATGAAGTGGCGGTAGAGCTTCTCTTCGGTGCCGCCCTTGCCCAGATACCAGGTGCGCGCGGCCTGGGCGTTCTTCAGCGTCTCGAGAGTGCCGAACGTCTTGCTGGAAATGATGAACAGCGTGGTTTCGACATTCAGCTTGGCAGTCACTTCGCGGAATTCGCTGCCGTCGATGTTCGCCAGATAGTGTGTGCGCACGCCGTGCTGGGTGAACGGTAGCAGTGCCTCGGATACCAGCTGCGGGCCGAGGAACGAGCCGCCGATGCCGATGTTCACCACGTCGGTGATGGTCTTGTCGCTGAAGCCGCGCCACAGGTTGTTGTGGATGCGGGTGACGATGTCGGTCATCTGCGCCAGCGCAGTGTGCACGTCACGCATGATGTTCTTGCCGTCGACCATCACCGAGTCGCCCATCGGGCGGCGCAGGGCGGTGTGCAGCACGGGGCGGTTTTCCGAGGCGTTGATGCGTTCGCCTTCGAACATGGCGTGCGCGGCTTGCTCGACCCCGGCCTCACGGGCCAGATTCACCAGCAAGGTGCGGGTTTCGGGGGTGATGAGGTTCTTCGAGTAATCGAGAAACAGGCCGCTACAGGAAACCGACAGGTCATCGAAGCGCGTCGGGTCGGCCTTGAATGCTTCGCGCATGCTGAAGTTCTGCATGGCCAGGCGGTGTTCTTCCAGGGCCTTCCAGGATGGCAGGCCGGTGACATCGAGCGGATGCTGGTAGTAGCTCATGGTGATGCGGCTTCCTTTGCTTTGACAGGCCGCTGAATCCCTGCTGTCGCACGCGCAGGCGCGCGTTGGTCACGATGGGATTCAGTAATGTGTATGACCGTGCGGGCGCGCCGGCACTCCTCCTGAATGCTGCGGATGCTGGCCGAACCCGGCTTTCACCGAGCCGGTGAAGGCACATCCTATGCCATCAGAGTCAGCTCAGACAGGGGAAACCCCCACTCTGTTCCGGGCCATTGCCTTCTATTCTGCCCGGGCCCGTGCTTTCGCTCGTTCACCTATCGAGTGTGCGCCATGTTCAAATGAAAAAGCCCGAAGTGCAGAACACTTCGGGCTTCCGTTCGACAGCGCCTGAACGGTGAGTCAGGCGACCTGTACCGGGATGGCGTTGCTGGTATGGCTCAGCTCGCCGTCGGCACCCATGTACAGCACATGCGGTTTGAAACTGGCCAGTTCGGCCTCGCTGTAGTGAGCGTAGGCACAGATGATCAGGCGATGACCGACACCAGCCTTGTGAGCAGCGGCACCGTTGACCGAGATGATCTTCGAGCCTTCCTCGCCGCGGATGGCGTAGGTGGTGAAGCGCTCGCCATTGTCGACGTTGTAGATCTGGATCTGTTCGTATTCACGGATGCCGGCCAGGTCCAGCCAATCGCCGTCGATGGCGCAGGAACCTTCGTAATCGAGCACCGAGTGAGTTACCTGGGCGCGGTGCAGTTTGGCCTTGAGCATGATGGCGTGCATAGCGGGGTCCTCCGGGTGCGCAAGCGGCGCAGAGTGTGCCCTAAGCCTCGAACGTGATCAAGGCTGCGGGCAATTGGCTGGGATCAGGCCGATGTGTGGATGTCCACCAGCAGGTTGTCGATCAGCCGCGTCTTGCCCAGGTAGGCGGCGGCGAGGATGACCAGCTCGGTGGAGCGCTCGCTGACTGGCTGCAGATCGATCGCGTTGCGGATCTCCAGATAGTCCGGGCGCAGGCCGGCGGCCTGCAGAGCGCTCAGGCCTTCGGCGATCAGCGTCGGGTAGTCGCGGCGACCGCCCCGGATCGCCACGTCCAGCTGACTCAGGGTGCGGTACAGCGCTGGCGCCGTGGCGCGTTCGTCGGCGCTCAGATAGCCGTTGCGCGAAGACAGCGCCAGACCATCGGCGGCGCGAACGATCGGCTCCGAGAGGATCTGCACCGGCATGTTCAGATCGCGGACCATGGTGCGGATCACCGCCAGCTGCTGGAAGTCTTTCTGGCCGAATACGGCGAGGTCCGGCAGCACCATATTGAACAGCTTGTTGACCACGGTGGAAACACCGTCGAAATGCCCTGGGCGGCTGCCACCGCAGAGGCCTTCGGAAACGCCGGGCACGCGAACGATGGTCTGCTGGGCCTGGCCGTGCGGGTACATCTCTTCGACGCTCGGCGCGAAGAGCAGGTGGCAGCCGGCTTCGAACAGCTTGTCCTGATCCGCGGCGAGCGTGCGCGGGTAGTTGTCCAGGTCTTCGTTGGGGCCGAACTGTAGCGGATTGACGAAGATGCTGGCGACCACGAAGTCGGCGCGCTGGCCGGCCTTCTTCACCAGCGCGATGTGACCGGCGTGCAGGTTGCCCATGGTCGGCACGAAGCCGATGCGCTTGCCTTCCCCGCGGGCACGGGACACCGCGGCACGCAGGTCGGCAATGGTCTTGACGATGTTCATGCGGAGAAACCGTGTTCGGCTGCGGGGAATTCGGTGGCCTTCACGGCTTTCACGTAGCCGGCGATGGCGGATGGGATATCGCCATGCTCGCGCATGAAGTTCTTGACGAACTTCGGTACGCGACCACCGAGCGAGAGCCCGAGCATATCGTGCAACACCAGCACCTGGCCGTCCGTGTCGCTGCCGGCGCCGATGCCGATCACCGGAATCTGCACCGCCCGGGTGATGCGTGCAGCCAGTTCGCTGGGAACGCATTCGAGCAGCAGCATGGCGGCGCCAGCGGTTTCCAGTGCCTTGGCGTCTTCCAGCATCTGTTGTGCCTGGGCTTGCTCGCGGCCTTGTACCTTGTAGCCGCCGAAGATGTTCACCGCCTGCGGCGTCAGGCCCATGTGCGCGCAGACCGGAATGCCGCGTTCGGCCAGCAGGCGGATCGAATCGGCCAGCCAGGCGGTGCCCTCCAGCTTGATCATGTGCGCGCCAGCCTGCATCAGCACGGCTGAATTGCTCAGGGTCTGCTCGGTGGTGGCGTTGGCCATGAACGGCAGGTCGGCGACGATCATCGCCCCACGATTACCGCGCTTGACGCTGGCGGTGTGATAGGCCATGTCGGCAACGGTAACCGGCAGGGTGCTGTCGTGACCTTGCAGAACCATGCCGAGTGAATCGCCGATCAGTAGCATCTCGACGCCCGCGTCGCAGGCGGTCTTGGCGAAGGTGGCGTCATAGCAGGTGAGCATGACGATCTTCTCGCCTTTCTGCTTGAGCCCTTGCAGCGTGGTCAGGGTTACGTCTGGCATGAATGCCGTCCTCTTCGAGCCTCGGAGGTCAGGGTTGCCGCGCGGCGCACCGGTTGGGTGCGTGGGGGCCGCGGATGGCAGAGGGCGCTTATAGTCCCGGCGGCGACAGAGTAAGTCAATCGTGAGTGTTACCCGCGCGTTACGTTCGTTACCGCGGCGGTGACACCGTCATTGCCAAGCCGTTCGAGGCCGCTGAAGGGGCAGGCGGCGAGCAGGTCGACGAGTCGGCGGCCATCGGCCAGCAGCAACTCCGCCGGGGCGATTTCGGCGAGCGGGTAGAGCACGAACGCGCGGGCTTGCAGGTGGTAGTGCGGAACCTGCAGGCGGGGCTCGGCGATCAGGCGATCACCGAACAGCAGGATGTCCAGATCCAGTGTACGCGGGCCCCAGCGCTCGGCCTTGCGCTCGCGGCCCTGGGCCAGTTCGATGCGTTGCAGGGCGTCGAGCAGATCGAGCGGCGCGAGACTGGTGTCCAGTGCGGCAACCGCGTTGACGTAACGTGGTTGGTCGGCCGGTCCGAGTGGGTCGCTGGCATAGAGCGACGATACCGCTGCGAGATTGCTCTGTGGCAACTCTGCCAGTGCCTGCAGGGCACCGCGCAGCTGCTGTTGCGGATCGGCCAGGTTGCTGCCCAGGCCGATGTAGGCGCGTTCCATGTTACTCGGCCGGGTTGCCGGCGTTGTCGCCCGGACCACGGCGGCGGCGCCCCCCGCGGCGACGCTTCTTCGCTCCGCCGGCTTCTTCCTTGTTGCTGAGGCCGCGAATCATGTTGCGACGTTCGCTGTCGCTGGCGTCCTGATATGCGGTCCACCAGTCGCCGAGGCCGTTGGTTTTCTCTCCGGCGCTCTCGCGTAGCAGAAGGAAATCGTAGCCGGCACGGAAGCGCGGATTTTCCAGCAGTTGATCGGCGCGGCGACCCTGCCGACGCGGCAGGCGTTCCTGCATGTCCCAGATCTCGCGCATGGGAATGGTGAAGCGTTTCGGAATCGCGGTGCGCTGGCACTGCTCCCAGATGATGTCGTGCGCCGCTTCCTGCATCGCCGGGATCGGCGGCATGCCACGGTCCTGCAGCTCCAGTACACGGGCGGGCAGGGCTGGCCAGAGCAGCGCGGCGAAGAGGAACGCCGGCGTCACCGGCTTGCCCTGGGCGATGCGCAGGTCGGTGTTGGCCAGGGCGTTGCGGATCAGCGTGCCGGCGTACTCGGGGTTGCGCTCGAGTGCGGCGGCGCTCGCCGGGAATAGCGGGGCGAAGAGATCGTATTCGAGCAGCAACTCGAAGGTGCGCTCGGCCTTGCCGCCGAGGAACAGCTTGAGCACTTCGTCGAACAGGCGTGCCGAGGGAATGCCGTCGAGCAGCTCGGCGAGGTCGACGATGGGTTCGGCGCTGTGCCGTTCGATCTCGAAGTCGAGCTTGGCGGCGAAACGCACGGCGCGCAGCATGCGCACCGGGTCTTCCTGATAGCGTTGCTCGGGATCGCCGATCAGGCGGACCAGGCGGTTGCGGATGTCATGCACGCCGTGGGTGTGATCGAGAATGCGCTCGGTGGCCGGGTCGTAGTACAGCGCGTTGATGGTGAAGTCGCGGCGCTGGGCGTCGTCTTCGAGAGTGCCGTAGACGTTGTCGCGCAGGATGCGGCCGCTCTCGTTGCGCGAAGCGAGGTGGCTGGCGTCGTCGTCATCCTCTTCCGGATGGTTGGCGCGGAAGGTGGCGACCTCGATGATCTCTCGCCCGAAATGCACATGCACCAGTTTGAAACGCCGACCGATCACCCGTGCGTTGCGGAATTCGGCGCGGACCTGTTCGGGGGTCGCACTGGTCGCGACGTCGTAATCCTTGGGGTTCAGCTGCAGCAGCAGATCGCGCACGCAGCCGCCGACCACATAGGCCTCGTAACCCGCCTGCTGCAGGCGTTCGACCACGCTCACCGCGTAACGACTGATCTCGTTTCGATTCAGGGAATGCTGCCGGCTGGACAGGATTTCAGGTGTGCGGCGGGGATGCGGGATGCGGCGCAGAGGAAGACGAAAAGACTGGAACAGCTTTTTCAGCATGGGGGGCAACTGTGTGGCGAAAGACGGGCCGGTGTCGCGAATGGCCGCGAAACCTGCGCGGATTCTAGCACCGAGAGTGCTGGATGTTGAACGATGCGCGGGGAGGTGTCAAAAAGCATCGTGCGCCGCGTCACGCGGGCAGTGCTTGGCACAGGGAGGAGGCCGCACGGCAGCGACGCTTGCCGAGCGCAAGGCGTAAGACTGCTGTGAAGGAAAATGGGTAAACCCCCGGATAGCACAAAGGGGAGCCGAAGCTCCCCTTTTAATACTGTTGCGTGCTTTATTGTTATTAGTCGCTCAGGCGTTGCTGTTCTTGTTGTTCGCCTGTTCCATCGGGCCGTGGCCGTCAGAAGCACTCCACATTGGGAGCTAATAGCAAACGGATTTCTTTGGTCGCTGACTTTGCCTTGATCTTCGATCCAACCAGTGCGGGCCCTGCTGATGCAGTTTTTGTTGTTCTCGGCCTGGTCGTGGGGCGAACCCCGTGGCAAGTCCTCTCCAAAAGAATCAGTTAGCTGCGCCTCCGCCTTCTTGTCGTTATTTTGCTGGAGCCGTTACGTCTTGTTCTTATTGTGGGATCTGCTTGTTATTGTTGTTGTGGCCTGTAAGTAAGCAGTTGCCGTGCCAGCTTTTGAAATTCCTTATTTATCAATGGCTTATTGATTTTCAGGCCTGCGTCGGGCAATAAAAAACCGGGGCAGCGTTACCGTTGCTCCCGGTTTTTGTTACGAGTCATGGCGAGTGGTAACAGATTACCCGGCCGCGCTACTCGACTTGCGCCGCGGGATGCCCAGGCGCTGGCGGCGTTCCCACAGACACTTACGGCTGATGCCCAGCTTGCGAGCCAGCTCGGTCTCGGTCATGTGATCCTGATGCTCGAGCACGAAGTGCTGGAAGTAATCCTCCAGCGACAGATCCTCGGTCGGCTCGTTGCCGGTGGCGATGCCGCGAATGGTGCCAAGGGGTTCGTCGAAATCATCGTCCAGCTCATCCAACTCGATATCGATACCCAGCAGCTCGGCATCGATCTCCGGGCTTTCGCTGAGAATGGCTGCGCGCTCGATCGCGTTTTCCAGCTCACGAACGTTGCCCGGCCAGGAGTAATGACGGATCGCCTGCTCGGCATCGCGGGAAAAATGCAGGTCGTCGCTGCTCATGCGTTCGCCCTGGCGCGCCAGGAACGCCTTGGCGATCTCCAGCACGTCACCGCCCCGCTCGCGCAGCGGCGGCAGCTTGAGCGCGATGACGTGCAGGCGGTAATAGAGGTCTTCACGGAATTGGCCGGTCTTGGCCAGGGTTTTCAGGTCGCGGTGGGTGGCGGCGATCAGGCGTACGTCGACCTTCTGTGACTGTACCGAACCGACCCGGCGGATTTCGCCTTCCTGCAACACCCTGAGCAGGCGCGCCTGAGCTTCGAGGGGCAGCTCGCCGATCTCGTCGAGGAACAGCGTGCCGCCGTCGGCAGCTTCGACCAGGCCGGCGCGCCCGGCGCTGGCGCCGGTAAAGGCGCCTTTCTCGTGGCCGAACAATTCGGATTCGATCAGTGTTTCCGGGATGGCCGCGCAGTTGACGGAAATCATCGGCGCCTTGGCACGGCGCGAGAGGTTATGCAGCGCGCGGGCGACCAGCTCCTTGCCGGTGCCCGATTCGCCCTGGATCAGCACGTTGGAATCGGTCGGCGCGACCTTGCGGATCTTGCCGAACAGGTCCTGCATGGGCGCGCAGTGGCCGATGATGCCGATGTCTTCGCGGTCGCTTGCCGCTGAGGCGGCGCTCGCGCCACGTGAGGGCTGCGCCTGTGCCGCGGCGTTGTGCTGATGGTCGGTGAGGATGCGTGCCACGGTCTGCAGCATCTCGTCATGGTCGAACGGCTTGGCGATGTAGTCGACCGCGCCCATCTTCATCGAGTCCACGGCCGAGCGCAGGCTGGCGTAGCTGGTCATGATCAGCACCGGCGTACCTTCGGCGAGCTTGATCAGCTCGGTGCCGGGCGCGCCGGGAAGTCTCAGGTCGCTGACGATGAGGTCGAAACCCGGGATGCTGTAGCGCTCCTGTGCTTCCTGCACCGAGCCGGCTTCGCTGACCTCGTACTGGTTACGCTCGAGGAGGCGTCGCAGCGCGGAGCGGATGATGGTTTCGTCTTCGACGATCAGAATGTGTGACATCAGTACTCTCTCGACGGTCTGGAGGCATAACCGGCAAAGGGCCGGTACGGCAGTCGCCTCTTCAACTTACGGCATGGGACGCTTCGACATGCCGCGGCAGGGTGATGCGAAAACGGGTGCCGCGCTGTGTTTCCGGGTCGGCCGGGCTGTCGATATCGATCTGGCCATAATGCTCTTCAATGATCGAATAGACCAGCGCGAGGCCCAGGCCAGTACCTTCGCCAGGGTCCTTGGTGGTGAAGAATGGCTCGAACAGCCGGTCCTGGATGTCCTTCGGAATGCCGCTGCCCTCGTCTTCCACCGTCAGGTACACCGTCTGCTCGGCAACTTCGCTGCTGATGCGGATCACCCCGCCTTGCGGCGACGCGTCGCGGGCATTGGACAGCAGGTTGATCAGCACTTGGGCGAGGCGCTGTGGATCACCCTCGGCGAAATGCATGGGATCGCAGATGTTAATGAACTGCACCTCGGTGCGATTGCGGTTGAGTGAGAGCAGGCCGATGGCGTCCTGTGTCACCTGCGCCAGGCTCACCGGATAGAGCTGGTGCTGCCGCTCGCCGGCATGGGCGAAGCTCATCAACGATTGCACGATGCGCGATACGCGTTTGGTCTGCTCGATGATCTGGCCGCTGATCTCGACGATCTCCCCGTCGCCTTCGCGCTCATCGCGCAGGTTCTGCGCCAGGCAGGCGATGCCGGTGATCGGGTTGCCGATCTCGTGCGCCACACCGGCGGCCAGGCGGCCGATGCTGGCCAGGCGCTCGGAGTGCACCAGGCGGTCTTCGAGTTGCTGGGTTTCGGTCAGGTCCTCGACCAGCAGCACCAGGCCGCTGTTGCCTGGTGCCAGCGGCTCGGCGATCGCCGCCTTGTGCAGATTGAGGCAGCGGCGATGACCGTTGTGTGCCAGACGCTGCTTGTGCAGGTGTTCGTCGGCCTGCTCGATGAAGTCGCTCAGCAGGCTGCGCCAGGGTTCGGCGATGGTCGACAGGCGCGAGCCGACGACTTGCAGCGCGGGGATCTCGGTGAGCTCCTCGAGCGCGCGGTTCCACATGAGGATTTCCTGATCCTTGGCCAACGAGCAGACGCCCATTGGCAGCTCCTGCAAGGTCTGGCGGTGATAGCGGCGCAGGGCGTCCAGTTCCGCGGCGAGGCCGGTCAGGCGCGAGTGATATTCCTCCAGCCGGCTTTCGATGAAGTGGATGTCCTCGGTGATGTAGCCATCGGCGCCGTTCTTGTAGGCCAGGAAATTCTCGACGATGTCCTGGGCCACGCTGGGGCCCATCAGGCCGGAGAGGTTGGCTTCGATACGGTCGCGCAGGCGGCGCAGCGCGTAGGGGCGATGTTCGTCGAAGGGTAGCTGCAGATCGCGCAGGGCCTGTTCCACTTCCCGTTGCGCGGTCTTGGCACCCAGTGGCTTGGCCAGCTGGGTGGCGAATTCCTGCGGCGAGGCGGCGATCAATTCGCGCCGTTGCGGGCGGCGCACGTTCTCCACCGCGCAGGCTTCGGCAGCGCTCTGCTCCTCGGGGCTGGTTTCGCTGAAGATCGAGAACAGCGAGAACGCCAGCACGTTGACCGCCAGTGAGGCGATTGCCGCCAGGTGCCAGCTGGTGTCGTCCAGCACGTAGACGACGTTGAGCAGTGGGATGTAGAAGCCGTCCAGGTTGCCCACCAGCGGTAACAGCATGGTCACCACCCAGACGCCGATGCCGGCCAGCAGGCCGGCGATGTAGCCGCGGCGATTGGCGGTCGGCCAGTAGAGCACGGACAGCACGCCGGGCAGGAACTGCAGGGTGGCGACGAAGGCGACGATGCCCAGGTTGGACAGGTCCTGTTCGGCGCCGAGCAACAGGTAGAAGCCGTAGCCGGCCATGATGATCGCGAAGATCAGACTGCGCCGTGTCCACTTCAGCCAGCGGTAGATATTGCCTTCGCTGGACGGCTGATACAGCGGCAGCACCAGGTGGTTGAGCGCCATGCCCGACAGCGCCAGGGTGCTGACGATGATCAGCCCGCTGGAGGCCGAGAGACCGCCAACGAAGGCCAGCAGCGCCAGCGTTTCGCTCTGGGCGGCGATGCCCAGGCCCAGGGTGAAGTACTCGGGGTTGGTGCTGACCCCCAGCTTCAGTCCGGCCCAGAGGATCAGCGGCACGGCCAGGCTCATCAGCAGCAGATAGAGCGGCAGGCCCCAGCTGGCGCTCACCAGGCCGCGAGGATCGAGATTCTCGGTGAAGGTCATGTGATACATGTGCGGCATCACGATGGCCGAGGCGAAGAACACCAGCAGCAGTGTGCGCCAGGGCCCTTCCTGCAAGGGAGTGTGCAGTGCCTGCAGCGCCGACTGGTTCTGCAGCAGCCAGATCTCCAGCTGATGCGGGCCGCCGAACACCACATAAAGGGCATAGAGGCCGATGGCACCGAAGGTCACCAGCTTGACGATGGATTCGAAGGCGATGGCGAACACCAGACCTTCGTGCTTCTCGCGCGTGGCGATGTGGCGTGCGCCGAAGAGGATGGTGAAGAGCATGATCATCAGGCAGTAGCCCAGCGCCACGCGCTCCTGTAGGGGTTCCAGAGTGAGAATGCCGATGGCGTCGGCCACCGCCTGAATCTGCAGGGCCAACAGCGGCAGCATGCCGATCAGCATGACGATGGTGGTTAGCGCGCCGCTCCAGGTGCTGCGAAAGCGGAACGCGACCAAATCGGCCAGCGATGACAGCTGATAGGTGCGGGTAATGCGCAGGATCGGGTAGAGCAGTACCGGTGCCAGCAGGAACGCGCCGCAGACCCCCAGGTAGGTGGCGAGGAAGCCGTAACCGTACTGGTAGGCCAGGCCAACCGTGCCGTAGAAGGCCCAGGCGCTGGCGTAGACGCCCAGCGACAATGTGTAGGTCAACGGGTGGCGGATCACCCAGCGCGGAATCAATCCGCGCTCGCTGACCCAGGCCACGCCGAACAGCATGATCAGGTAGGCGACGCTGATCAGGATCAGCTGGCTCAGGCTAAAGCTCGTCTGCATCACGCTGGCTCTGGAGGATGAAGGTCACCACGATGAGGATCAGCCACAGCACGTAGGGCCGATACCAGGCCCCGTTGGGGTCGATCCACCAGTCCATGATGGCTGGGGAGAACAGATAGATCCCCACCACCAGGAGCAGCACCAGTCGGTAGATATACATGCCGGGTCTCGTGTCGGAAGTGGGGCGATGGTAGAGCAGCGGCGGTCGGCAAGCCACCGGCGGCAGGCAAAAGCCGGTACGGCGTTGCGATCCGCGCTTAGCGCAGCTGTGATTCGGCCAGCGTTCGCGCGCGAGGGATGCGTCGAGCGTCCCAGTGCGTCACCGCCCAGGCGAAGATGTCGGCTGGCAATGCGTCGTTCAATTCGTCGGGCGGTTGCTGGCCCAGCGCGCGCAACGCGCGCAGCAGCAGCGGACTGGCTTCGTGAGGCTGCAAGGGTGGCGAGCGGTAACTCTTGCCGAGCTTGTGCCCATCCGGCTGGATGATCAGCGGCAGATGCAGATAGCGCGGCTGGGGCAGGCCGAGCACTTCCTGCAGGTAGAGCTGGCGCGGCGTGGAATCGAGCAGATCGGCACCGCGTACGACGTCGGTTACCCCCTGCCAGGCGTCATCCAGCACCACCGCCAGCTGATAGGCGATCAAACCGTCGCGACGGCGGATGACGAAGTCGCCGACCTCGCGGCCCAGGTGCTGGCGGAATTCGCCCTGCACGCGGTCGGTGAAGCCGTACTCGCGATCAGGCACGCGCAGGCGGATGGCGGCGTCGTCGAGACCGTGGCCGGCGTCGCGGCAGAAACCGGGGTAGGGGACCGGATAGCCTTCGAGCTGCTTGCGCGAGCAGGTGCAGGCATACGCCAGGCCATCATCGAGCAGGCGTTCGATGACGGCGGCGTAGGCGGCCTGACGCTCGCTCTGGCGTAACATTTCGCCGTCCCATTCGAAGCCGTAGCTCGACAGCGTCTCGACGATGGCGCGCTGGGCGCCGGGCATCTCCCGTGGCGGGTCGATGTCTTCCATGCGCAGCAGCCAGCGACCGCCGACCGCACGGGCATCGAGGTAGGAAGCGAGGGCGGCGACCAGTGAGCCGAAATGCAGATAACCGCTCGGTGTCGGAGCAAACCGGCCGACGTAACGATGGGCTTGAGGCGGGACGGGAGAGGGCATGTTGGGGCCGGCGCTATCAGGGATGGCGGGGCGGATGAAACGCTGCAGAGCCTGGAAATGAAGCGGGGCGCCGAAGCGCCCCGTTCGGGATCAGGAACCGATCTGCTTTTCCTTGATCTCCGCCAGCGTCTTGCAGTCGATGCACAGCGTAGCGGTGGGGCGGGCTTCCAGACGGCGGATGCCGATCTCGACACCGCAGGAATCGCACCAGCCGTATTCGTTGTCTTCGATCAGCTGCAGCGTCTCGTCGATCTTCTTGATCAGCTTGCGCTCGCGGTCACGGGCGCGCAGTTCCAGGCTGAACTCTTCTTCCTGGCTGGCACGGTCGGCCGGATCCGGGAAGTTGGCCGCCTCGTCCTGCATGTGGTGTACGGTGCGATCGACCTCTTCCATCAGCTCCTGCTTCCACTTGTTCAGGATGCCGGTGAAGTGGGCGCGCATCTTGTCGCTCATGTATTCCTCGCCCTTGCTTTCCTTATAGGGCTCGAAGGCGCGAATCAGTTGCTTGCTCGACGGTGTTTCTTTGGTAATGGGCATGGATGAACGCCTCTCGCTATGTCCATTGCGCAGGATGATTTGTCCCTTGCCGACCCGTGCCGGCCCTGCGGCTGCAAGCGGGCGAACTTACCAGATCGGATCGGGGCGCGCTACTCCCGAATCCAACAGTAACTGTAGCGGTATCGGGACCTTGGGTAGAATTCACGTTTCGTTCTCAACAGGAAGGTCAGATGACCTCGTCATACAGTGCGCGCAGTCGCGCAATCGAACCTTTCCACGTCATGGCGCTTTTGGAGCGGGCCAACCAACTGCAAGTTCAAGGCCACGACGTCATTCATCTGGAAATCGGCGAGCCGGACTTCACCACCGCAGCGCCCATCGTCGCCGCCGGGCAGGCCGCGCTGGCCGCCGGGCACACGCGCTACACCCCGGCGCGCGGCTTGCCGCAGCTGCGTGAAGCGATCGCCGGCTTCTATTATGCCCAGCGCTACGGATTATCCATTGATCCCGAACGCATTCTGATCACGCCCGGTGGCTCCGGCGCGTTGCTGCTGGCCGCCAGCCTGCTGGTGGATCCCGGCAAGCACTGGCTGCTCGCCGATCCGGGCTACCCCTGCAATCGGCATTTCTTGCGGCTGGTGGAAGGCGCCGCGCAACTTGTGCCGGTCGGCCCCGAGGTGCGTTACCAGCTGACTCCCGAACTGGTCGAGCGCTACTGGGATCGTGACAGCGTCGGTGCGTTGCTGGCATCGCCGGCCAATCCCACCGGGACGTTGCTGGATCGCGGGGAGCTGGCCGGGCTGTCGGCAGCGTTGAAAGCGCGTGGCGGCCACTTGGTGGTCGATGAGATCTACCACGGGCTGACCTACGGCGTGAACGCGGCCAGCGTGCTGGAAGTCGACGATGACGCCTTCGTGCTCAACAGCTTCTCCAAGTATTTCGGCATGACCGGCTGGCGCCTGGGTTGGCTGGTAGCGCCGCCGGCAGCGATTGCGGAGCTGGAGAAGCTCGCACAGAACCTCTACATCAGTGCCCCGAGCATGGCTCAGCACGCGGCGCTGGCGTGTTTCGAGCCGGCGACGCTGGAGATTCTCGAAGCACGCCGCGGCGAATTCGCCCGCCGCCGTGATTTCCTCTTGCCAGCCTTGCGGGAGCTCGGCTTCGGTATCGCGGTCGAGCCGCAGGGCGCGTTCTACCTGTACGCCGACATCAGCGCCTTTGGCGGCGATGCCTATGCGTTCTGCCAGCACATGCTGGAAACCGAGTTCGTCGCGATCACTCCAGGGTTGGACTTCGGTCGTTTCCAGGCCGGACACCATGTGCGTTTCGCCTATACCCAGGACCTGCCGCGCCTGAAGCAGGCCGTCGAGCGCATCGCCCGCGGCCTGCGGAGCTGGCAACCCTGATGCGCTTCGCCGAACCGCTGGAGCGGGGGCGTCTGGTACGCCGCTACAAGCGTTTTCTCGCCGATATCGTCACCGATGACGGTGAGGCGCTGTGCATCCACTGCCCCAATACCGGCTCGATGCTCAACTGCATGGGCGAGGGCGCACGGGTCTGGTTCCAGCGCAGCCGCGATCCCCGGCGCAAATTGCCGGGCACCTGGGAGCTGGTGGAGACGCCGCAGGGACGGCTGGCCTGCGTGAATACCGCACGGGCCAACGCGCTGGTGGAGGAGGCGCTGCTGAACGGGACGATAATCGAACTGGCCGGTTTCACCGCGCTCAAGCGCGAGGTGGCTTATGGCGTGGAGAACAGTCGGGTGGATTTTCGTCTTGACTACGCCGGGTCTGCCGCCTTCGTCGAGGTCAAGAGCGTCACCCTCGGCTTCGCCGAAACGCCTGTGGCGGCCTTTCCCGATGCGGTGACGACGCGCGGCGCCAGGCACCTGCGTGAGCTTGCAGCGCTGGCCCGTGCCGGTGTGCGTGCGGTGCAGCTGTACTGCGTCAACCTGAGCGGCATCGAAGCGGTGCGGCCGGCCGAGGAAATCGATCCGGCTTATGCCGCTGCGCTGCGTGAAGCACAGGCGGCAGGTGTGGAAGTGCTGGCTTACGGCGTCGATCTTTCCGTCGAGGAACTGCGCATTGCTGGCCGATTGCCGGTGCTGCTCTGATGGGCGGTCGGCCGTGGCGGTGAGAAATTTTTCTGCCCGGCTCGGGAACAAAGTGCCTTTCGTCTGGCCTCAACGAGGCTGGAAACCACATCCATCAAATACGGGAAGGCTCTGCTCCGCCGTTTGTTGCGGCGTCACGACGCGATCCAACCCGTTTTCGATGGCTCCTGCGGCGGCCGCGCGGCATCGCTGATACGCGCCCGGCGTCGTGGATGGAAACTAATTTCGGACGTTCGCGCCTGGCGCGGGCGTCGTCGATGAGGCTACACAGAATGCGAATCCTCGTTTGCGGTGCCGGCGGCCAGGTGGGTCGAGAACTGGTGGAGCGGGCAGCAAGTTTCGGGCTGGAGGTGCTGGCGCCTGCGCGGGCCCAGCTGGACATCGCGCAACCCGAGCAGGTCGCGGCAGCAATGCGTCAACGTCCCGGGCTGATCATCAATGCGGCCGCCTATACCCATGTGGACAATGCCGAATCCCATCGTGAGCAGGCCTATGCGGTCAACCGCGACGGCGCGCGCCACCTTGCCGAGGCGGCTGAGCACGCTGGCGTGCCGTTGTTCCACATATCCACGGACTACGTATTCTCCGGCGAGGCTACCCGCCCCTATACCGAGAGCGACGAGACCGGTCCGACTGGCGTCTACGGCGCGAGCAAGCTGGCGGGCGAGGAAGCGATTCGCGAGCGCCTGCAATCGCATCTGATCCTGCGGACCAGCTGGGTGTACGGCGTACACGGGCACAACTTCGTCAAGACCATGCTGCGGCTCGCTCGGCAGCGCGATGCGCTTGGCGTGGTGAGTGATCAGATCGGCTGCCCGACCCAGGCCGGCAGCATCGCTTCGGTGCTGCTGGAACTGGCACGGCGTCACGCCGCCGGTGAGGACCTCGCCTGGGGCGTTTACCACTACAGCGGCGCGCCGGCTTGTTCCTGGTACGACTTCGCCGTGGAAATCTTCCGCCAGGGTGAAGACGCCGGGCTGATCTCGCGGCAACCGACGGTGTCGCCGATTGCCACGGCGCAGTATCCGACACCCGCCCGGCGACCAGTCTGGTCGGTGCTCGACTGCGGTCGCTTCGAGTCGACCTTTGGCCTCGCGCCCCGTCTCTGGCAGGAAGACCTGGCCGATGTGCTGGCGCTCCTGCGCCAGCAGGAGCGCCCGGTGATCTGCCGCGAGCGGTCCTCCCGCGCCTGAGGGGAAGTGCGGCGCACGGCGGTTACCCGAGCGCCGTGCGATTTTCCTGCTCACCGGTGTATTCTTGCGCCCCCCGCGCCGAGGCGTGGCCTGACGTTCGGCTCTAGAAGAGGCGCAGCATGGTAGTGGTATTGGCAATCCTGCCGATCTTCGGTCTGATCACGCTCGGCTATTTGTTTGGCTGGCGGCAGTGGCTTAGCAACGAGGGGACGGCCGGACTGGCCAGTGTCACCTTCAAGCTGTTCATGCCGGCAGTGCTGTTTACCGGGATCGCCCGCGTCGAGTTGAGCGACGGCATGTCGCCAATGCTGCTGCTGGCCTACTTCGTGCCGGTGCTGCTGGTGTTCCTGCTGGTCAATCTGGTCGCTCACCGCCGTGCCGGGCGAGCCACTCCGCTGGGCCTTACGGCCGCCTACTCGAACAACGTGCTGGTCGGTATTCCGCTGGTGACCACGCTGCTTGGCGCCGAAAGCCTGGTCTACGTGTTCGCCATCCTGGTGTTTCACAGTCTCGTCTTGTTCTCGCTGCAGAGCTTCTACGCGGCGTTGGGTGATGGCGACAAGGTCAGCGCGCCGGCGCTGCTGAAGAACCTGGCGAATCCGCTGATCGTCGGTCTGGTGCTTGGTGCCCTGTTGAATCTGTCCGGACTCGAATTGCCCGAGCCGCTCTGGCGCGTCGCCGGATGGTTGGCACAGGCCGCACTGCCCTGTGCGCTGATGGTGCTGGGCATCAGCCTGTCGCGCTATCGCCTGCGGCCGAACGGCTCGGTGCTGCTGCTGACGCTGGTCAAGCTGGCGGCGTTTCCGGCGCTGGTCTGGTGGCTGAGCGGGTTGCTGCCAGGGCTGAATCAGGATGCACGCAACGTGTTGGTGCTGCTTGCGGCCTGCCCGAGCGGCGTTAACGTGCTGGCGTTCGTCAAGCATTCCGAGGACACACGAGCGGTCAGCTCGACCGTGTTTCTCTCGACGGTGACTGCGGTCATCAGCCTGCCGCTATGGATGCTGCTGGCGGCTGGCTAGTCGAATGGTCAGCGGTCAGCGACGAGGGCTCCGCTGCGGTTTTAACGAACGGCTCCGGCCCGGGACTGTCACAAAAATCACAGACCTGAAAAAACCGGAGAGAATGGCATGTTGAAATTCATCGGCGGGACTGCAGGGATCATCTTCATCATCGGCCTGATCGTGGTGATCGGGATATTCAAGCTGCTGTTCTGACGAGCAGGGGCGACAGGCCGGCCGGCGCAAGCCCGCCGGCCTTTTTCATGCGCGGCTATTTGCTGTTGCGCGGTTCCTGTGCCGAGGCAGCCATGATGTCTTCGAGTCGCAGGCCGGTCAGTCCGTGGATGGTGCGCCAGAGATAGAAGAAGATGGCCATCATCATCAACATGCTGGGAATCGCGATCATCGGGTAACTGAGCAGGGTCATGCGGCCCAGTTCGGCGTTGAAGGCTTCGCTGCCGGCGGGGCTGTTGACGATCCACTTGGCCAGCACGTAGTTCATGAACGACGAGAAGAAGAAGGTGCCGCTGAGCAGATAGGTCGCCCGCAGCAGCCGCGTTTCGAAGTGATCGACCTGGCCGTTCTGCTCAAGCTGTTCGTGGATCTTGTCCACGTTGAGTACTTTCGGGTTGTACAGCAGGGTTCGAATCAGCGGGTAGCGGGTGCGCGTCGAGGCCAGTACGGCGATGCCGATGATGCCGGGAACCGCCGCTTCCTTGATGGCGAGCCATTGGGTATCCAGCTGCAGCAGCCCGATGCCACCGGTCAGCAGCACGCTGATCAGGCCGAGCAGGGCTATCCAGTTGAACTTGCGGTACTTGGCCAGCTCCCACAGTCCCCAGCCCAGCGGAAAGGCCAGGGCAAGCAGCAGGGCACCATCGGCGCCAAGGCGGTCTTCACCACTGAGCTTCATCAGGATCAGCGAAGGAATCAGGATGCTGACGGCCAGGTCGATAAGCGGGCGTGGTTTGTGTTCGGCGTGAGTATGGTCGGTATCGGTCATGACATCGGGTTGGTCTGGAGAGGGCTGCATGATCGCCTGTGTCGCGGTCGTTCGCCATACCATCTTCGTCGGTATGGCGATTGGTATCCTTTCCACATCTTCAATGTTCCGGCGTTGGGCTGCGTTTCCCGCGCCATTGGCCGTACTCGAATACCAGTACGACGATCATGGCCAGAGCGAAGGGCAGTAGCAGATAGAAGCCGCGAAATACGATGAGTGCTGCCAGCACGTCCACCGTGGGGATTTCCGGAAGGGCGGCGACGAAGGTCAGCTCCAGCACGCCGAGGCCGCCGGGCGCGTGGGACAGCAATGCCAGGGTGAAGGAGGCGAGAAACACACCGAGGACGGTCAGATAGCCGGGGTTGTGCTCCGGCGGTAGCGCGAAGTAAATGATCGCCGCGGCGCAGAGCAGCTCAAGCGGGCCCGCCAGCAGCTGACGGCCGACGATCGGCAGTCGCGGGTACTCGATGTGCCATTTGCCCAGGCCCCAGGGTGGCAACTGACGCCACGCGCCAAATGCATAGAGTGCGACCAGCATGAGCAGGGTCGCACCGACGGCGACAGATACCCAGCTGTCACTATCGACAGCTCGATGAAGCAGCTGCGGCTTGAGAATCAGCACGGCACCCCCGGCAAGCAGAGTGCCCAGCGCGAAGGTCAGCGAGCAGAAGACGATCAGGATGCCGATTTCCTGGGGCGTCAGACCCCGGCTGCGGTAGGCGCGATAACGCACCAGGGCGCCGGAAAACACGGATGCGCCGATATTGTGCGCCAGCGCATAGGTGGTGAAGGAACAGAGTGCGATGAACCACCAGGACATCTTCTTGCCCAGATGTGCCATCGCGATACGGTCGTACCAGGCCAGCGCGACATAGGCGCCCAGCGTCGACAGCGCGGCCAGCAGCCAGCGCCGCGCGCCGATCGCCTGCAGGCTGTCGGCAAGCTCGCTGAGCGAGATGTTGCGCACTTCGTGGTACAGCAGGTAGCCGGACAGCAGCACGGCCAAGACTCCGATGAGGGTCCAGGCGACATCGCTCCGCTTCATCATCACGTGGCTCCTTGAGGGAAGAGAGTTGGCCACGCCTTGCGCTGAAGCACACTCATCCCTGATCGACCGCCATGCCAAACCTCCACCTGTTCTCGAATCGTCAAACAATCGGCAGCTGGCGACCGGTTTTGTTCAGTTTTTCACCCGAGTGGTCATCTTGCGCGGACCGGCAGCGGTCGTCCGCTCGGACTGGAAGCCCGACGGTCGGTGCCGATATTCGGGGCGGGGCGTGGGTAATGCTGTGCGTGTGGAGGGGCCCGCGCAGGTGGTGCCAATTCGGCGTGTGCCTGGCGAGTGAAACGTCGGTTGCCGCGCGCGGCGCGGTCAGTCGACGCTCTCGGCCTGCTTGACGCGAACCCAGTGCTCCACCAGCTCGCGCAGGTGCGAGAGTTCCACCGGCTTGGCCATATGACCGTCCATGCCGGCTTCTCTTGCGCGGTCGCGGTGCTCGCTGAGGATATGCGCAGTCAGGGCGACGACTGGGGTGCGGCGCCGGGCATTCCTGGCTTCCCATTCACGCAGCTGATGGGTGGCCTGAAAGCCGTCGAGCACGGGCATCTCGCAATCCATCAGGACCAGGTCATACGGCTGCGCCTTGATCGCTGCCAGGGCCTCTTCGCCGTTGCAGGCGGTGTCCGGTTGCAGGTTGAGCTTGTTCAGCATGCCGCGGATGACCTTGGTGGAGATGCTGTTGTCCTCGGCGACCAGGATGCGGAAGTCACTCGGGACTTCGAGCACGGGCAGGTTCTGCTGCACCGCTGCCGGGCGTTGCTGAGTGCCCGGCTGGCGCTGCGCGAGCTCGTCGGCCAGGGTGGTCTTCAGCGTATAACCGGCGACCGGCTTGGCGAGGATTCGCTTGATGCCTGCATTGCGCGCAATGATCTTGCTCGGTGCGCTGCTCATGCCGGTGAGCATGATCAGCAGGACATCATGGTTGAGGCTGTAATCTTCCTTGATCTTGCTCGCCAGCTGCATGCCGGTCATGCCGGGCATGTCCTGATCGAGCAGGACCACATCGAAGTATTCCTTGAGGTGCGCCTTGGTCCGCAGCAGGGCTAAGGCCTCCTTGCCCGATGCGACCGCGCTGACCTCCAGGCCCCAGCCGCTGCACTGCTGGACCAGTACTTTGCGGCAGGTGTCGTTGTCATCGACGATCAGCAGACGAGTGCCTTGCAGCGGCCCGTCCAGGTCGGCATTGCTCTGCACCAGACCTTCACTGGCCAGCGGCAGGCTGATCCACAGCGTGTTGCCTTGGCTGGTGCCGGTCTGGATACCGAAATCACCGTCCATCAGTTGCACCAGCTGGCGCGCGATGATGAGCCCCAGGCGCCCGCCATGGCGTGTCGCTGCAAGAAAGTCATGACTGTCGACCGCAGCATTGAGCAGCGCATCGCGCTCATACGCTTCGAGCGGACGCCCGCTGTCCTGCACGGTAATGCGCAGGCGCGGGCTCTCGGGCGGTCCGTCGACCGCGGCGATCAGCAGCACCTCACCCTCGTCGGTCTGCTTGAAGGCATTCTCCAGCAGGTTGAGCAGGGTCTGGCGCAGGCGAGTCGGATCTCCGGTCACGACCTGCGGCAGTTGCGGCTGGATAAAGCTGATCAGCTCGACCTTCTGCTGTTCGGCCTTGGCGCGGAAAATGCTCAGACAGTCTTCGATCAATGCGTTGAAATCGAATTGGACGTCATCCAGCTCAATCTGGCCGGATTCCAGCTTGGAAATGTCGAGAATCTCGTTGATCAGATTGAGCAGCTCGTTGCCGGAACTATGGATCGTCTGGACGTAGTCGCGCTGCTTGGCCGACAGCGATGTGCCCAGCAGCAATTCGCTCATGCCCAGCACGCCGTTCATTGGCGTTCTCAGTTCATGGCTGATCTTGGACAGGAAATCGGCCTTGGTCTTGAGTTCCGCGCTGCTCACCGCCGCAGCGGTGTATTGGGTGCGGCTGTCGGTCTGGCGCTGCCGTTGACGTTCGAGCAGGGCGAAGCTGAGCAGCAGCCCTGCCAGGGTCGCGAGGCTGAACAGGCCGCCAGTCAGCCAGCCGGGGTCGAGCTGATCGAAGCCCAGCAACATGGGCATGAAGAAAATCATGCCGACGTTGAACAGGGTCGTTCCGGCCACCACCAGGCGCGCCGGCTGATAGCCCTGACGCCAGTGATAGATCGCGACGAACAGGGCGCTGCACGACGCCGTCAGCACCAGCGAATAGATCAGCCAGCTGTACCACGGCCACTGACCGAGCAGGATGCTGGCTGCCAGCGCCAGTACCAGGTTGAGTTCGATACCCAGCAGCCAGGTGATCCAGGTTCGCCCGCGGTGATGGAAGAAACCCAATGTGTAGCCGAGCAGCGCTGCACTGGCGGCCATCGCCGACAGGTCGGCGATCAGCGGCTGACTGTAGGTCAGCCAGGGCAGCCACGCCGCCATGACCCCAAGATTGGCCATGGCGCAGGCCAGCAGGGCGCCATGCAGCAGACTCAGCCAGATATGCGTGTAGCTGAGCGTGTAGGCAAAGCGCAGCAGGTTGTAGATCATCAACAACGCCAGTGCACCGAACAGCGCACCGAACAGATAAGCCGGCTTGCTTAGGCTGACCAGACCGGCTTCATCGATGGTCTGGAACCAGGTCATCACCGGATGGCTGGACTGCAGGCGGATATAGGCCTCGCGCGGCTGCCCGTCATTGGGAAGGCTGAACAGGTATGCCCGGTTGGGCAATGGCCGGGCGCTGAAGGGGCGCAATTCCCCGGTCGCCGTATGCTGCTCGAGCTGGCCGTCACGCAGCAGGTAGAAATCCAGGTACTGCACGCGCGGTGCAAACAGCCACAGCCACTTCGGGCGTGTCAGTGACGGCAGGCTGACCTGCAACCAGACTGCGCGGTCGCTGGCCGGAGCGCTGTAGGAGAGTTTCTCCAGACGCTGGAACAGCGCGCGCTGGGAAACCACCTCGTCGAGCGTAAGCCCTCCGGACTGGTCGATCAGCATGCGCCAGTTCTGCGGTACGGAATTGGGTGGAGCGGACAGTGCGGGGGAGGGTGGCGACTGGGTAATGGACGCCAGGGCCGGAAGCGGGATCAGGTTGATCAGCAGCAGGCCGAAGAAAACAGCGATGGCAATCCGGAGCCGACCCACTTGAGAAGTCCGTTCATGTGTGTGACGGCCGATTATAGCCATGCCTTCGTCGGCCTGTAATGCGTGCGGCAGCGATAAAACTTGGCGCCGCACGCATTCCTGGCGCCTGGCTACGCTCAGCTGTCGCCCAGCTCCCGGGAGATGGCGCGATAGCCAATATCGTTGCGATAGAAACAGCCATTCCAGCGGATTTTTTCCGCCAGACGGTAGGCCTGCTGCTGCGCCTCCGAGACGGTGCGGCCGATGGCCGTTGCGCAAAGCACGCGGCCGCCAGCAGTGACGACCTGGCCCTGGTCGTTCAGCGCGGTACCGGCATGAAACACCTTGCCATCCAGCGCAGCGGCATCGTCCAGCCCTTCGATCAGATCGCCCTTGGCGTAATCGCCCGGGTAGCCGCCAGCGGCCAGTACCACGCCGACGGTCGGGCGCGGATCCCAGGTCGCCTCGACCTTGTCCAGCGCCCTGGCCAGCGCGGCCTCGACCAGCAGCACCAGCGAGGATTCCAGGCGCACCATGATCGGCTGGGTTTCCGGGTCGCCGAAGCGGCAGTTGAACTCGATGACCTTGGGCTGGCCGGCCTTGTCGATCATCAGGCCAGCGTAGAGGAAGCCGGTGTAGACATTGCCTTCGGCCGCCATGCCGCGCACGGTCGGGTAGATCACCTCGTCCATCACGCGCTTGTGCACTTCGGCGGTGACCACCGGCGCGGGGGAATAAGCACCCATGCCGCCGGTGTTCGGACCGCTGTCGCCGTCGCCGACGCGCTTGTGGTCCTGGCTGGTCGCCATCGGCAGGACGTTCTCGCCATCGACCATGACGATAAAACTGGCTTCCTCACCGTCGAGAAACTCCTCGATCACCACGCGCGCGCCGGCGTCGCCAAAGGCATTTCCGGAGAGCATGTCGCGTACGGCGTCCTCGGCTTCTTCCAGGCTCATCGCCACGATCACGCCTTTGCCGGCGGCCAGGCCGTCGGCCTTGATGACGATCGGCGCACCCTTCTCGCGCAGGTAAGCCAGCGCCGGCTCGACCTCGGTGAAGTTCTGGTAGTCGGCAGTAGGAATCGCATGACGAGCCAGGAAGTCCTTGGTGAACGCCTTGGAACCTTCCAGCTGCGCGGCGGCGGCGGTCGGGCCGAAGATGTCCAGGCCGCGCGAGCGGAACAGGTCGACCACGCCTTTGACCAGCGGCGCCTCGGGACCAACTATGGTCAGTTGTACGTTGGCGGCGGCGAAATCCGCCAGTTGCTCGATGGCCAGTACGTCGATGGCGACGTTCTCGCACTTGGCTTCAGTGGCGGTGCCGGCGTTGCCTGGGGCGACGAATACCTTGGCGACGCGCGGGTCCTGCGCGACCTTCCAGGCCAGGGCGTGCTCGCGGCCGCCGCTGCCGATGATCAGTACGTTCATGAATCTCTCCTGCGGAGAGAGCGGCAAGCTACAAGCTACAAGCTACAAGTAAGAGCGGGCACGATCCTGCTTCTTCTTGCGGCTTGCGGCTTGCGGCTTGCAGCTCGCTGTTAATGGCGGAAATGGCGCATGCCGGTGAATACCATGGCAATGCCGGCTTCGTCGGCCGCGGCGATCACTTCGCTGTCGCGCATCGAGCCGCCTGGCTGGATCACCGCGGTGATGCCGGCCTTGGCCGCGTTGTCGATGCCGTCGCGGAACGGGAAGAAGGCGTCCGAGGCCATCACCGCGCCGGGAACCGGCAGGCCGGCGTGCTCGGCCTTGATCGCGGCGATGCGCGCGGAGTTGACGCGGCTCATCTGGCCGGCACCAACGCCGACTGTCTGGCGGTTCTTGGCGTAGACGATGGCGTTGGATTTGACGAACTTGGCCACTTTCCAGGCGAAGATCAGGTCATGGATCTCCTGCTCGGTCGGCGCACGCTGGGTGACGATCTTCAGGTCCGCTTCGCTGATCATGCCGATATCGCGGCTCTGGATCAGCAGGCCGCCGTTGACGCGCTTGTAGTCCCAGCCCGGGCTGCGCTCGGCCGGCCATTCGCCGCATTCGAGCAGGCGCACGTTGGCCTTGCTGGCCACTACCTCACGCGCGGCTTGAGAGACCTTCGGCGCGATGATCACCTCGACGAACTGGCGCTCGACGATGGCCTGGGCGGTGTCGCCGTCCAGCTCGCGGTTGAAGGCGATGATGCCGCCAAAGGCCGACTCGCTGTCGGTGGCGTAGGCCAGGTCGTAGGCCTTGCGGATGCCGCCTTCATCTTCCGGTACGACCGCCACGCCGCATGGATTGGCATGCTTGACGATCACGCAGGCCGGCTTGGTAAAGCTCTTCACGCACTCCAGCGCGGCGTCGGTGTCGGCCACGTTGTTGAACGACAGCTCCTTGCCCTGCAGTTGCGTGGCGGTAGCGACACAAGCCTCGTCCGGCTTCTCGACGTAGAAGGCGGCCTGTTGGTGCGGGTTCTCGCCGTAGCGCATGTCCTGCGCCTTGATGAACTGCATGTTGTAGGTGCGCGGGAACAGGCTGCGATTTTCGGTGCTGAGCTGCTCGGTGCTCTGGTCGATGCCGCCCAGGTAGTTGGCGATCATGCCGTCATAGCCGGCGGTATGTTCGAACGCCTTGAGCGCCAGGTCGAAGCGCTGGGCGTAGGTCAGTCCGCCGTTCTTCAGGTTGTCGACCACAGCCGCGTAGTCCTCGGCGTTGACCACGATGGCGACGTCCTTGTGGTTCTTCGCCGCGCTGCGGACCATGGTCGGACCGCCGATGTCGATGTTCTCGATGGCGTCCGGCAGGGTACAGCCAGGCTTGGCCACGGTGGCGGCGAACGGATAGAGGTTGACCGCCACCAGATCGATCGGCGCAATGCCATGCTCGGCCATCACTGCGCCGTCCAGGTCGCGACGACCAAGAATGCCACCGTGGATCTTCGGGTGCAGAGTCTTCACCCGGCCGTCCATCATCTCCGGGAAGCCGGTGTAGTCGGCGACTTCGACGGCCGCGATGCCGTTGTCACGCAGCAGCTTGAAGGTGCCGCCGGTGGAGAGGATCTCGACGCCGAGGGTTTCGAGGGCGCGGACGAAGTCGACGACGCCGGTCTTGTCGGACACGCTGATCAGCGCGCGGCGCACGGGAAGGCGGGTGGTTTGGTCGGTCATAGCGGTTCCATCAGAGGTGGGCCGCAAGCTGCAAGCTGCAAGCCACAAGAGAAGAGCGCTTCTGCTTGCGGCTTGCAGCTTGCGGCTCGTGGCTTAGAGAAGGTCGTACTGTTTGAGTTTCTTGCGCAGAGTGCCGCGGTTCAGGCCCAGCAGCTCGGAAGCCTTGGTCTGGTTACCCTTGACGTAATGCATCACGGTTTCCAGTAGCGGTGCTTCCACTTCGGAGAGTACGAGGTTGTAAACGTCCGTGACGTCTGCGCCTTCGAGGCGGGCGAAATAGTTGTGCAGCGCCTTCTCGACGCTGCCTCGCAGTGTCTGCCCCGCTTCGCTCGGCGTGTTCAGGTGCTGCTTGAGATTCAGGTTGTCACTCACGGATGTTGTTCCACTTACCAATGTTTCATTCAACAGCGTCATGCGGCCACCTCTGTTCCATTCACCGAGCCAGGCCCTGAGCGTTGTTCGGCAAAGAACTGCCGAATGCTGAAGCCCTGTGCATCCCTGTCTTCCAGATGATTGAAACGGGCGCGGAAGTCCCGCGCGCCCGGCAGTGTTGCGAGATACCAGCCCACGTGTTTGCGGGCGATACGGACTCCCATCACCTCGCCATAGAATTCATGCAGCGCCTGCACATGCTCTAGCAGGGTGCCTTCGACCTCTTCCAGCGTCGGCGCCGTCAGCAGTTCGCCGGTGCGCAGATAATGCTCCACTTCGCGAAAGATCCACGGGCGACCCTGTGCCGCACGTCCGATCAGCAGGCCGTCCGCGCCGGTCGCCCGCAGCACCTGGGTGGCCTTGTGCGGCGAATCGATATCGCCATTGGCGAATACCGGAATCGACACCGTCTGCTTGATGGCGGCGATGGTGTCGTACTCGGCTTCACCGGTGTACAGGTCGGCGCGGGTGCGGCCGTGAACGGCAAGCGCGGCGATACCCGATTGCTCGGCGATACGCGCGACGGTCAGGCCATTCTTGTTCTGCCGGTCCCAGCCGGTGCGTATCTTCAGCGTCACCGGAACGTTCACGGCACCGACCACGGCTTCGAGAATCTCCGCGACCAACCGCTCGTCACGCATCAGCGCCGAGCCGGCGGCCTTGTTGCAGACCTTTTTTGCCGGGCAACCCATATTGATGTCGATGATCTGCGCCCCCAGCTCCACGTTGCGCTGCGCCGCTTCGGCGAGCATCTGCGGATCGCCCCCGGCGATCTGCACCGAGCGTGGTTCGGGCTCGTCCGCATGGGGCATGCGCAGGCGCGACTTGCGGCTGTTCCACAGCCGTACATCGCTGGTGAGCATTTCCGAGACCACCAGGGCCGCGCCGAAGCGGCGGCACAACTGGCGGAACGGCTGATCGGTCACGCCGGCCATGGGCGCGAGGATCAATCGATTGGTCAAGGTGTAGGGGCCGATGCGTACCGCTGACATGAAGATTCCCTGCTTGGGGCCTGCTTGTTAGGTAGATCGGGACTGCAAAAAAGGGTGGGCATAATACCCGCTACGCATGACGGGTTAAAGGCTGTTTTGAACAAATTCTGAACAGTGGTCGCCTTATCGCTGCGAGTTTGGACGCGCTCGACATCAGCGTCAGGAGCGCCGGCGGCAGCCAGCACTGCAAGACCGTCACTGTTCGGGGGAGTGGAAACTCAGGCTGTAGTTGACCGCCTTGGCGCCCGGGTCGAGGATGTCCAGAGCGATATGGATAGGGACCTGAGGCGGCATTTGCGCCTGTCCGGCCAGTTCACCGGAAAGATATTCGCTGGGCTTGAAACTACGGCTGGCGATCAGCTTGCCGTTGAGGTCGGCAAAGCGGATTTCCAGCAGCGGAAACGGCTGCGCGAAGGCCGCACGGTTGTAGAGGATCGCGTCCACGACCAGCGCGCCGGTGAACTCGGGATGGCTGCGCACGACCAGATTGCTGCTTTTGATCTGGTCGATGTCGACCAGTGCTGGCAGTTCGCAGCCAAGGGTCGGGCAGATACGCTCGAACCAGCTGCGATACTGATGCTGCCGCGAGAGCTCGTCGTAGTTGTAGGCGACGTACTGGGCGCCCAGCGCAAGCAGTGCCAACAGGTTCAGTACGCCCCAGCCGAGCCAGCGTCCCCAGGGCTTCTTCGGTTGCTGCCAATCCAGTTGCAATGGCTCATCATCGAGCTCGAACAGCGGCTCGCCGCGCAGGTCGGGCTCGCGGCGTGGCGCGACGGGACCGACGGCAGGATCGAGCGGTTCGGTGGGCGATGGTGCTGTCACCTCGGGTTCGACCCGTTCGTCGTGCGCCTGCTGGGCCTTGGCGTTCGCGAGTGGCGTGGGACTGGCCGCCAACGGGCTCAGCGGTTGCGGAGACTCCGCGGTGACCGGGATGAAGCTGACCGCCTCATCGCTCGGGCTCGTTGTCGGCTGCGTGGCACCTTGTTCGGCGCTCAGCAGAATCTCGGCCCAGCTTTCGTCCTGCGTCGAGGTGATCTCCGCTAACGGATCGCGAGGTCTGGTTGCCGCGTCGCCGCTGGCTTCGAGGTTGAGTAGGTCGCGAGACAATTCGCGCTCCTGCTGCTCAAGCTTGGCCAGCTCTTCGTCCAGGTCGAGGCTGTCGAGGTCCAGATCATCGTGAATCCACAGCGTTTCGTCGGCCTTGCTGGCCGGCGCGGGCGAGGTTGCCTTGGGAGGCTCGGTCTGCGTCTGAATCGGCTTGTCGACGGGCGTTGTCAGTGGTTGCGTCGGGTCCAGCTCATCGCGCAGCAGATGATGGGCGGCGTTGAAGACTTCCAGGCAAGCGCCGCAACGCACGGCGCCGCGGGCCACGCGCAATTGGCTGCGGGCGATGCGAAAGCGGGTGCTGCAGTTGGGACACTGGGTGATGAAGCTGGTCATGCGTGTTTCCGCGCGAATGTGCCGGCTAGTCTAGCGTATGCCAGCCGCGCAGCGGCAGGGGCTGCGGCGGCTGTTGTGCAAGTGTGCGGGCGAGGTCGCAAGGCGTTGCTCAGGCACGTCGGGCGCCGCTGATGCGGACCCAGCCATCTTTGTCGGCGGTTGGGTCGAGCTCGAATGCGTCGCTATAGGCGGCGCGGACCTCTGCGGCCTGTTCGGCGAGGATGCCGGACAGCGCCAGGCGGCCGCCGGGCTTGACCAGTGCGGTAATACGCGGCGCCAGCGAAACCAGCGGGCCGGCAAGGATGTTGGCGACTACCACGTCGGCAGCCTTTTCCGGCAGTTGCTCAGGCAGATAGAGGGCGAAACGCTCTGCGGCGATGCCGTTGCGCTCGGCGTTGTCGCGTGAAGCGTCCAGCGCCTGGGTATCGATGTCGGTGCCGACGGCATGCTCGGCGCCCAGCAGCAGGCCGGCGATCGCCAGGATGCCCGAACCGCAGCCGAAATCCAGCAGGGACTGGCCCTGCAGGGGTTGAGCATCCAGCCACTCGAGGCAGAGTGCAGTAGTGGGATGGGTGCCAGTACCGAAAGCCAGGCCAGGATCCAGCAGCAGGTTGACTGCGTCGGGCTCCGGCGCTGCGTGCCAGCTGGGGACGATCCACAGGCGCCGGCCGAAGCGCATCGGCTGGAAGTTATCCATCCAGCTGCGCTCCCAGTCCTGGTCTTCGATGACCTCGACCTGGTGCTCGGGCAGCTCGCCGCCGCGTAGCAGCTGCAGGTGGGCCAGCAGGGAGTCCGGGTCGGTGTCGGCTTCGAACAATGCCAGTAGATGCGTGTGCGACCACAGCGGAGTGGTGTTGAGGTCCGGCTCGAAAATCGGCTGGTCTTCGGCGTCCATGAAGGTCACGGAAACTGCGCCCAGATCCAGCAGCTGGTCTTCCAGCGCTTCGGCCTGATCGGGGGTGATGGCGAGTCTGATCTGCAGCCAGGACATGGGAGGCTCCCTTTGGGAGCAGCTTCAAGCGTCAAGCTTCAAGCCGCAAGAAAAAGAAAGGAGCGGCCGGGGCCGCTCCAAAGAGATGCATCATACTCGCTTGCAGCTTGCAGCTTGCAGCTTGCAGCTTGCAGCTTGCAGCTTGCAGCTTGCAGCTTAGTGCTTATCCATACCCAGCTTTTTCTCCAGGTAATGGATGTTCACGCCGCCCTTGCAGAAGCCAGGGTCGCGCACCAGGTCGCGGTGCAGCGGGGCGTTGGTCTTGATGCCGTCGACGATCAGCTCGTCCAGTGCGTTGCGCATGCGGCCCATGGCCTCGTCGCGGTCCGCGCCGAAGGTGATCAGTTTGCCGATCAGCGAATCGTAGTGCGGCGGAACCGAGTAGCCGTCGTACAGATGGGAGTCGACGCGCACGCCGTTGCCGCCCGGTGCATGGAAATGCTTGACCTTGCCTGGGCTCGGCATGAAGTTGCGCGGGTCTTCGGCGTTGATGCGGCATTCGACGGCGTGGCCGCGGATGACGACATCCTCCTGCTTGATCGACAGCTTCTGGCCGCCACCGATCAGCAGCATTTCCTTGACGATGTCGACGCCGGTGACCATTTCGGTAACCGGGTGCTCGACCTGTACGCGGGTGTTCATCTCGATGAAGTAGAAGTTACCGTCTTCGTAGAGGAACTCGAAGGTGCCGGCGCCGCGGTAGCCGATGTCGATGCACGCCTGGACGCAGCGAGCCTGCACCTTGCGGCGGGCTTCTTCGTCGATCAGCGGGGCAGGGGCCTCCTCGATTACCTTCTGGTGACGGCGCTGCAGCGAGCAGTCGCGATCACCCAGATGGATCGCATTGCCCTGACCGTCGGCCAGTACCTGGATTTCCACGTGGCGCGGGTTGGTCAGGAACTTCTCGAGGTAGACCATCGGGTTGCCGAACGCCGCGCCTGCTTCGTTGCGGGTCAGCTTGGCCGAGGCGATCAGGTCCTCTTCCTTGTGCACCACGCGCATGCCGCGACCACCACCGCCGCCGGCGGCCTTGATGATCACCGGATAGCCCACTTCGCGAGCGATCCGCAGCGCTTCCTTCTCGTCTTCCGGCAATGGGCCGTCGGAGCCTGGAACGGTCGGTACACCGGCCTGCTTCATCGCGTCCTTGGCGGAAACCTTGTCACCCATCAGGCGAATGACGTCGGCGGTCGGGCCGATGAAAGTGAAGCCGGATTTTTCCACCTGCTCGGCGAAATCGGCATTCTCGGCGAGGAAGCCGTAGCCGGGGTGAATGCCATCGGCGCCGGTTACCTCGGCGGCGGCGATGATCGCCGGAATGCTCAGGTAGGACTGGGCGGAGGAGGCCGGGCCAATACACACGGACTCGTCGGCCAGCGACACGTGCATCAGGTCACGGTCGGCAGTGGAGTGCACAGCCACGGTCTTGATGCCCAGTTCCTTGCAGGCGCGCAGAACTCGAAGGGCGATCTCGCCGCGGTTGGCGATCAGTACTTTTTCCAACATCGCTGGCTCTCCGCGGTTCAAACGATGGTGAACAGCGGCTGGTCGTATTCGACCGGCTGACCATTCTCCATCAGGATGGATTCGATGGTGCCGCTGGTTTCGGCCTCGATGTGGTTCATCATCTTCATGGCTTCGACGATGCAGAGGATGTCGCCCTTCTTCACGGTCTGGCCGACGTCGACGAACGGCTTGGCTTCCGGCGAGGAGGCACGGTAGAAGGTGCCGACCATCGGTGAGCGAACCACGGTGCCGTTCAGTTTGGGTGCAGC
>Ga0315336_1001794_pt1 | contig 37763 bp, 36 predicted proteins | sample ASW5metaG_FD_204512 | JGI IMG/M metagenome (GOLD analysis project Ga0315336, IMG submission 204512) | Ammonia-oxidizing marine archaeal communities from Monterey Bay, California, United States - ASW #5 | ecosystem: Environmental > Aquatic > Marine > Intertidal zone | place: USA: California... | reverse complement strand
TGCCTTTTCCAGCGAGCCTCCCGAAGCCGCCAGGGCCTGCTCGACATAGTGGAAGCGCGAGCGGAATTTTTCATTGGTGCCGCTGAGCGCCGCTTCCGAATCGAGTTGGAGGTGGCGGCCGAGATTGACGACGGCAAACAGCATGTCGCCGAACTCGTCCTTGATTGGAGCCGCGTCACCGGTGGCAAGCGCCTCGCGCAATTCGCCGATCTCCTCCTCGATCTTGTCGAGGATCGGGGCTGCCTCGCTCCAATCGAAGCCGACGCGCGCTGCTTTCTCCTGCAGCTTCAGGGCCCGAGTCAGGGCAGGGAGCGCCACCGGCACGCTGTCGAGAAAACCCTTGCCATGATCTTCCGGATCAAGACCGCGGGCGATGCGGGACTCGCGCTTTTCTGCCTTCTCGGCCGCCTTGATCTTCTCCCACATGCCCTTGGCCATGCCGGCACTGCGCGCCTTCTCGTCACCGAAGACATGCGGGTGGCGTCGGATCATCTTGGTTGTGATGGCCTCGACGACATCGCCGAAGGTGAACTCGCCGATCTCTTCGGCCATCTGCGCATGGTAAACGACCTGAAGCAGCAGGTCGCCCAGCTCCTCGCGCAGGTCGTCGAAATCGTCGCGCGCGATCGCGTCGGCCACCTCATAGGCTTCCTCGATCGTATAGGGAGCGATCGTTGAGAAATTCTGCTCGATATCCCAGGGGCAGCCGGTCTTTGGCGCCCGCAACGCCGCCATGATCTCGATCAGACGGGAAATGTCCTTGGAGGGCTTCATGGGTCGAGCCTATTCCGCGGCCTTGTCCGACCAATGCCGGTCGGACGCCGAAACGAGTTGTCCACAGCGTCAGTCGAGCACTGAGACGATCGCCTTGGCGAGATCGTCCATGCCGCCCTCGGGCAGCCCGGCCACGTTGATGCGACTGTCGCCCACCATATAGACGGCATGCTCTGTGCGCAGGCGTTCGACTTGCGCCTCGGTGAGCCCAAGCCTCGAAAACATGCCACGGTGGCTGGCGACGAAATCGAAGCGGTCGGAATTGGACTGCCGGCGCAACGCCTCGGCGAAGGCGACGCGCAGCCTGAGCATGCGCAGCCGCATCCCTTCGAGCTCCGTCTCCCAGTCCTTCTTCAACCCGGCATCCTCAAGCACCATGCGCACCGCCGCCGCGCCGTGATCGGGCGGCATCGAATAAAGCGCGCGAGCGGCCGCCAGCATCTGGCTCATCGCCACATCCGCCTGGGCGCCGTCCTTGGCCATGACCATCGCGGCGCCCACGCGGTCGCGATAGACAGCGAAATTCTTCGAGCAGCTCGAGGCGACAACCATCTCCGGCATCCTGTCGGCCAGCAGCCGCAAACCGGCGGCATCGGCGTCCAGGCCCTCGCCAAAGCCCTGGTAAGCGATGTCGACGAAGGGCAGCAGGCCGCGCTCGAGCAGCACATCAGCAACCTTGGCCCACTGCGCGGCATCGAGGTTGGCGCCGGTCGGGTTGTGGCAGCAGCCATGCAGCAACACGACATCGCCGCTATTGGCGGTCTTGAGGGCCGCCAGCATTTCATCGAAGCGGACAGAACCCGAAGCGGCATCGAAATAGGGATAGTCGCGAACCTGCAAGCCTGCGGCGCGCATCACGGGCGGATGGTTCGGCCAGGTCGGATCGGACAGCCAGACCGTCGCGCCGGCACGTGTACGCTGCAGAAGCTCGGCCACCAGCCTGAGCGCGCCCGATCCACCTGGCGCCTGCGCGGCACGGATGCGGGAATGGTCCGCCTTCTCGCCGAAGGCGAGCTTGATCATGGCAGCGTTGAAGCCGGTATCGCCGGCAAGGCCGAGATATGTCTTGGTGTCCTGACTCGCCAGCAACCGCTTCTCGGCTTCGCGCACGGCGCGCATCACCGGCGTCCTGCCGTCGATGTCCTTGTAGACGCCGACGCCGAGGTCGACTTTGCCGGGCCTCGGATCGTTGCGGTAGAGGCCGATCAGGGCAAGGATCTTGTCGGCGGGCGCGGGCTGCAGGGTCTCGAACATCGAAAAGGATTCCTATGGCGGCGGAGTGATACGCAAATCGCTGTCGGCACGCCAGCGGTTTCCTCAGAGACGGCGGCGCGAAAAGAAATGCCGGGCAGGGGATTAAAATCCCTACATGCTTCGTAAACAGGGCATGAAACGGTCGATGGCACGCTTCGATATCGTTGGGCAGTTGGGATCGCTACGGCGTTACGCGCGCTCGCTGACACGCGACGGCAGTGAGGCCGAGGATCTCGTGCACGACGCGCTGGTGCGCGCCTTTGAGCGCCGCGCGACCTTTCGCTCAGGTGGCAATCTGCGTGCCTGGCTTCTGGCGATCCTGCACAACATTTTCATCGACCGCATGCGCTCGCGCCGCTCCGAGGCGGCGCGCATCGAGCAGATCGGCCTCGTTGCCGACCAAAGCATGCCGGCCTCGCAGGACCATTCCGTGCGCCTGTCGCAGGTCCGGGAAGCGTTTCTTTCACTGCCCGAGGAGCAGCGCTCCGCCCTGCATCTCGTAGCCATCGAAGGGCTTTCCTATCACCAGGCTGCCGAGGTCATCGGCGTGCCGCTTGGAACCTTGATGTCGCGTATCGGGCGCGCGCGTGCCGCGCTGCGCGAAATGGAGGAGGGCGCGCCTCCTAAAAGCAAACCGCATCTCAGGATCGTGGGAGACGATCAATGACCCCCATTGTCGACCCCGTAACCGATGCCGACCTCGACGCCTATGTCGACGATCAGTTGGATGTCGCCCGCCGCATCGAGGTCGAGGCGCACCTCGCCGCGCGCCCGGAAACGGCGGCGCGCGTGATGTCGGATCTGAGGACGCGCGACGAACTGCGCGTGGCACTTGCCGGCCCCGGCGGCATGGCGCGTCCGGCCACGACCGAGGCGGCGCGGCGGTTGGAAAGGGCACTCGCCAGGGGGCGTATGCTTGCCGTGCTGCAGCGGGCTGCCGCCGCTGCCGTGCTGGTCGCGGCGGGCTGGCTGGCCAATGGTATTTTCGGGCCGATCGCGGTGACAAAGGTGGTCGCCTCGACACAGCCGCCGGCCTATGTCGAGGATGCGATCAGGGCGCACCGCACGACTTTGGTGCGCGAAACCATGTCGTCGCAACAAGAAGCGCCGAGCTACGATGCCGATGAGATCCGCGCCGCCACCGCGATCGCCATGCCATCGCTGCCTGACGACTGGAAGGTCCGCGACGTCCAGGTCTATCCCTCGCAATTCGGGCCCAGCGTCGAAGTTGCGGTCGAGACCAGGGACCTCGGTCTTGTTTCGCTGTTCGCTATCAGGCCGGGCACGTTCGACGTCGTGAAGCCGACGGTGGCGCCCGCCGATGACATCTCATCGGCCTATTTCCAGATCGGCGAGGTCGCTTACGCGGTGGTCGGAAGCGGCGACGCCGGCAGTCTCGACCGTGCCGCCGAGAAACTCGCCAAAACCCTCTATTGAAGACAGAACCTCTACCGAGAACCAAGGAGAACCAAATGAACAGCCCCAATCTGGGATACCGAATAGGCACCGGCGCCCAGGCCGGAGCCGTCTATGACGAGGGCCTGCGCAAGCACATGCTGCGCGTCTACAACCATATGGGCCTCGGTCTCGTCGTCACCGGCCTCGTCGCCTTTTTCGTGGCCTCGACGCCCGCGCTATACGTGCCGATCTTCTCCAGCCCGCTGAAATGGGTGGTGATGTTGGCGCCTCTGGCCTTCGTCATGCTCTTCTCGTTCAGGATGCAGACAATGTCGGCCTCGGGCGCGCAGGCGATGTTCTGGGCCTTCTGCGCCGTGATGGGCCTGTCGCTGGCTTCCGTGTTCCTGGTGTTCACCTCGACCAGCATCGCGCGCACCTTCTTCATCGCCGCTACGATGTTCGGCGCCACCAGCCTGTACGGCTACACGACTAGGCGCGACCTCACACAGTTCTCGTCCTTCCTGATCATGGGCCTGATCGGCGTGGTAATCGCCAGCCTGGTCAACCTGTTCCTCGGCTCGACGGCGCTGCAGTTCGCCATATCGGTGATCGGCATCGCCGTCTTCGTCGGCCTTACCGCCTGGGACACGCAGACCATAAAGGAGCAGTATGCGGAGAACTTCGACGCGGAATCGCAGCAGAAGCTCGCTGTCTTCGGCGCCTTCTCGCTCTATCTGAACTTCATCAACATCTTCCAGTTGCTTTTGAATTTCACCGGCGAGCGCGAATAGGCCGAACCGCAGCAGGCAACACTGCAGGCCTCGCCGTGGCCGGAGGGAAACCTCCGGCCATTTTTTCATCGCCGCAGGACGCTCGGCGTCTGCGGGACAGCATGCCTGCGGCGCTTGAGTTCATGCACGGCCATTTGCTAGCCTGCCGGCGGCCAGCAGCCGCGAGGACGCAATGGAACAGCTGACGCTTCAAGCCGACGGTATTTCGGCGACCATCGTCGGGCAGGGGGCCGAGCTTGTCTCGCTACGCGACGGCGACGGCACAGAGCTTCTTTGGCAGGCCGGCCCCGCCTGGCGGCGTCACTCGCCAGTCCTTTTCCCGATCGTCGGCCGGCTTAAGGGCGACCAACTGCGGTATCGCGGCCAAACCTATCCGATGACGCAGCATGGCTTCGCCCGTGATCGGTTTTTCGCCTGGGCGGAGCAGGGGCCGACCTCCTGCACATTGGTGCTGACCGATGACGCCGAGACCCGAACGCACTACCCCTTCGCTTTTCGCCTGGCCATCGGCTATGAGCTGAAACCCCGGCAGCTTGGCGTCACCTTCGAGATAACCAACACCGGCGGCGAGCCGCTGCCGGGCTCGATAGGCGCGCATCCGGCGTTCAACTGGCCGCTGCTGCCGGAGTTGTCCAAGGAAGCCTATCGGCTGACCTTCGGGGAGAATGAGCCGGCGCCAGTGCGTCGCCTGAAGGACGGCCTGCTGTTGCCGCATCCGCAGCCAACGCCCATCGAGGGCAATACGTTGCCGCTTTCCGAAGAACTGTTCGTCGACGACGCCGTCATCCTCGATCGGCCGGCGAGCAAGAGCGTGCGTTATGCCGCCGAGCGCGGGCCCGCGATCGAGTTGTCGTGGCAAGGGTTCAACGAGCTGGGTATCTGGTCCAAGCCCGGTGGCGCGCCGTTCCTGTGCATCGAGCCCTGGCACGGCGTCGCCAGCCCCGTCGATTTCGACGGCGAGTTTGCTGACAAGCCTGGTGTCATGCTGATCGAGCCGGGAGCCCGGCGTGTGCTGGGCTACCGGATCGGCCTCAGCCGGGAACCGTAATGCATGGCATACGCCATCAAGGCCGAGATCGGGAACCCTCAGGCGGAAACCTTTGTGTTCGCCGCCCAGAAGACCATGTATGGCGGCAAGCGCATCGCCGAAGGCGAAGTCGTCTTCCTGTTCGCCAGCGAGATCGAAGGCGGGCAGGGGCTCGTCGCGCGCGGCATTGTGACCTCCTCGCAGGCCGTCCCTAGAAGCCCTGATCGCGAACGGCAGACACCGCGCGTCAGCGTTTCCATCCGCCGCACCGCCCTGGCGACGAAACCCTTGGGCCGTCACGAACTCAAGCGCTTCGAGGACTGGAAGGACGGTCGGCCGGAGACCGAGCTCAACTTCAAATTATACCGCCAGGCGACCGACAAGATCATCGGCATCTCGGACGCGACGGCGGCGTTTCTCGAAGGGTTCTTCTAAGACGGCAAGCCGCAACCCAACTCGATTTCTTGCAAAGGACGGCCACCATCGATGAACAGCCTGCCACCTGGCTTCAGCGCGGCCTTGATCCGCTTCAACGCCGCCTGACCTGCCTCAGGGTGGCGTCCGTCGAGTGCGCCGACCCGCATGGCAAAGGCGATATCGAAGGGAGCATCACCCGTATTCAGGACAAAATCCTCGATCGCGACACACCTGAAACCGAGCCTGCCTGCGGCTATTTCATTGTACGATCCCGCCTGCGCCAGTCGTATTGCCTTTTCCGAACGATCGATCGCCAGAATAAAGCCATCACCGATCCGCTCCGCGATGGCGCGTGCGGCAACGCCGGGACCACATCCGATCTCCAACACCCGAAGTCCCGACTCCAACGGGAGGGCTTCGACGAATTCAGATATCCTTCCGGAGATTGGAGAAGCCATGGTGAAGCCGGGCTAGTTCTGCCGCACGATCGCGCCGATCGCATTGACGAGAAGCCGCGCCGCGGTCAGCGCCGACAGGCCGCCAATGTCGGCGGGAGGGTATAACTCAACAAGGTCGAATCCAGCGAGCCTGGCCCGCCTGCCAAGGCCGGCGATCAGGTCGATCGCCTGAGTGTAGGAGAGGCCACCGGGGGTGCGCGCCGCCACGCCCGGCATGATCCCTGGATCGAGGCCGTCGCAGTCGAGGGTGACGACGACCTGCGCGCCTTCGGGAATATACCGCAGAGCCGCATCCACCCCTTGAGCGTGGACCTCGCGCGCTGTGACAAAGCAACTGCCATAGCGCTGCGCCGCTTCGATTTCGCCGATGCGCGCGCTGCCGACGCTGCGCAGGCCGACCTGTACCATGCCGGCGACATGCGGCATTTCGCTTGCCCGCCGCATCGGGCTCGAATAGCCATGGCGTTCGCCATGAACTTCGTCGCGCCAGTCGATGTGGGCGTCGATCTGAAGAATCCAGATTGGTCCATAGCCGGCAAAGCCGGCCAGGAACGGAATGACGACGGAATCGTCACCGCCAAGCATGATCGGCACGGCCGGCAGGGATAGAACCTCGCGCGTTCTCGCTTCGATGCGGGCCCGGTTGCCGGCATTGTCATGCATTATGGTCAAGATGTCGCCGGTGTCGGTGCAGCAGGCCGGTCCGCCATTGAACAGCGGCCCGCCGAGGTCGAAATCCCAGTGCTCGACCAGCGGAGCATCAGCCTGGCTGGCGGCGCGGATGGCGTTGGCGGCCTCAGCATAGCCGCTGCTGTCCTTGCCGGAATAGGTGCTGCCGTGACCGGAACCGAAGATCACGGCCCGGGGAACGCGGCCTTCACCGAGGCGGCTGGGAAAGCCAAGAAAGGAGCGCGAGGAGGTCAATGTTGGATGCCCTTATTGTTCCGCCCCAATGCCATGACAGCTTGCAGCATGGTAGTTGCTATTTCAACCGACCATGGCGTTGAGCCTCCATATGGAGGGAGCAGGTGCTAAATCCATAAGTCGCATAAGATATATTATGGAACTATCAGCCAATAGCCGGAAATTCCGGGTTTCCTGCCGGGCTATTGGAGATGCGAAAGCTCGACACGAACCTTGGCCGAGTGCCCCGGTGAGACTGCACCATACGTCAGCCGTATGTTCGATATCGCGGGTAAAAGAGCGTCACGAAGCTCTACCGAGCATCGTCTAGTCAGGATCATGGGGGATGATCAGCTTCGGGACGGCAGCCGACCACTAGCCGCCAATTAGCTTCAGATATTGAGAATTCTTCCCATCATTTTGATTCAAAAGGCATTTTCTATCACCAAACCATCATAAGCCGGTGCCACGTGATCCGGTGTCTCGGCCATCACCACGGCATAGTCCAACGGCACATGCATATGGGTCAGCACGGCGTTCTTCGGCGAAAGCTTCTCGATCCAGCCCAAGGCTTGGCCGAGCGACAGATGGCTGGGATGCGTGTTGTACTGCAGCGCGTCGATGACCAGCATGTCGAGATCGCGTAAACGCTCGGCCGTGGCGGCCGGGAAGTCGCTGATATCCGGGCAGTAAGCGAGTCCGCCAATCCGGAAACCCAGCGAAATGATGTCGCCATGGATCTGCGGCAATGGCTCGAGGGTGAGGGCGCCCCCCTCGCCTTCGACCGTCACCGGCTTGGTATGATCGATCAGATGCGGCTTGACGATCGGCGGATAGGAACTACCGGGCGGCGTCTCGAAGCAATAGCCGAAGGCCTGGCGCAGCCGCTCCATCGTCGGTTCGTCGGCGTGGATGTCGATCCTGTGCCGCTGGTCGTGCACGAAGCCTCGCAGATCGTCGATGCCATGGATATGGTCGGCATGCGGGTGGGTATAGACCACGGCGTCGATACGCCTGACCGAGGCCATCAGCATCTGCTGGCGAAAATCCGGTCCAGTGTCGATGACGACCGAGGTGCGCCCGCCATTGGCGGCAATGCGCTCGACTAGAGCCGCCGTGCGCATGCGCCGGTTCTTCGGATTCGCGGGATCGCAATTGCCCCAATCGCCGGTGATACGCGGCGCCCCCGGCGATGATCCGCAGCCGAGGATGGTAAAGCGCAGCCGGTCGCTCATGTCCGCGCCACGTCCGGTCGCGGCATCTTGGTAAACAGCTTGAAGAAGTTCCCGGTGGTGATGTCCGCGATCTCGGCTTCGCTCACACCGATGGTCTCGGCGAGCACCTTTGCCGTGTTCGTGACATAGGCCGGTTCGTTGCGTTTTCCCCGATGCGGGATTGGCGCGAGGTAAGGCGCGTCGGTCTCGACCAGCAGCCGGTCGCGCGGGACGTCGGCGGCGATGGCCCGCAGCTCGGCCGAATTCTTGAAGGTCAGGATACCGGAAAAGGAAACATAGCCGCCCAGCGCCACGCCGACTTCCGCTAGTCCACGCCCAGACGAAAAACAGTGCAGGATGAAGGGGAAAGCGCCCTTCCCTGTTTCGTCCTCGAGGATAGACGCCATATCGACGTCGGCGTTGCGCGAATGGATGACCAATGGCAGGCCGGTCCGGCGCGAGGCGGCGATATGGTTGCGGAAGCCTTCTGCCTGCGCATCGCGCGGCGCCTTGTCGTAATAGTAGTCGAGCCCGGCTTCGCCGATCGCCACCACCTTTGGATGTCCGGAAAGCCGCACAAGCTCGTCGGCGGTGACATCGAGCTCCTCCGCCGCATTGTGCGGGTGGGTGCCGACCGAGCAATAAACATCCTCGAAAGTCTCAGCAATTTCAATGACCTGCTGAAAACGCTTCACGCGCGTCGAGATCGTGACCATGCGGCCGACTCCGGCGGCGAAGGCGCGGGCGACAACGGCCGCCCGCTCCTCTGCGAAATCCGGAAAGTCGAGATGGCAATGGCTGTCGACCAGCATCAGGCGTTCTGCTCGACATAACGCGGAAACACGCCCTCAGGCGACGGCAGCGTTGTGCCAGGCACCAGCGCGTGGTCCGCATGGACATGCTCGAACGCGCGCTTGTGCGCCGGCACGGCAAGCAGATCGAGCAGCTTTGCCGCCGACCCCGGGATGAAGGGCTGGCAAAGCACCGTCACCCGTCTCACGAGCTCTGCTGTCGTCCAAAGCACGGTTTCCATGCGCTCCGGATTGGTCTTGCGCAGCGCCCATGGCTCCTGTGAGGCGAAATACCGGTCAGCTTCCGCCACCACCCCGAAGATCGCCGCCAGCGCCAGATGGATGCCCTGCTCCGCCATCGCCCTTCGGGAAATGGCCAGCGCTTCGATCGCCTGATCGAGGATCGTCGTGTCGGCCTCGGCCAGTTCGCCGCGCTTCGGCACCGCGCCGCCGCAGTTCTTGGCGATCATCGACAGAGACCGCTGCGCCAGATTGCCGAGGCCGTTGGCAAGGTCGGCGTTGGTGCGGTTGACGATCGCCTCATGGCTGTAGTTGCCGTCCTGGCCGAATGGCACCTCGCGCAGGAAGAAATAGCGCACCTGATCAACGCCGTAGTGCTCGACCATCGTGAATGGATCGATGACGTTGCCGACCGATTTCGACATCTTCTCGCCGCGGTTGAACAGGAATCCGTGGCCGAATACGCGCTTCGGCAGCGGGATTCCCGCCGACATCAAGAAGGCCGGCCAATAGACAGCGTGGAAGCGCACGATGTCCTTGCCGATGATGTGAGCATCAGCTGGCCAGAACCGCCATTTCTCATCATTTTCATTAGGATAGCCGACGCCGGTAATGTAGTTGGTCAAGGCGTCGACCCACACATACATCACGTGTTTCTCGTCGCCCGGCACCGGCACGCCCCAGTCGAAGGTGGTGCGCGAGACCGAAAGGTCCTTCAGCCCCGACTTGACGAAGCTCATCACCTCGTTGCGACGCTCAGCCGGGCCGATGAAATCGGGTTGGCTTTCGTAAAGAGCTATCAGCTTGTCCTGATAGGCGGAGAGGCGGAAGAAATAGCTCTCTTCCTCCACCCATTCGACAGGCGTCCCCTGCGGCCCGTAGCGCACATTGTCGGCACGGACCTCGGTCTCTTCCTCGCCATAATAGGCCTCGTCGCGCACCGAATACCAGCCGGCATAGCCGCCCTTGTAGATGTCGCCATTGGCGGCCATCGCCTTCCATATAGCCTGGGAGGAGGCGTAGTGCCGTTCCTCGGTGGTTCGGATGAAATCGTCGTTGGAAGCATTGAGCGCGGTCGCCATGCGGCGGAACTCGGCCGAGTTGCGGTCGGCGAGCTCGCGCGCCGTGATGCCTTCCTTGCGCGCGGTCTGCAGCATCTTGATGCCGTGCTCGTCGGTGCCGGTCAGGAAGAACACGTCCTTGCCGTCGAGCCGCTGGAAGCGGGCAAGGGCATCGGTGGCGATCAGTTCATAGGCATGGCCGATATGCGGCTTGCCGTTCGGATAGGAGATCGCGGTCGTGATGTAGAATGTGTCGCGTGACATGAATGAACCGTCATGAATATCTGAATCTGAGTTGCGGCGGTGGATATCGCATCGGAACGTCGATTGCCATCCCGAGGCCAATGCATGCTGGCCGAAAGTGGACCAACGGCATACATCGAACGGGCCGTCACATTCGCATCGCAGAATTCAGGCGGTCGATCATGGTCAGGGCGTGCTGCTTCTTGTCGAGATTGTAGGTCTCGGCCTCAGATATGCTGTTCAATGCCTCCTGCCAAGCCTCCGACAGGGTCTTGGCCCTGGCGAGGTCGCCGGCCATCGCCGCCTCGCTGGCCGCGGCCGAAAGCAGATTGAGCGCGCGGCGGTTGAAGATGTCGAACTGGATCGCCTGGTCGCGCCCCGCCACGGCCTCCGCAAGGCGGTGCGATGCCGCGATATCCGGCTTCCTCGCCGCCACCAGCGTATCGAGCGCGCCGGCTATCTCCAATCCGCCATACTGAGTAAGCAGGATCGCGTTGCGGGCGCTGCCCCCTGCCCGCTCGGCGAGCGCGGCACGCGCTGCCGGATCGTCCGGCGGCGGGGGCTCGATATTCTCCAGTACCGCCATCAGTTCGTCGGCCGCCAGCGGTGCCAGCCGCACCACCTGGCAGCGCGAGCGGATCGTCGGCAACAGGCTGCCCGGCGCATGCACGACAAGGATGAACAGGGTGCGGGCCGGCGGCTCCTCGAGATTTTTGAGCAAGGCATTGGCGGCGTTGGTGTTCATGTCGTCGGCCGGATCGACGATGACGACGCGGTAGCCGCCGTCATGCGAGGTCATCGAAAGGAACCGGCTGACCTTCCGGATCTCATCGACGGTCAGCACCGTCTTGAAGCTCTTGGTCTTGTCGTTGGCCGGGCGCGTCAGATGCAGCACGCCCGGATGAGCCCCGGTGGCGATTTGGCGAAACAGCGAGGAAGCCGGATCGGGAACCGCAAGCGTGTCGGGCGCCGTCCTGAAATCCGGATATGTCAGAAGATGGTGCGCCAGGTGAAACGCGAGCGTCGCCTTGCCGATACCGAGCGGCCCGGCAAAGATCAGCGCGTGGGGCAACTTGCCCGCGCGGTAGGCGTTGGCAAGCATCCCTGTCGCCGTCGCGTGGCCGACCAGCCGCGCAGTTTCAGCCGGCTCGGGCACGCCGTCCAGCGTGTCGTGCTGTTCCGGGGCGATGCGTTCGAAGATCATGCAGTCGCCGTCTCAATCCTTTGCGCCGGCGTCCGCTCCTCCAGCGCCGCGAAGACGGCGGCGGTGACGATATTCTCCACCGTGTCGGGATCGGCGGAGGCGTCGATGACGATGCACCGCTCCGGCTCGGCCGCGGCGATGGCCAGGAAAGCCTCGCGCCGTCGCCGGTGGATGGCCAAGGCCTCCTTCTCGAACCGATCGGCGGCGTCCCCTGCCCCCCGCCGCGCCGTGGCCCGCCTCAATCCCACGACCGGATCGATGTCGAAGATCAGCGTCATGTCCGGCATCATGCCATTGATGGCCACCGCTTCCAGCGCCTTCATGAAATCGGCTTCGATGCCGCCTGTGACGCCCTGGTAGACGCGCGAGGAATCGATGAAGCGGTCACAGAGCACGATCGAGCCACGCTCCACCGCCGGCCGGATTACCTGCTCGACATGGTCGGAGCGCGCGGCGGCGAAAAGGATCGCCTCCATCTTCGGGCCGAACGGCTCGGCCGCACCCGATAGAAGCACATGCCTCACCGCCTCGGCGCCAGGCGATCCACCCGGTTCGCGAGTGACCAGAACCCCGTATTTCTTGCCGCGCAAGCGCCGCGCAAGCCGCTCGATCTGCGTCGACTTGCCTGCTCCCTCGCCGCCCTCGAAGGTGATGAAAAATCCGCTCGCCAATCGAGATTGCCTCTGCCCGTGCTGGCCGCTGTCATAGCTCCGGTCCGACAAAAGGTCCACGAACTTGCCCGATCACAAATGTTTCTGACGCAACCAGCCGACGGCGAGTTCCTTGGCTGCGTCGAGCGCACGTTGCGGAAGCGTGCCCACTTGCACCGACTCGGCGGCATAGAGCGGCGTCTGCTGGCTTAGCGTGTCGCCTATCCAAACGCGCAATTCGCCGACCGGTTGCCCCGCTTCGATCGGCGCCGACACCGGGCCCTGATAAACGATCCTGGCGGTCAGCTTGTCGCGATTGGCGATCGGCAGGAAGATGTTCACCGGGCCTTTTGCTTTCAAAGCCAGGCCGGATTTGGCACCACCGAACACCTGCGCTTCGCCGACCACCTCATCCTGCGCGAAGATCTCGGTCTTCTGGAACGAACGTGAGCCCCAGTCGAGCAGCTTGCGCGCCTCCTCGGAGCGTTCGCGGTCGTTCGCCAGGCCGCTGAGCGCGGCGATTACACGGACGCCGTTATGGCTGACGGTTCCGACAAGGCCGAACCCGGCCTGCTCGCTGGCGCCCGCCACGAACCCGTCGGCTTCGATTCCCATCGCGATCAGCGGATTGCGGTTCCTCTGCGAGATCTTGTTCCAGGTGAAGTCCGGCTGGCCGTAATAGTGGAAGAACTCCGGATAGTCGCGCCACAGATGCAGCGCCAGCATCGTCAGCTCGCGCACCGTCGTCTGCTGGCCGTCGGCCGGCAGTCCGGTCGAATTGACGAAGGTCGACTTCTGGAGGCCGAGCTGCCGGGCGCGATCCGTCATCTGCGCGGCGAAACTCGCCTCCGACCCGGCCATCCCCTCGGCGAGCACGATGCAGCCGTCATTGGCGGCCTGCACGGTAACCCCCTGGATCAGGTCCTCGACGCGGACTGCGGATTTGAGCTTGGCGAACATGGTCGAAGTCCCGGACGGCGCGCCGCCGGTGCGCCAGGCGTTTTCGCTGACGACGAACGTGTCATCGAGCGTCATGCGCTTTGACTTGATGGCGTTGAAGACCATCTCCATGGTCATCAGCTTGGCCATCGAGGCGGGTGGGATCGGCTTGTCGGGGTCCTTCGCGAAGAGCACGGTGCCGGTGTCGGCATCGATCATGAACGCCTGCGTCGCCTTGGTCTCGAAAAGCTGGGCGCTCGCCGGAACGACGCAAAGCAGCATCAGCACCGCTCCCAGAAGGCTGACGAAAAACGGGAAGATGCGGAATTGCATGAAATCTCGACCCAATCTGAGCAACACCGGAAAGCGCTCGGCGACTTCGCCCCGGGATTGCGCAAAGATTACCCCGCGGCCACGCTATCAGGGTTTTTTCGGCCGGATCAACGGGCCGCGAGAATTTGATCAATTACGCACAACCAGCGCGTCCGGCGCGCCATGCGACCAGGCAGCCTGAAGCAGGTCGTCGATGCTGCCATGGCCGTCCGGATAGGCATTGACCGCATACCAGTCGTTGCCATCGAGATCGGTGCGCTGGATCTCTATCCGGCCGAACGGCTCGAGCGCAGCGGCCACGCGCTGTGCCTCGGCGGCCTGGTCGAAGGAACCGGCCGCGACATAGTCGGATGCGGGCGCCTGACCCTGGAGTTTCGATTTCTTCCATGACTGCAGGATATCGGCCGGCGACATGCCGCCGCCGTCCAGCGAGGCAAAGACGTCCGCGCGCTTTACACGCTCATCCGCGTAGGACAGCGAAGCCATGGCGAAGGGCGAGTTCGGCGGAAGGCCAAGATCCGGCCGTTCCGGCACGATCGGTCCGAAATCAGGCAGCACGACATCGCTCGAGCCCTGCACCGAGAATGCCGCCGGTTGCACGGCCGGCTGCTCCGACAGGCCAGGCTGCGTGGCGAAGGCCCCGCCCGAACTGGTCAGCTGCCCAGGGAAAGGCACAGCGGCGGGCGGCGCGCCCACCGACAGGCTCGGCGACGGGCCATTCATGGCCACCATCACACCGGTCGGCAGGCCGTCCGACGGATCCGGCCGGTTCTTGCCCGGATGATACGAGGCCACCAGATACTGCTCGTCATCGCCATCGAGCGGCGCGCGACCGACATATTCGACTTTGACCCTGGCCGTGCCGACCTTGTCATAGTCGAGCATCTGCGCCGCGCGCTCGGAGACGTCGATGATGCGGCCCTCATGATAGGGACCACGATCGTTGACGCGGACGATCACGGAACTGCCGGTCTCCAGATTGGTGACGCGGGCATAGCTCGGCAGCGGCATCGTCGGATGCGCCGCGGTAAGATGCGTCATGTCGTAGACTTCGCCATTGGCGGTCAGCCGGCCATGGAAGGCATCGCCATACCAGGATGCCAGCCCGACCTTGGTGAAGCCCTTCTTGTCTTCTTTCGGATAATACCACTTGCCGCGCACCTGGTAGGGCTTGCCAAGTTGGTCGCGACCGCCGCCGCGACGCATGAACTGCACGCGCGGACTGGCCTTCACGCCATATTCCGATTCCGCGAAATACTCCTTGGAGCGGGCCTTCTTGTAGACCATGCCCTTCGGCTCGGGTTGCGTGGCGCAAGCAGCCAGCACCAGCCCCGAGAGGGTACAAAGGGCGAAAGCAGAAGCGCGACGAAGACGCGGGCGCGCCGAAGCCTGCATGATTTCGATTGTCCCCTACAGTGCAGCCACCTTGCGGAGCCAAGCGTCCGCCGATGCCAGCAACACCTTGATCCCCAATCCCTTTGTGCACAGGAATTGTTTATCACGATGTTAATCGATTATGGCCGCAACTGGGCGAGATTGTGGCGCGCGTTGACACGTCAGATCACGCCGCGCGTTTCGGCAACGACATAGTCTATCAGGCTGCGGACTTTTCGCGGCAGTACCCGCCCTTCAAGCCACACCATGGAAACGGGCGAGGTCGGGTTGGAGTAGCCCGGCAGCACCTGGACGAGCCCCATGGCTTTCATGTCAGCGCCGATCACGAATCGCGGACAATACGAGATCCCCAGACCCTCGCGAGCCAGATCCAACGCCACCTGCGCGGAATTCACCATGAACCGCGCATGAACCGGGAATTCCTCGGTCCGCCCGTCAATCTCCAGCGGCCAGTGCATCGCATCGCGGCGGTTCGTGTCCACGATGCAGTCGTGCCGCAACAGATCCACGGGGCTTTCGGGAGCTCCTCGACGGTCGATATAGTCCTTGGAAGCGAGCATGATGCTTGAGATCGTTCCGAGCTTGCGAGTGACCAGCGACCTCTGGTTCGACTCGCCGATCCGGAAGGCCACGTCCACTCCCCGCGCGGCAAGGTCGATATAGGCATCGTCCAGTTGCAGGTCGATCACCAGATCGGGATGGCTCATCGCAAAGCCGCGCAAGAGCGCCTGTACGTGCGTCTGACCGAAGGTCACCGGCGCCGATACCCGCAGGTTTCCCGACAACCCGCTTCCCTCAGCGGTGAAGCTCGCAAGCAGGTCGTCGATGTCATCGATCAGCGCGGGGGCCCGCCGCAGCAAGTCCTCGCCCTCCGGCGTGATGCCGACGCGCCGGGTCGTGCGCTGCAGAAGCCTCACGCCAAGCCGCTCCTCCAGCGCGGCCACATATTTGGATGTCAGCCTGTTGGATATGCCCAGGCGTTCGGCCGCCTGGCTGAACGAACCGGCCTGAGCGGTGGCCACGAAAGCCCGCAAACAATCGAGAAAGTCCATGTCGCCCGCCCTACTGAGAACATTTCATTCTTACTCATTCATAACATACGTCATTTCATTCTCAAACCTACGGGGACATATTGCTGTCGACAGGCCTCGAGAGGCCGCCAGACATTGCGAAGGAGATGGAGATGAGTCTTGCCGCATCGATGCAGGATCTGAAGAGCCGGCTGAAGGCGTCGGACCGGATGCCGGTGGTGTTCCTCGGCCACGGCTCGCCGATGAACGCGATCGAGGACAATGCCTATTCCCGTTCCTGGACCGAGTTGGGCAAGGCGCTGCCGCGGCCGCAGGCGATCCTGGTGGTCTCGGCTCACTGGATGACGCGAGGCACGACGCTGGTCGATGTCTCGGCTGTGCCCCGCACGATCCATGACTTTTACGGCTTCCCGCCGGAACTCTACGCCGAGCAATACCCTGCGCCGGGAGCCCCGGAACTCGCGCGGGAAGTGGTCAGCCTGCTCGCCAGCCATCACGCCGAGGCCGACGACACCTGGGGGCTGGACCACGGCGCCTGGTCGGTGCTGACGAAGCTCTATCCCGAGGCGAATGTCCCCGTGTTTCAGCTCTCGATCGACATGTCGAAAGATCTGGACTGGCATCTGCAGATCGGCAAGGACCTGGCCGAGCTGCGCGGCAAGGGCGTGCTGATCCTCGGTTCCGGCAACGTGGTGCATAACCTGCGAACCATGCGTTGGGGCGGCAAGCCCTATGATTGGGCCGTTGAGTTCGACAGCTTCTTTGCCGAACGGCTCGCGGCGCGGGACTTCGCGGCGCTGGCCGACCGCCAGCGCTTGGGCAGCCTGTTCGCCATGGCCCAGCCAACGCCTGACCACTATCTCCCGGCTCTGACGGCCGCCGGCGTGACCGACGAAAAGGATCAGCTGACCTTCATGAACAACTCCATCGACATCGCCTCGGTGTCGATGCGCAGCTTCATTTTCCACTGACCCTCGCCGGAGATGGGCGCCAGGCATTCAATCATGACCCGGCGTTCCGCTGGGCCAACCTAAAGGATCAAGACCATGATGGACCCTGTCACAGCCCCGTGGGGCGTGCTTCTCTTGCGGCTGGCTTTGGCCGCGCTGTTCTTCGCCCATGTCGGGCTCAAGCTCTTCGTGTTCAAGCCCGCTGGGACGGCCGGCTTCTTCAGATCGCTCGGATTGCCCGGCTGGTTCGCCTACGTGACGATCGTCTGGGAACTCGCGGGCGCCCTCGCCCTGCTGCTGGGCATCTGGCCGCGCATCTTCGCCGTCATCCTGATCCCGGTTCTCGCCGGCACAATCGCGAAGGTTCACGGCAAGGCGGGCTTCTGGTTCAACAATCCCAATGGCGGCTGGGAGTATCCCGCTTTCTGGATCGTGTCGCTGCTGACCCTGGCCCTGCTCGGCGACGGACCGCTCACGCTGGCCGCCAGCCCGTTCTGATTACGTTCGGCGTCCGGTCAACCGGTCATCACAAGGAGATTCCGAATGCTTATCGATGGAAAATGGACCGAGGACTGGCAACCCGTCCAGGCGACCGATGCCAAGGGCGGCTTCGTGCGCCAGACCTCGACCTTCCGCCACTGGGTCACGCCGGACGGCAGCGCGGACCCGAGCGGAACGGACGGTTTCAAGGCCGAAGCCGGGCGCTACCACCTTTACGTCGCCCTGATCTGCCCCTGGGCTTCGCGCACGCTGATCGCGCGCAGGCTGAAGGGGCTGGAGGATGTGGTGTCGCTGTCGATCGTGGAGCCCGAGCTCGGCGCGCAGGGCTGGCGTTTTGCATCGCCGGACCCGGTGAACGGGGCCACATGGCTGCATGAGATCTACACCAGGGCCGATCCGCATGTATCTGGCCGGGCAACGGTTCCGGTGCTGTGGGACAAGCAGCGCGGCACCATCGTCAACAATGAATCCGCCGAGATACTACGCATGTTCAACTCGGGTTTCGGCAGCCTTGCCTCTGGCCCCGATCTCTACCCTGAGCCATTGCGTGCGGGAATCGACGCCCTGAACGACCTTATCTATCGGCGGCTGAACAACGGCGTTTATCGCGCAGGCTTTGCCACGACCCAGATCGCCTATGAAGAAGCCTTTCGCGACGTTTTCGCGCAACTCGATGAACTGGAGGCGCGGTTGTCGGCGGGCGGGCCGTGGCTGATGGGCAAAGGCTTCACCGAGGCGGACATCCGCTTGTTCGTGACGCTGGTCCGCTTCGATGCCGCCTACTACGGCTTGTTCAAGACCAATCTTCGCCGCATCACGGACTACCCGGCGCTGTCGGCCTATCTGGCCCGTGTGCTTGACGTGCCTGGAGTGCGCGGAACGGTCAACCTCGACCACATCAAGCGCGGCTACTACTCGATCAAGCGGCTGAACCCGACCGGCATAGTGCCCATTGGACCCGACCTGCCGGGGCTTGATCCGGTCGCTCGTCGCCTGAAAGAGGCGGCGTGATGGCCGTCTCTCTCGTCATATTGCTGCATGGCGTCGGCAGCGGGGGCGCCGATCTGGCGCCGCTGGCGGACCACCTCGCGCCGTTTCTGCCCAACGCCGCCTTCGAGGCGCCCGACGGCCCCGAGCCATTCGATCAGGGCGGGCTGGGGCGGCAGTGGTTCTCGATCTCGGGCGTCACGGAAGCCTACCGGGCCGGGCGCATCGCCGCCGCGCGGCCGCCGTTCGACGCCGTCCTGACCGCGCTGACCGAGCGACACGGCCTGAGCGGCCACCCCGAGCGCGTTGCGCTGGCGGGCTTCTCGCAGGGCGCCATCATGGCGCTGGATGCGATCGCCTCCGGCCGTTGGAGGCCCGGCGCCGTGGTCGGTTTTTCCGGCCGTCTCGCGATGCAGGATCCGCTTGCGCCTTCTCCCGGAACGCGCGTTCTGTTGCTGCATGGCACCGCCGACCCGGTGATCCCGGCGACCGAGGCGCGGAGCGCGCACGGACGTCTTTCCGCCGCCGGCGCTGACATTTCCTTGAGTCTGCTGCCCGGCCTTGGCCATTCGATCAGTCGCGAGGGGCTCGACCTCGCGGCGGCCCATTTGGCCAAGCTGCCCTGATCAAATCGAGATTCCGCGGCTGAGGCCGCCACCGAAGCGGCGGGCCAAATGTGGCAGGATGCTACTTATCAGGCTCGGCCGGACGCGTGATTGGCCGCGGCCTCTCTTTCCTTGGCCATGCCGCGGTTCCATCGAACCGAACGCTGACGTTCAGCTTCGGGAAGTGAAGGCACGGCGCCCTCCACCAAACGCGCTCGACGTCGGATTCGCCGTGCCTCGCTCCCATGGCGTCCAGCCCTTGCCTGGCCGTTCGATAAGCTCGTGATCCTGTATGGTGGGCACCTCTCGCGGGCGGGTGTGCGGATATTGCATAAGCCACCGCTTATCGGCAAACTGTATCATTCAAGGACGGGAACGCTGGCATCGGCCTTGCAAGGAATGATTGCCGGGTTGATCTCCGGCTGCTCGTCGGGCTTGAGGTAGTTGTTGGGGGCCTCGCCCGGCGAGTTTCAGCGAAACCGGTGGAACGTAATGAACCGTGATATTCATGCAGCCTAGCTAATGTAACCTTCGCTCCAGCCGACTCGCCGTACCGAGTCGGTTAGGCCCGGCGGTTCAACCCTACGCCCCCAACGCGGAACTGTCGGGCCGCCTACGGGCAAGGCGTCCAACCCTTCCGCTGCTCTGGCGTCATCGCATGGTTGGTGAACTGCAAGTTCCGATCGTCCCGGCCAGCGCCGCGGTACTCGTCGCAATAGATGATCTTGAGCGGATCCAAATGCAGACAGGGCTGGTCTAGGCCGAAGCGCTTAACCAGTTCGGCAACGTTGAGCACTGCCCTCCGCCTGCACGTAAGGCAGTCGACCGATAGGCCGGTGCCGGCCGCCAGCTTGCCGCCAAGCGTAGCTTCTGAAAATGGGTATTTGTTCGACATTGGCGATCCTCGTGGGTGGGTCGCCGCACCGATGGTGATATATTCCTAACCTTGGATTGAGCAAGGCATTACGCGATCACACCATGTCCTTTTGAGGTAGATTAGCCGATCTGCATATGCGGCGGACCTAACCCGACCGCCAGGCCGGCGCCTTTCAGGCAATTTCCACCCCAACGACGGAAGGAAGGGTGCCGGCCACCCCGTCAAATTGAAAGAGCCCGCCAATGGGGAATGAGCGGGCTCTTTATCGAGCAATGCCGAGGATGCCGGGGTACTCCAAACACAGCCCCCTAGGCCGGAGCGGGCAAACTCGCCCGACGCGGCGCGGTCAGCGCGCCGTCTGTCTATCCAACTTTCATGAGCCGATTTCGTTCCATTAGCAAATGCTTGAAGAAGCCGCCGATCGCGCCAGACTCATGGAATGGCAAAGGGCAGTATCAAAGTTGGCGACGAGGTCGCGATCACGGCAACCGTGCGCAAGCGCGTTACGGAGGATCGGGTGAGCGTTCTGATCCCGTCATACGACCAGCCGCACTATCGTCGACACGACCCCGCACATCAGCGTCGGGCAGCAGATCGAGTTGAGGAGCCAGGTCAAACGTGTCGACGATGATACGGTGACCGTCGGCGGCAAGGATCTTGGGATCGCAGTGCCGCGCGGCTCGTCACCAGCCAGGTGGTGCCGAAGCGCATTCCTTCACTGGCACCAAGCGTGAGGCGCACAAGGAATGCGCCCGGCTCGTCGCCGAACTGGATGCCGGCAGTCGAAGTCCCTTCCGCCACTATCTCACCGCACGGTCCACCACTACCGCCGCGTGCCGATCAAGGCTCTTGGGCAAGCGGTGAGCTGGGAGAGGCTATCCCGCAATCCGGCAACCGCCACTAGGCCACCAAAGGTCGAGCGCAAAAAGATGCTCGCCTACGAAGTCAGCCAGACCGCGACGTTGCTGGAAAGGCTGCGGCCGACGCGCATGTACATTCCGGTGCTGCTGGCTGTGACGTGCGGCCTTCGCCGCGGCGAGATCCTTCCGTTTCGGTGGCGCCACGTCGAGCTCGGCGACAACCTGCGGCGACTGACGATCGAGCACAGCGCCGAGCAGACAGACGACGGCATGCGCTACAAAGAACCGAAGAGCGGCCGCGCCAGGACCGTTACGCTATCGGCAAGCACCGTCGCCGAGGTGAAGGCGCATCGAGCGCGGCAGGCGGAAGAACAGCTTCGCCTTGGCATCCGTCCCGATGGTGAGAGTTTCGTCATCGCCCAGGTCGACGGATCGCCATTTCAGCCCCGTTCGCTCGCGCATGAGTGGGTCCGCGTCTTGAGCAAGACCAGACTGCCGCGCATCCGTTTGAGACACTAGCCATCGGCATCACGTTTGACCTCTATTCACACGTCATGCCGGGCATGCAGGCCGACGATCGCTTGCCACCTTCGGATTAACGCCGGCCGAGAGAATCTGCGAGGCGTGGGTATGGCGAAGGTCTTGGAAGCGCCGCCGAGCAAGTTGACGCCGCGTTGCGGGCAGCTATAAGCATCGAGCGAGAAGCCAAATAGTTGCAAATTGCGTAGAAACCGACCCTTTCAGCCATTAATCAAAAGCTGAAAAGCGCAATGTAAGCAATTAGATGGAGGGATGGCCGAGCGGTTTAAGGCACCGGTCTTGAAAACCGGCGTGGGCGCAAGTTCACCGTGGGTTCGAATCCCACTCCCTCCGCCAGATGCCGCCGGATTTGAACAACGCCTCTGCGAGCGGCCTCTGAATTTCTCAAATGACGTTTAGCCCTCGCTACGCGCGCTTTTTGGAGAGGGCCATCAATGTCCATCCAAGTCCCGCGCGTTCCTTCATTCTTTCAACGCGATTGCCGAAAACAGCGCGTATCGGAGCGTTGAGCTTCCACGAGTTCACCAACCGCATGACCCCTACTCGCGCAATTGGTGAAACTGTGAACAATTCCAGCGGCTCGAATTCAGGTTCGAGCAAATCAGCCAGTTCCTGCTTGTATACCCAGCGACGTAGCTGACCGGGTGCGGGCGGAGGGATAGCGTTGTACTTTTCGAGAACATGGCGGTTTTGCGTCGCCAGCATCAGGTAGCCGCCGGGCCGAAGATGGGTGGAGAGTTTGCGGATGAAGGCCTTTTGATCGAAGACATGTGACAAGACCTCGAGCGATACGATCACATCAAATGCTGACGCGCCAAGGTCCAGGGCCATGAAGTCGCCTGCGACGAATTTTGCTTGGGGCCAGCGTATCGCAGCGCGGTTCAGCACTTCGTCTGAAAGGTCGGTCGCCGTGACGACGCCGTATCGGCCAAGCTCTGGAGCGAACCACCCGGAACCGCAGCCGACGTCAAGTATGTCGAGGTTTTTTTGGCCAATATTTTCAAGCCATCCCAGGATGACTTCAGCTTGACGAGCGCTAACTGCGCTCATGTCGTGCTCGCGATAGTCCGCGTTCCATTTGTTCCAGAACGATGTCTGAAGCTCGAGCGGCGCGTCGCCTTGAGAAAAATTGTATGGCGTCGACATAGACTTTCCTCCTGCGTCATATCTGAACGCGGAGCCCATCTGGTCAATACAACTATTTGGATAATCTCTACCCTTATGGAGGCACATGGCCTTCGGATGGCGGCCCGCAGCGTTTGAACGCTGACCGGATACTGCACCGGGTATTTTGTCGCACGGAACCAAGAAGATACTGCCGGAACAGATATGGACGCTCCCTCCGCCAGTACGTCCGTCCGCAATACTAATTTCTCGTCCGAGTTGACCTGCTGTGGGGGGCTGTCAAGCAGGGCGCAACAGGTGGCCGTCCACCAAACCCGTCCCGTTTTGGGGCGGCTCAGTTCATGACACCCGATTATCTTGAACAGGATCGAGCGCGGCAGCGCCAAGGAGCATGACCTCCTCCCTTGTCAGGGCTATCACATAGCGTTGCCTGGATTTTTTTGTGTAAATGTCATCGGCGGTCAAACAGATTTTGACCTCGCCTTCACCATCGAGATGAACGCTATCGATCTGCAGCGGTCCTGAAAATATGCACTTCGAAGCACCTGCCCTTCGGCTCGGCTGAGTATGTATCCGCATTCTCGTCCCCTTTTCTGCCGTCGAAAATATCCACTGCAAAAAGGATGCCAGACAGTCCACGGAAAGATGCACTGGTGGCGCCGCCAGGGTCGGCCGGGGCTGTTGCGTTGGCCGCCCTCATGCGCGAGCACACCAGAGAGCGCCTCCTTTTCACAAAATGCAGTCCTGGGAACCTCCTGTGGTTGATTATGGATCTCCGCTCTTTATTCTGGCCGGACTAGCCGCGTCTGCGTCCCGTATATCGGTCGCAAGAGGAATACTTTGGATGTCAGTAATATCCGCCGCAGACTTGAACTGGATCAGAAGTGAGCTCGATCAGGGAAAGGACTTGCCCAATGGCATGGCAAGGCGGCTGCTGAACGCATATGAAGTTACTGTCCCTGGCCCCGCCAGAGACAAGATGCTAAGAGATATGGCCAAAGACCCCTTCGCGCAGAAGGATGTCCCTCCCAGATGAGGCGTGGTTAATCAGACCGTGGGTCCGCAGCGCGTGCTCGATCGCCGATGCGCTGTGACGCATTCCTGCCCGCATCGCCCACGCCCGGACGTGCCTCGCACCCACCCGCGCGGCCCCTGGGCCTGCGGCGACTCGCCGACGCTGATTGTGGTGTCGATCTGCAAGCCGAGCGAGGCGGCTCGATGCACGGCGGCCTCGCTGCCGATCGCAGCCTAGCGCTGAATCGGCTCCTAGCTCAAGTGGCGTCGCTGCGGCCCTGGTGGCAGCATCGGTAAAATAGCGTTTATTTGATTTCTCGGACAAATTATGCTGCTTGTCGCGCCCATGAGAAAGCTCTGCCTGACGCTTCTGGCGTCGCTTACGCTGGTCTTGCCGGCAAAGGCGATGGACAACGCTTTGCGCGCCGGCCTGATGAAACTCGACCCGCAGACCCGCCTTGAGCAGCGCTGTGACGCCGAGGTACTCGACCGGATCAGTCACGACGATCACAACTACAAGGCCGATCGGGTGGTGGCCTATGCCTTCGCCACGCCGCAGATGAGCGCGGACGCCATCAGGAGCTCAGGAGCCGCCTTTCGCAGCAAGGGCCAATGGTACCGGCTGAAATTCAAGTGCCAGACCGCCCCGGACCATATGCAGGTGCTGCAGTTCCGCTACAAGATCGGCGATGAAATCCCGGAATCCGACTGGGCCAGATATAATCTCTACGACTAGTTTTTGCACTGTCCGCCCGACCCGCGAACACCGGAATCCTCGGGGCTCAAGGTGGCGGCGCCGTTTTCCGGCGATGTCCGAACCTGCGCCTTGACGCCGGTGAACCATGCCTTTAGGGCCGTCTTGGCAAGGGCGACCCGGATTTCAGGCAAGGGATTTCTAGTCTATGGAAATATTCACTGCCGCAGGCCTTTCAGCTCTCGTCCAGGTCGTCGCTATCGATCTCGCGCTCGCCGGCGACAACGCAATCGTGATCGGCCTCGCGGCCGCAGGCCTGCCTTCGGATCAACGCAAGCGTGCCATCCTTGTCGGCATCGCCGCGGCCACCGTCCTGCGCATAATCTTTGCCCTCATCACACAGCGCCTGCTGAGCATCGGCCCGATGCTGCTCATCGCCGGTGGGCTTCTGCTTCTGTGGGTGTGCTGGAAAATGTGGCGCGAACTGCGCGTCAGCCACGAGGACGAGCGTGACGCGACCGAGGCGCTGTCCAACGGCGACTACAACAAGGACGGCAGGATAGCCGGCGCCATGCCGCGCAAGACGTTCTCGCAGGCCGCCTGGCAGATCGTGATTGCCGACGTCTCGATGTCGCTCGACAACGTGCTCGCCGTCGCGGGCGCCGCCATGAAGCACCCGACGGTGCTGATCATCGGGCTGGCCCTTTCGATTGCTCTGATGGGCTTTGCCGCTTCCTTTGTCGCGCGCCTGCTGCATAGATATCGCTGGATCGCCTATCTCGGTCTTCTGATCATTCTCTACGTCGCGGTGAACATGCTTCTGGGGGGCGCGGTGCGGCAGTTCCCCGACCATTTCGCCTTCCTTGCGCCCTGGTTCGGATCGGACGGCCACTGACGCTCCTTTCAGGGCGGGGGTCTGAGCGTCCCTGTCGTCATGGCCGACAGGCAGGTTTGCTTCTCCGCCGAAGCGTGCTATTGCGCGCGCGAAACGGCTGAACGCCGCGCGCCGCAGATCGATCCTCGGAGCCTCAGGCTCAATCCTCGATCTCGCTCTCACCTCTTGGAAAACAAGTTCATGTCCGCCCCACGCGTCAGTTTCGTCAGTCTTGGATGCCCGAAGGCGCTCGTCGATTCCGAGCGTATCATCACGCGGCTGCGCGCCGAGGGCTACGAGATCGCCCGCAAGCATGACGGCGCCGACCTCGTCGTCGTCAACACCTGCGGCTTCCTGGACTCCGCGCGCGACGAGTCGCTCAACGCCATAGGCTCAGCGCTTTCGGAGAACGGCCGCGTCATCGTAACCGGCTGCCTCGGCGCCGAGCCGGAGGTCATCCGCGAAAAGCATCCCAATGTGCTGGCGATCACCGGCCCGCAAGCCTATGAAAGCGTGATGGCCGCGGTGCATGAGGCCGCACCTCCAAGCCACGATCCCTATGTCGACCTGCTGCCGCCACAGGGCGTGAAGCTGACGCCGCGCCACTACGCCTATCTGAAGATTTCCGAAGGCTGCAACAACCGCTGCACCTTCTGCATCATCCCGGCGCTGCGCGGCGATCTCGTCTCGCGCCCCGCCGCGGACGTGTTGCGCGAGGCCGAAAAGCTCGCCAAGGCCGGCGTCAAGGAGATCCTCGTCATCTCGCAGGATACCAGCGCCTATGGCGTCGACATCAAATACCAGACGTCGATGTTCGGCGATCGCGAGGTGCGGGCGAAATTCCTCGACCTCGCTGAGGAGCTCGGCAAACTCGGCATCTGGATACGCATGCATTATGTGTACCCCTACCCCCATGTGGCCGACGTCATTCCGCTGATGGCGGAGGGAAAAATTCTTCCCTATCTCGACATCCCCTTCCAGCATGCCTCGCCGCAGGTGCTGAAGAACATGCGGCGCCCAGCGCATGGCGAAAAGACGCTGGATCGCATCCGCGGCTGGCGCGAAATCTGCCCCGACCTTGCCATCCGCTCGACCTTCATCGTCGGCTTCCCTGGCGAGACGGAAGAGGATTTCCAGATGCTGCTCGACTGGCTGGACGAAGCCAGGATCGACCGCGCCGGCTGCTTCAAGTACGAGCCGGTCAAGGGCGCGCGCTCCAACGATCTCGGCCTCGAGCAGGTGCCGCAGGAGATCAAGGAAGCGCGCTGGCACCGCTTCATGCAGCGCCAGCAAAAGATTTCCGCCGCGCAGTTGGCCAAGAAGGTCGGAAAGCGCCTGCCGGTGCTGATCGACGAGGCGCACGGCACATCGGCCAAGGGCCGCACCAAATATGACGCGCCGGAGATTGACGGCTCGGTGCACATCCAGTCGCGACGGCCGCTGCGCGCCGGCGAGATCGTCACGGTCAAGATGGACCGCGCGGACGCCTACGATCTTTACGGATCGGCCGTCTGATCGTCCTCGACTGCGAGGGCCGCACCAAACGAAAAGGGCGCCGAGAGGCGCCCTTTCCTTTGGTATTAGGAGGAGCTCGCCGCTTATTGCGGCAGCTTGTCGTCAACGCCCTTGACGTAGAAGTTCATGCCGAGCAGCGTGCCGTCATCGGCGACCTCGCTGTCCTTCAGCCAAGGCGAGCCGTCCTGCTTGGACACCGGCCCGGTGAAGGGATTCCAGCCGCCGGCGATCTTCTTCTCTGTTGCCTCCGCCATCGCCTTCACGTCGTCGGGCATGTTGGTGAAGGGCGCCAGCTTGACGGCGCCGTCCTTGATGCCGAGCCAGACATTGTCCGGCTTCCAGGTACCGTCGAGTGCTGCCTGCACGCGGCTGATGTAGTACGGACCCCATTCGTCCGTGAGCGAGGTGAGCTGCGCGTTCGGAGCGAACTTGATCATGTCGGACGACTGGCCGAAGCCGTGCAGTTTGCGTTCCTCGGCGACCTGCAGCGCGGCGGTGGAATCGGTGTGCTGGACGATGATGTCCGCGCCCTGGTCGAACAGCGCCTTGGCGGCGTCGGCTTCCTTGCCCGGATCGAACCAGGAGTTCACCCATACGATCTTGACCTTGAAGTCGGGATTGACCGACTGCGCGCCGAGCATGAAGGAGTTGATGCCCATCACCACTTCCGGGATCGGGAAGGAAACGATGTAACCGGCAAGACCCTTCTTCGATTCCTTGGCCGCGATCTGGCCGAGAACATAGCGACCTTCATAGAAGCGGGCGTTGTAGATGCCGAGATTCTCGCCGGTCTTGAAGCCGGTGGCATGCTCGAACATCACCTTGGGGAATTTCTTGGCGACCTTCACTTCGGCGTCCATGAAACCGAAGGAGGTGCCGAAGATGATCTTGCAGTTCTCGCGCGCCAACCGCTCGAAAGCGCGGTCCGCGTCCGGGCCTTCCGACACGTTTTCGAGGTAGGCGGTCTCGACCTTGTCACCGAGCGCCTTCTCGACCTCGAGACGGCCCTGGTCGTGCTGGTAGGAATAACCGAAGTCGCCGATCGGACCCGTATAGACCCAGCAGGCCTTGAGTTTGTCGGCGGCCTGGGCGGTAGCCGCCAGCGACAGGGCCGCGGTCGTGGTCATCAACGCAATAAGCAGTCTTTTCATCGTGTTACCTCTCTGAGTTAAGCCTTGGAGCTTGCCGTCTTCTTGTTGTTGTCAACGTTCCGGAACGAATGGCTGCCCCAACGAAGCCGGCGTGTTCATCATCGTCAGCCGCTTGTTGCGCGAGATTAGAACGAGAACCACGATGGTTGCCAGATAGGGCAGCGAAGAAAGAAACTGCGAAGGCACGGGAATGCCAAAAGCCTGTGCATGAAGCTGGCCGATCCACACCGCTCCGAAGATATAGGCGCCGGCCAGCACTCGCCATGGGCGCCACGAAGCGAACACCACCAGCGCCAGCGCGATCCATCCGCGGCCCGCGCTCATGTTCTCCACCCATTGCGGCGTGTAGACCAGCGACAGGTGCCCGCCGGCAAGACCGGCACAGGCGCCACCGAAGATCACTGCCAGGTAGCGGTAGCGGATGACCTTGATGCCGAGGGCATGCGCTGACGTATGGCTGTCACCGATCGAGCGCAGCGTAAGGCCCGTGCGCGTCTTGAACAGGAACCACATGACCGCCGCGGTCAGCGCGATTGAGATATAGAAGATCGGATCCTGCCCGAAGATCAGCCTGCCGACGACCGGGATCGAGCTGATCACCGGGATATCGAGATTGGGGAGCCTCACGCCCGGCTGGCCGACGAAGCTGGTGCCGATCATGCCCGACAGGCCGAGGCCGAGCAGCGTCAGCGACAATCCGGTTGCCACCTGATTGGTCGCGAGCGACAGCGTCATGACGGCGAACAGCAATGAGAACAGCGCGCCGACGATGATGGCGGCAAGCAGGCCGATCCACGGCGACCCGGTCAGGTAGCCGGCGCCGAAGCCGCCAACGGCCCCCATGATCATCATGCCCTCGACGCCGAGATTGAGCACGCCGGAGCGTTCGACCACCAATTCGCCGATCGCCGCGATCAGCAGCGGCGTCGCGGCGGTCGCGATGGTCAACAGGATGTTGACGGTGATGTCCATCAGCGTGCCTCCTCGAGCTTCGGCGCTGCTTCGAGTTTCGCCGCGCCGTTCGCCTTCGTCAGCGCCATGCCGATCAGGCGGATGCGGTAATGGATGAGCGTGTCGCAGCCGAGCACGAAGAACAGAAGCATGCCCTGGAACACCCGAGCCACCTTGTCGGAGATGCCAAGCGCGCTCTGCACCGCCTCGCCGCCGAGATAGGTCAGCGCCAGCACCAGGCCAGCGGCAACGATGCCCAGCGGATTGAGCCTGCCGAGGAAGGCGACGATGATGGCAGTGAAGCCGTAGCCGGGCGAGATCACCGGCTGCAACTGGCCGATGGCGCCGGAGACTTCCGAGATGCCCGCAAGGCCAGCCAGGGCGCCGGACAGAAGGAAGGTGAAGAACACCATCCGGTTGAAGCCGAAGCCCGCGAAGCGCCCCGCCCTTGGGCTGGAACCCATCACGCGCACCTCAAAACCCTTGAGCGTGCGGCTCATCATCAACCAGATCGCCACTGCGGCAACCAGCGCGAAGACGAAACCCCAATTGGCGCGTCCGGCATCTGGCATCAACTGTGGCAGCACAGCGGAATCCCCGAACTGGATCGTCTGCGGGAAGCCATGGCCTTGCGGGTCACGCCACGGGCCGCGCACCAGCCAGTCGAGGAAGAGCTGCGCGACATAGACCAGCATCAGGCTGGTCAGGATCTCGTTGGTGTTGAAGCGCGTCTTGAGCAGCGCGGGGATGGACGCATAGAAAGCCCCGCCCACCATGCCGAGCAGAAGCATCAGCGGGATCACCAGCGGGCCTTCGAATTGCGGAAACAGCACCGGGATGATCGAGCCGAAGATCGCGCCGAAGATGAACTGGCCTTCGGCGCCGATGTTCCAGATGTTGGCCTTGTAGCAAACCGACAGGCCCACCGCGATCAGGATGAGAGGCGCTGCCTTGATCGCCAGCTCATGCAACTGCCAGACCTGGCTTATCGGCTCGACGAAATAGATTTCGAACGCGTTGAGCGGATTGACGCCGAGCAAGGCGAACATGATGGCACCCGCGATGATCGTCAGCGCGAAGGCGATAAAGGGCGACAGCACTGAAAACAGCGCCGAGCGCTGCGGACGTTTGACCAGTTCGATGCGCATCATGCGATCTCCAGGCTGTGTTCGGCGTGGCCGGGCTCGGCGCCGCCCATCAAGAGGCCGATCTTCTCGAAAGTCGCCTCGGCGATCGGCAGCGGCGCCGACAATTCCCCGTTGTGCATGACCGCTATCGCGTCCGACAGCTCGAACAACTCGTCGAGGTCCTGGCTGATGACCAGGACGGCGGAGCCGCTGCGGGCAAGCTCGATCAGGGCCTGGCGAATGCGAGCGGCAGCGCCTGCGTCCACGCCCCAGGTCGGCTGGTTGACGATCATGACGCTCGGCTTGCGGTCGAGCTCGCGGCCGACGATGTATTTCTGCAGATTGCCGCCCGATAGCGCGGCCGCCTCAGGATCGGGCGCGCTCTTGCGCACGTCCATGGCAGTAATGATACGTTGGGCAGCGCTGTAGACAGCGCCGTTCCTGACCATGCCGCCGGAGCCGACGAAGGCCTTGCCGTCCGTGGCGTGACGCGAGAGCAGCAGGTTTTCCGAAAGCTTCATGCGCGGGGCGGCGCCGTGGCCGAGCCGCTCTTCCGGCACAAAGGCGGCACCCATAAGCCGCCGGCCGGTGATGGACAGCGCGCCAGCGTCCTTGCCACGAATGCGCACCGAACCGGCATCCTGTTGCAGCACCTCGCCAGACACGGATTCGAAGAATTCGCCCTGGCCGTTGCCGGCAACGCCGGCTATGCCGATCACTTCGCCGGCGCGCACGGTGAGGTTGATGTTCTTGAGCGGGATGGCGAAAGGCGTCGCCGGCTTGCGGCTGAGGCGCCGGATCTCCAGGAGCGCCGGCGCGGTCTCGATACCTTCCGCCGGCGCGCGTTCCACGGCCTTCACCTCGCTGCCGACCATCATGCGGGCCAGCGAGGCCGCCGTCTCTTCTCGCGGGTTGCAATGGCCGACGACCTTGCCGTGGCGCAGCACGGTGGCACGGTCGCAGATGCGTTTGACCTCTTCCAGCCGATGCGAAATATAGAGGATCGATTTGCCTTCCGAGCGCAGCCGCTCCAGCGTTTCGAACAGCTTGTCGGCCTCCTGCGGCGTCAGTACCGAGGTCGGCTCGTCGAGGATGATGAGCTGCGGCGTCTGCAAGAGGCAGCGGATGATCTCGATGCGCTGGCGTTCGCCGACGGAGAGGTCGCCGACCAGAGAGTCCGGATCGAGCGGAAGGCCATAGCTGAAGGACAGCGCCCTCGCCTTCGCCGCAATGGTGCTGATAGGTGAACCGTCATTGAGTGAGAGCGCGATGTTCTCGGCCGCTGTCAGCGCCTCGAACAGCGAGAAATGCTGGAACACCATGCCGATGCCGAGCTTCTTCGCCACGCCCGGGCTGGTGATCTTGACCGGCTTGCCGTCCCAGAAAATCTCGCCCGAGTTCGGCTCGAGCGATCCGAACAGCATCTTGACCAGCGTAGACTTGCCGGCGCCGTTCTCGCCGAGCAGTGCGTGGATTTCGCCCTTTGCGATATTGAGATCGATGTGATCGCACGCCGTCAGCGTGCCAAAAATCTTGGTAAGGCCACGAACCTCGAGCAGGTTCGCCCTGTCATGATTTGCACTCACAGTGCCTCCCATCCAGTATCCCGGATATGTTCTGTGTTCCCGTGATCATGGTATGCGCGGCCGGCTCCCATCGGAAAGCAGCACCCAACTTGAAAGAGCTTCAAGAATTTCAGCGGAAACTCAAGGGCTAAGATAAGCCTGTAGAGAAGGACGGCGAATACGCATCGCTTTTCAGCCAGGCCGTGCCTTCGGGCACGGCAGGTCGCTGAAAAACAGGGCAGTTGGCCCAGAGCATGATGCCGAAAAAATGTGATGCGGCTTTCAGGCGACTTCGGGCCTGTCTTCCTGACGTAGCGCGGCTTTGAAATTCAGTTCGATTCGACCTGACATCATCCGGCTCTAGGGGATAAGGACAGTCGTTCCCGTCGTCTTGCGAGCTTCGAGATCAGATTGTGCCTTTGCCGCGTCCTTCAACGCATATCGCTGGTTGATCTTGATCTCGACGGCGCCGCTCTTGACCACGTCGAAAAGCGCTTCGGCCGACTTAACCAGATCCTCGCGCTTGGCATTGTAGACGAACAACGTGGGCCTGGTGGCAAAAAGCGAGCCCTTCTGCGCCAGCAGCGACATTGAGAAAGGCGGGATCGGCCCGGACGACTGGCCGAAGCTGACGAACATGCCAAGCGGCCGCAGGCAGTCGAGCGACGCGGGAAAGGTGTCGGCGCCGACGGAATCGTAGACGACATCGCATTTGTTCCCACCGGTAAGCGCCGCGACGCCGGCGACGAAATCCTGCTCCTTGTAGTTGATGACATGGTCAAAGCCATGCGCCCGGGCAAGCTCGATCTTGTCGGGGGAACTCGCGGTGCCGATCACGGTCGCGCCGAGATGCTTTGCCCATTGGCCGAGGATCAGGCCGACGCCGCCGGCCGCCGCGTGGTAGAGGATCGTGTCGCCGGCCTTCACGGGGAAAGTCCGGCGCAACAGATATTCCGCCGTCATGCCCTTCAGCATCATCGCAGCCGCCTGCTCGTCGCTGATGCCGTCCGGCACTTTGACGACGCGGTCGGCGGCGATCACCCGCTGCTCGGCATAGGAGCCGACATTGACCGCGTAGGCGATGCGGTCGCCGGGTTTCAGCCAACTGACGCCGGTGCCGAGCGCCAGCACGACGCCCGCCGCCTCCCCGCCTGGGATCAGCGGAAGACCGCCGGGCGCCGGGTAAAGGCCGGATCGATAGTACACATCGATGAAGTTGAGGCCGATCGCGGTGTGCCGGACCAGGACCTGGCCCTCTCCTGGCTGGCCGGGATCGGCATTCTCGTAGGTCAGGACCTCGGGGCCGCCATGGGCGTGGATGCGGATTGCGTTGGACATCGCTCAACTCTCTGAAGGAACACGAACAGAACCACCTGTATGATGCCGAAACATCATGCTCCGACAAAAAGCCAGATCAGGATTTTCTGGCGCCCAGATTGGGAAACATCTGCATGATGCCCCCGATACAGGCGAGATAGAGGCCGGTGATCGTGATGCCGATCTTGGTGAAGTCGCTGACCTGTTCTCCCAGCACGCCGATCTTGTCATAGAAGGCGGCAAGGGCTGCCTGTGCCAGCGCCAGCGCGCCGAAGGCGCACCACAGGAGCGTCATGCCGAGATTGAGCGGCCTCAGCCTCACGACCCGCACCGGATGGATGAAATTGATCGGCAGGAAAGTCAAAATGCCGGCAACGACCACCACGGCGAAAGACACCCATTGCCCGGGCTCTATGACGAAAAGCGTGAACACCACCATGTTCCAGACGACCGGGAACCCCTTGAAGAAGTTCTCCTTCGTCTTCATGCCGGTGTCGGCGTAGTAGATCGCGCTCGATACCACGATGATGGCCGCGGAAAGGAAGGACAGATTCTCTCCCATGAAACCGCGTTGATAGAGCGCGAAGGCCGGGATCAGCACGTAAGTGACGTAGTCGATGATGTTGTCGAGGAGCTCGCCCGACCATGTAGGCAAAATCTCCTTGACCTCGAGTTTCCTGGCGATCGGACCGTCGATGCCGTCGACGAACAGCGCCAGCCCCAGCCACCAGAACATCGCCGTCCAGCGCTCCTCGCTCGCTGCTACCAGCGACAGGAAGGCGAGGAACGATCCCGACGCGGTTAGCAGGTGGACGGAGAACGCGCGCGCCTGCGGCCACGTGACCTTCTTCCTCGGCAGCGGAAGCCGATCCGCGATCTTCTTCGCCGCCTTCCTGGCTGTTGTGTTCTTGCTCACGGTCCCCGCCAGTCCAGCTTGCAGATTTCGGCCGAGCGGCCGGCGAAATTCCAGTTGCGGCCGAAGGCGCGCATCTTGCTCTTGTCGGACTTCGCCACGATGATTTCCGGCGCGATCCAATATTCGGAATTGGTGATCACCGTATCCTTGTCGCGGTCCTTGCCGGGGATCGGCGTCACCGCGCCGTCGATGATCTTCGGTATCTGGAAAACACGCGTCTTGTCGCGCGTTTCATAGGTGATCGGCACCTGTTCGACGCCGAGGAATCTGCCGACGAGAATCGAAAGCAGCGAGGTGGTGCCACCGGCCTTGCCGGTGAATATCTTGGTCAATGCCTTCACCGCATAGACCGAGGCGCGCTTGTCGATGAACAGGCCGGCCGTCCAGTTGCCGCGGCTCATATAACCGGGGATTTCCATGATCAGGCCGAGATTGAGACCCGACAGGTCTACCTCACCGAAATGGCCCGCGTCGATGCGGAAGCCGGCCCAGGTCTGGCAGTAGCCCTCGGTCGGGGGATGGCTGCCGAGCGACAGCACGCAGGGACAGAAAACCGTGCAATTGCAGGAGAGCACCAGCTCCCCTTTCATCGCCCAGCTTTGGTCGGTCATCGAATTCTCCCCTCACGCCGAAACTAATAGCAGGGCTGCCGCCCACACAAGCAGTATCGCACCGGCAACCCGGCTGGCCACCCTGCCAGCGGTCTGTTTTTCGATCAAAGCGAACAAGCCGATCAGCGCCATCCAGAAGACGTTCATAGCGCCTACGGCAAACATCACCAGCATCAGCGCCCAACAGCAACCAAGGCACCAGACGCCCTGCTCCATCCCCAGACGGAAGATACGACCCGGTTTCGCGCTCCAGTTGGCGAACAAGATCGAGAACGGGTTGCGGCATTTTTCCAGGCACGCCTGCTTGAACCCGCTGAACTGATAGAGGCCGGCGATGAACAGCCCGACAGCGCCGGCAACACCGACGGCGGGATCGGACGGCCGGCCGGAACCGGCAAAGGCGTGGACCGCAAGCGTCAACAGCGTGAAGCCCACGGATGCGCCGATCCATGTGGTAAGATATCCGCCGACAAGCACCAGTGGGTGGACGACGGGCTCGCCCTTTATTCTCGCCGTGTCGGCGATTTCGCAATAGGTTCGGATCAACGGGGCCGCTGACGGCAGCATCGTCGCCACCGCCATTAGGAACCACATCAGCACAAGCGCCGGCGCCTGCAGGCCGGCTGGCCCGGCAAGCGGCGCCGGCGCGAGGCAAAGAGCGAAGAACCGGTCCAGGAAATCCGGCAAAGGCAGGTCTGGCAGCTTTTTCAGCAGCATATCGCCGGGCGCCCCGGCAAGGCGGCTTTCTGCGCCGCGGATCGCCATCGCGCCAAGAAGGAACCATGCAAGCGCGACGCCAATGCCGATCGTAAGCATGACGGCAAGGCGCGGGCTGCGCGCCACGCCCGCCGTCGCGCGGCCAGCGCGGTCGAGATGGCTGAAATCCTGCTCCTGGCCGCTCATGGCAATCGAATGGGCTGAATCGCCGCGTTGATCAAGCCGACCGACATCATCTATATCCGGACAACGGCCCGACGGGTCGCTTTTCATTGTGGAAGCCTGGCGTGGAGCACAACGACAAAGCCCGCATTCTGGTTGCCGGTAGCGGCCCGGCCGGCCTGATCGCGGCGCTCGGCTTCGCCGAGGCCGGCTTTGGCGTGACGCTGGTCGGCCCCGACGCCAACAGCACCGACGGCCGCACCACCGCCCTCATGAACCCGTCCCTCAAAGTCCTCGACCGGCTGGGCGTCCTTGCCGAATTGAGGCCGCAGGCCGCGGCGCTCAAGGCGATGCGCATCGTCGACGCCACGCGGCGGCTGATCCGAAGCCCGACCGTGACTTTTCGCGCCAGCGAGATCGGCGAGGAGCAGTTCGGGCTCAATATGCCGAACAATGTTCTTGTCCCTATCCTCGCCAAGGCCGTTTCAGCTCATAACGGCATCAAATGGCTGAAATCCATCGTCGAGTCATGGCGCCTCGACGCCGATCAGGCCCATGCAAGGCTGGCCAATGGCGGCGAAGTCTCCGCGTCCCTGGCGGTCGCCGCCGACGGACGCCTGTCTCCGGCACGGGAGGCTGCCGGCATTCGCGCCTTCGCGCGGCCTTATCCGCAGTCGGCGCTTGTCCTCAATTTCGGCCACAGCAGCGAGCACGGCTTCGTTTCGACCGAGTTCCACACCGAAACAGGGCCATTCACCCAGGTGCCGCTGCCCGGCAGACGCTCGAGCCTTGTCTGGGTGGTCAAGCCGGAGACGGCGCAGGAGCTTGCGGCGCTAGACGATGCAACCCTGTCGGCGCGTATCGAGGAGCAGATGCAGTCGATGCTTGGCAGGGTCTCGGTCGAGCCTGGTCGCCAGGTCTATCCTCTGTCGGCCGCTTCACCCGCCCGCTTCGCGCAAAACCGCGTCGCGCTTGTCGGCGAGGCAGCGCATGTGTTCCCGCCAATCGGCGCCCAGGGACTCAATCTCGGCATCAGGGACATCGACGATCTGATTGGGATCGCCAGCGAAAACCGCGACGACCCCGGGGCCCGCAGGAGCCTCGCCGCCTACGACACCAGGCGCCGGCCCGACATATGGGCGCGCAGCGGCGCGGTGAACCTGCTCAACATCTCACTGCTTTCAGACATGCTTCCGGCGCAGCTGGCGCGCAGCGCCGGCCTAAATGCGCTGGGCAGCTTCGCGCCTTTGCGCGCCTTCTTCATGCGCGAGGGGTTGCAGCCCGGCAGCGGCTTTCGCGCCATCGCCGGCGGCTTAAGGAAAGAGGTCGGCCGGTAGGATCCCGTGCCGGATCGCGTAGAGCAGCGCGGTCACCGTCACCACCGAAAGGCATGTCGTGATCAGCACGCTGGCCGAAGCGCGCTGCACCCACACATCATATTGCTGCGCGATGACGAAGACATTGGTCGCGGTCGGCAGCGCCGCCAGCAGCACGGCGGAAAAGACCCAGGTCGGCGAGAAATGGCCGATCCAGCTCAACACGACATAGCAAAGCAGCGGATGGAAGATGAGCTTCAACCCCGCGATCAATGCCAACTCGTGCGGCACCCGGTTGAGCGGCCTCAGCGCCAGCGTCACTCCCATGGCGAACAAGGCGCAAGGCGCGGCCGCGCGGGCGAGATAGTCAAGGAAACGATCGACAGGCAGTGGCGGGCGGAACTCCACATAGGCGGCGCCAACGCCAAGCGCCGTCGCGATGATGAAGGGATGCAGCGCGATCTTCTTCACGACGCCAAACGCGAGCTTCAGTGGCTCCGCCTTCTCCTTGCCCGACAAAGCCATCATCATCGGCGCCACCGTAAAATGGACGATGTTCTCGAAGCAGAAGATCAGCGCCACGGGCACCGCCGCTTGCTCGCCGAACGCCAGCAATGCGAGACCCGGCCCCATATAGCCGATGTTGCCGTAAGCCGCGGCAAGCGCGGTGATCGTCGCGGGCGCGATCCCACCGCGGGAAACGAAGACCGACCAGGCGAACATCAGCGTGAAGATCACATAGGTGGCGATCAGCGAGCCGAGGATGAAGCTCCACTCCGTCAGTTGCTCGAACGGGGTCTTGGCGAGCAGCTGGAAGAACAAGGCCGGCAACGCGACATAGACGATGAAAATATTCATCCAGCCGAGCGCTTCCAGCGGCTGCCTGGTGATACGCGCCACCAGGAAACCGATGAAGATCATGCCGAAGAACGGAAGAACGAGGCCGATGACGTCAGACATATTCGCTCGGGCGGGAAACTTCCACGCGGGCTAACCCGTTGCTTCGGGTAAGGTCAAGCATTTCGGCTATTGAATTGCCGCGGCGCCTGCGCGAAATAGGCACCAGCCGAAAGTTGGGGTCGATTTTTGACCGGTGACGTGTAGATTCAAGGTCTTAGGCGCCTTGCGCGCAGCCACGAAAGGCGCCTCGGAACCTGAGTGGTGGATGCGATGAAAACGGCCAAATTCTCGATCGGGCAAGTGGTTCGCCACAGGCTGTTTCCGTTCCGCGGCGTGATCTTCGACGTCGACCCTGAATTCGCCAA
>Ga0315336_1001793_pt1 | contig 37774 bp, 29 predicted proteins | sample ASW5metaG_FD_204512 | JGI IMG/M metagenome (GOLD analysis project Ga0315336, IMG submission 204512) | Ammonia-oxidizing marine archaeal communities from Monterey Bay, California, United States - ASW #5 | ecosystem: Environmental > Aquatic > Marine > Intertidal zone | place: USA: California... | reverse complement strand
GTATCAAGGTGTTGTGGTGATTATTACTTGGGATTCAACGACTGACAGACCGCAACAAGTTTTGTCTAACATCTACGGACGATTACGAGAAAATCAATCCAGTCTTATATTTGAGCCGATCAAGGACGGTGTGATTCCTGTATCTGGTGAACGGGGGGTCTTCGGTGCATTTAGGGTGTCAGATGCATCCGATACGGTGTTGGGGGGTGGCTTAGTATCTGCATGGATTTGCTCTGCATCTCAGGTACGGTATGCCCTGACTGTAACCGGGTCCCAATTGACATCCGTATTGATCCGCTATCAGAGCATCTTGGACAGATTTCAATGCGTGTCTTAATCAAGGTTTGAAACTTCAGTCAACGTCCGACGCCAATTCCCCAGTAAGAAACAATAGGTTTCTTACGGCATATCGGCATCGCATTACAGGATAGACCGTGAACTACTTTGGTTTATGGTGATTGGAGGAACCAAAGACTCCAGAACACCTTAACTGTGCCTCAAATTAAACATAGTTGCCTCGGAATCGAGCTCGATATGAACCAAGGTTATTGCTTTCGAATCTGTAGCCAATGAAAAGGATTCATAAACTTGAGGTTCCTCTCTCCATGAATCTCAAATCAACGTACCTTTTACTCCAATTATGCACTAGGATTATAAAGAGGCGATGACGGTCTGAGCGAGTGGGGATTCGGTGAACAACTCTACAGCTGATGGGCCATCTTCATCGAAGTTTTAGAGCCTCGATTATCAGAAAAACTGGAGCAAGAGGCAACGACCCATCAGCAATAATCGCTATCTAAAGTACAAGCCTCAGCTTTATCTAGATTTGCTTCAGCATTTCGGCCCATCGCTCGATAAGCCATCGCCCGATTATAGTAGTAAACAGCTTTTCGATCTATTTCTATGGCCTTATCGTAATCTTGCATGGCGCGTTGGTATTTGTCTAGGAGATGATACGCAAAACCTCGGTTATTATACGTTGAGACATTATTAGGCTCTATCTCTAGGGCTTTATCGTAATCCTGGATGGCACGTAAGTATTGCCCAAGCGCTCTGTATGATCGACCCCGACCATTGTACACCGAGGCATTCGCAGAGCGTGACTGGATAACCCAATCATAATCCTTGATGGCTAGTTCGTAATAACCCAGACTGCGATAACAATAAGCGCGCCAAGAATGAGGGTTGAAGTACATTGGATCGACTTCTATAGCTATCGAGAACTGTTCAACAGCTAGCTTGCAATCCCCATCCTTGTAATGGGCAACGCCGCTGACGTAATGCTCTCGGGCGCTATATATGTAAGGGTCAAGTTGTGACATTGGCCATAACGTTGGTAAGGGTCTAGGCGTGGGCGTGGGCGGTGGGCCCGACGTAGGCGCCGGTCTTGGAGTAGGAGTCGCGGGAGCGACGGAGGTCACCGTTGGACGGGGAGTAGGAGTAGGGGTAGGGATAGGGGTAGCGGTAGGGGTAGGGGTAGGGGTAGCGGTAGGGGTAGCGGTAGGGGTAGCGGTAGACGCCGGGGCGAGAGTGGGAATGACTGGGTCTTTGAGGTCTAGAAGAGGAGAAGGTGTAGCCGTCATTGCAGCGGACGGCGTTGGGGTCTTTTCACTAGCCATGTCGCCCGAAACTGCTTGAACAACCAGCTGTTCAATATCTCCAGACCTCAACTCCTGTCCATCTCCAGTTCTGATGCTCTCCAAGACTTTGGCTACGATCTCCTCAGAGTCCAATTGAGGCGACAGGCCTCCCTCTCCTGCAGAGTTGGACAACGCCTCGGCGATTAATTCTTGTATTTCATCCGGAGAAAGCTGTTGTTGTGTTTCACTTGTAGTGTCCGATTGGATACTGGGCGTAGACTCGACTCCGCCTGCCATGCCAGTCATTGGAAGAAGATCTGCAGAAATCGCCCCGACGGAGAATAGAAATCCCACGGCACCAGCCGTGATTATACCGAGAACCAGAACCGAGAGCGATACGGGGGTAACCCATTGTTTCGACGGCCGGTTAAGTATTTGTCTTAGCTCGATTGCTCCTACTTTGTCTATGGTAAACTGCTCAATCCCTGGATTGCCGCGAGTCGTCCCAGCGATACGATAAGAAAGACGTACGTCGTAGTAGTCTTCGCTTTCGTCGGCACCTATTACTTCCCAAACAAGTTCTTTCTTACCATAAGCCCGACCATAGTAGCCTCGGTTGTCGCGAGCATGCTGCACAGCTAAAACTCTGGCTTGATCTAACGAAACATAACCTAGATCCTCTCCTTCTGATGTGAACGCTAGTTTTCCCTCTTCCTTGTCCTCCTCATCAGTGAAATCCGAGTCTTTTTCTACCTCGCTGTTTCCTTCTTCCGCGTCCAGTTTCGCTTCTTCTTCGTTATACTCTTCAGCCAAACCTGTGCCCCCGTCTATCGCAGTGGTGCTCTTGGGATACGGGATAATCAATTAATTATAAAATATGTTGGCCTTTTGATGTGAAAACTTCGGTGCGGTTCAGTCGATACCACTTAGCCTCGATGAAGCATTTCAATGCGTCAGTTAGGTCTACGCTAAGTGTGTCCAGAAAGGCCCCTACACAACGAACGCTTTGGCTGCTATCATAGCCGCTGACAATTACCAACAGCATTGTGAGAATTTTGTTCGAACCGTAACTTCTATTAAACAACATCTACTCTACTTATGATTACCAACCGTGCAACCTTTTTAGTAGATTAGTTGGTCTTCTTTTGCGGCTGTACCATCTCTCATGTAGTCTATGTCAGGCGGATAACCGCATCACTCGACGTACCTTATCCATTCTTAGCAAACAATAAGATTCCATGGTTCTCCCTTATCCACATACAGTACAAGATGTATAATCCTTCGAAGGTATGATTTGAGATGTCTTTTTGCACTCATTGTCATCGCGAGTTCCAAACAACCGCGGACCAGCATTTCTGTGACGAGTGCGGGAATCCTTTTTCACAGAATGACTCCGCGTCCTCTGTCGTTGTCTCTGAAGGATTGCCTCGCCAAATAGGAACAACCTCGAATCAAGCGGCTGTTCCCATATTAGGTGGTCAGGCGGATAGTACATCCATTAACGACTCGGACCTGTACTTCCAGCAAACAAATCCGTCTCAGCAAGTCGATATCGGAGATAAGGTTACCAATGTTTACAACCAGATTAAAACTGACGAGTACTGCGCATACGGCGGGGAAAAGGTCAGTCTAGAACACTCGTACCGCTGCCCGCACTGTGGGCGCGGCCCTCTATGTGTGGATCATTTCGACAGAGGACTGAGGACATGCGCCCATTGTTTGGACGTTCAATCCGGTACTTGCAGCGTATGCAACGAACGAATCCCGATTCAAGAGACCAAATCATGCGAGCGCTGTCAAAAGACCGCCTGTCACACTCATTGGGACGATGATCGGCGCTGGTGTGAGGAGTGCGCTCGGCAATGGAAAGACGTAGTATCAGCTATGGACAGCGGCGATGTCGTGATTTCTATGGGGACCTTGGTAGGTACTGACGAGGTAGAGCTTAAAGGAAATATATTAACCACCAATGATGGTCGGCCTGTCGCGACTATCAAGGAAAATACCTGGTATGTGTCCTCTAAGCAGTGGTACAGAATCAAGCCACAATTACTGGATCGGGAACAAAAGGCGATGGCGCGCTTCTACCCGTCGATGCGATTGACCTTTGACGGGAAAGGCACCGCTTGCTGGATTGGGGACATAGTTACGTGGTCAGGCAAAAAATACGAAGTATCTCTCCGCTATCCTCCGATCTTTCCATACAGGCCGCCGCCAGCGTACATAATGAGCCCGAAGATAGAACAAAGCAGGCACATCTATCCCGATGGACACCTTTGTCTGTTCCACAAGGACGATAAAGCCTGGCAGATCAACACTACAGCAGCGACCGTGATGTCATGGGTCTCGCTCTGGTTACATTGCTACGAGGCCTGGTTAGAATCGGGCCATTGGCCCAGGCCGGAAGCCGACCAAGTGGTCATATCCCCAAAATATTAAGCAAACCTTTGAATCTAGAGCAGCCGCCATCGCTCTTACACAGCGTGTAAGCTACCCACCAACCCTCATGTCCAGACCTTGCCTGAAGGTTGTTTCTAGGGTTCTCCTGCCCATATCTATGATTGTGGTCTTATCACAAGAAGTTGAGCCCTGGCTCTTCGCTCAAAACGAAGGGGAGTATCAGGATGGGCCCGTAAGATGCGAAGAGCTACGGGCCGTGTTAAGGCCGGAAGAAAATCATATCCGCGTGTACCTATCAAATGCGAACCAAGCTGAACGACTACCGTCGGATGCACCTCACATAGCCTGCTACATCTTTGAGACACCAAGCGCCAATCACTCCGAGCTATTTCAAGCCGAAAAAAGACCCGGTAAGGGTCGTCAACTCTTGTTGTGTGTAGACCATGCTAATCCTACCACGATATCCGCCTTCTACTTTGCCTCTAGTTCCTCATCAAGTCTGTCGTGCACCGTTGAACCAGTCCGCTTGGAATCAGACCTCTACAGCCGAGTCCAAGGTATATTCGACGCTAATGATTTGAAAAGGAAAACCGTATGTGTTATCGGCCTGGGTAGCGGTGGGAGTTTCGGGGCCGTGGAACTGGCCAAATGCGGCGTAGGTCGGTTCATATTAGTGGACTTCGACCGACTCCACACGCACAACGTCACTAGACATATATGTGGGATCGGAGATGTCGGACGATTCAAGACACACGCGGTCAGAGACGTCATTCTTCAACACAGTCCAGCTGCCCAAGTCGAGTGCTGGGAGAACGATATCACCGAGGACGATCTGTTGTTGGAGCAAGTCGTAAGTGGTTCCGATCTAGTATTTGCTGCAACCGATACTGAGGTATCAAAATACATCATAAATGATGTTTGCCTATCTAAAGGGGTCCCTGCCGTATACGGCGGAGTCTATGAACGCGCATTTGCCGGTGAAGCGATCCGAGTGATTCCGGGACTGACCGGATGCTATGCATGTGTAAGACAAGGTCTTTCAAATACAACAGGATCGCTGTCCACACCAACAAGTCTTGACTACACAGACGATGCCAATATGGAAGCCGAACCCGGTTTAGGGCTAGATGTCGGATTCATTGCTTCCTTACATACGAAGCTGGCGTTGTTAACGCTTCTGCGAGGCCCAAATGCCACCATACCGGATATAGATTCGGAAATGATCATCTGGGTAAACTCTGCTAGGCCAGAGGACGGCGAATTGTTCGCCACCCCGTTGAGTCGGTTTTTCGTTCGGGTACCTCGAGTTAGAGATTGCCCGGCATGTGGAATAGTTTAAGGTCTTAGTACCAACTGAATGATTCCTATGTTAAGTTACGCTGTTTCTAGCAACGTGATCGAGATTATCGACAAAGAATGTAGGCGGCATCCGGATATAGAGACCGGCGGAATCTTGATGGGTCTGACATTGGCCGGATGTGTAACCGTGACCCACGCGACTGGCCCAGGCATCATCTGGGATAGCTCACCCCATCATTTCTCGAAAGACAGAGACTATGCCCAAGAAGTCCTAAATATCTTGCATGAGTACTCTGGGGTCGATTACCTGGGCCTTTGGCATAAACACCCGCTAACCCACCCTCGCCCCAGTCATGTGGATGTTCTCAACGCGATGGAGGAAATAGCCGACGAACAGATCGGCCTAGAACAACTGTTGACACCGATAGGTCTCCTTCTTCCCAGCAAAGTGGAGATAATCCCATACATAGTCCGTGACAATCAGGTAGAACAGATTCTGTGGACTCAGATTACCCACGATTCCATAACAGACGACAGGATACTGGATTCCCAATGGTATCGGACCAAGGGAGGAAACGACCGGTTGATCAGGGAAATCAACGGACTTAAAGATATGGGGGCGGAAGTAGAGATTCGTGAAGGGCCTGATAAGAGGTATCAAATCCGGGTACCAATTGATCATGATAGAGGAAATAGGACCGAGATAGTCTTCTTGTGCCCGGACGATTACCCAGTCGGAGCACCAAGTGTAGCTATCCTTGACGGGTCATCCAAGCAGTACAAGCCTTTTCATTCTAATACGATAGATGATTGGAACATAACCAGGAATCTACGGGACGTGGTATCAGAATATAACGCTGATATACAACATCCGATCCAAGGGACAGATTAATCCCCCAGCGAAAACGAACCAACAAGTTGCAGTTTTTTACACTAAGTGATCCGAGATTCCACACAGACCGCAAACCCTATACGAGACCTGCAGTGTAGTTAACTGGATACACAACGGTCGTACCGGCTAGCCCTTTCAAGTCGACTCGCATGGGATCTCCGAACTCAAAATCTCGCAAGCTATCCACCAACCCTTTCAAAAGAGAGGACACAAGCACTTGATCTTCCCGGGCTACCGCAGATATCCGGGATGCTAGTATCACGTTTTTTCCGAAATAATCTTCCCCCTCTTTTAGGACCTCGCCAGTGTGCAACCCTATCCTTACCAAGATAGCCTCACTTCCCTGTTCTTCGTTGTATCGTTGCAAGTCTCTTTGAATCGCGACGGCACACATTATTCCCATACGGGCGCTAGAGAAGGCCAACATGAACCCGTCGCCCATAGACTTCACTTCATATCCTTCGAATTCACTTAATCGGCGGCGGACGATGGAATTATGCACACCGAACAATTCCTGGGCCGATCGGTCTCCCAAGCGTTCGGTGATATCAGTAGATCCTTTTATATCACTGAACAACAAAGTCACCGTACCGTCCGGCGACACCGTGCTTGGTATCCCGGACGGCCTGTTAGACATAGATTCAGGCGGCTCACTGACCTTTGACGCGCCTTGATTTACCCTGTCCAGGGCCTCCGCGATCAGCTGATTAAGGGCCCGTTGTTGTTGCTGGTCGGGTCCTCCCACACTAGACGGTCCTGTTTTACCTGAGGTTATCAGTTCGTAGTCGTCCAGCTTCCCTACGGATGTAATCGCCGTCAGAATCTCCCTCAAAGCTTCATTTATCTCGGGACTACGAGAGGCTTGTAACGAGAGAATCTCATCAGGTTTAAACCTGGACAAAGCCCTAGTCCTGGACAACTGAAGCAAGAGTTCTCCCTGCTCCGGACCAGACAATGCGATTAAAGTCTCTATGTCGGTCTGTGATAGCTTGTCAATCTTCTCAAGATCTTGGCGATGAGCATGTGCCGACTCCTCGAGGCGCATATCAAGCAAGGCCCGTTCTCTTTCTAAAGCTAGGGATTGTCTCTCCCGCTCTACTGCTACCTCCGTCTGAATTCTCTTCAGGTCGTCATCACGTCCGATGCTTCTGTATTGCTCATACCACCGCAATCCACTTTCTACCGTGCGACCCAAAGCTTCCTGGTCACTTGGAATGCTCCTTAGATTCTGTCTCCCTTTGAAAGGGTCCGAAACCGTGGATAACGGATTACCAAGTGACGAATCCCCAACTTCAGATATAAGATGTTCCCGTCTTTGCTCAATCTCAAAATCCAGCCGGTTGCGATCTTGAGTCCATCGCATGTCCAGATCCCGCGTGGCTTGTTGGAATTCGAGGACCAGACGCTCTTCGCTCAGGCAGTAGTCGCGGATCAGGCCCGTATTAGCCCTTTCGTGGTCCCTAAGAATCCAGAGCCTCCTGATCAGAAAGGCTTTAGACTTCCAGGGATCCCCCCCATATATCTCGGCAATCTGGCCTAGATCGCGCAATTCTGCGGGATCGATCAAGCTATCGACGTCTGATTCTCGAGACATCTGGCCCAGTTCATCAATGGTTGGTGTGGAGATCCGAGAGGTACACATCACTCGACGGAGAAGACGCTCCCAGACAGCAGCCCGCCCTCTTGACCTAGCGGAAAGCACGGTCTCTTCTGCCAAGGTCTGCATCTCCGAATCCGAGAGGGTGTTTATCGACCCGAGCATTGTTATCTGGCTTCCGACATCTCCGGACCGTGACACCAAGAGGTCTTCGAGTTGGTTCTCATTCGCACCCCCGATCGGGCAAGATATGCTGACCTCCGGGACACCAACGATCCTCAATCCAAATCGTTCGACCTCTGGACTACCGATCCGTGTAATCTGTTCGCGCAGAGTTTCAGCCTTGGAATTGTCAACCCGGAAGCCTCGTATAACTAGGGCCGCCACATAATCTCTGCAGATATTTTCGATGACGCTATAGATCCAATCCGCCAGATAAGTGGACGTGTAGATGCTCCCATCTACGAAAACCTTGTTAATGAACGTTGCTGGATCCTCGATCTCCACATCCAAGGAGCATCGGACTGTGACAGGCAACGGGTCTTGAGATAGTATGTCCAATATCTCGATATCGAGTAGTGCCCTGAGTTGTCTGAACAGTAAGAATTCGGAGTCTTCACCGCCTAACGAGGTATTCTCTGACATGGAATAAGTTTGAGGCCCAATCACCTCTGGCTCCATTCCCGCCCGGGCGATCACAGCCTTTTGCCCGTCTTCGATCGCGATCGCACGACCATTGAGGTCAGCGTCCCTGCCCACAGGCATACGGTAGACCAGAGCTGTCTCTCGCATCTGTTCGCTGGGAACAAATATGTCGTTGGACTGACGTATCAACCCGGAAGCGATCTCACCACTAGATAAGATGTTCTGAGCAGGTGAACCGCAATACCGACAGAACTTCCACGCCGCCGTCGTAACGTTCCCGCATGAGTTACAGACAGGCATGCTTAAGCCCTTGAGATCCATTTATATTTCCCGTGTTGCCCAGTTAATCAACTCTTTCTTGATAGATATCTAAACGTTTTTCAGCACTAAGGCCGGGACATAGTGTTCCAACAAAGCGCCTGCCATGAGCAACACTACCGAGAATAAAGCTAGAATCAACACCGCTACCATCACTCTATTCAGCCTCGGGTCCCCAATTCCATAGAGGGTCACTCCACGAGATAGGAAAACAGAAGACAATGACCCCACGACATAGGATGCTGCTTCGGTGACCAGATGCGGCATTATGGCGATCAATATCATTATCGCATACAGCATCGGATTCCAATTGGAATCAGCGCCACCTCCCATGAACAAGACAATGGTAATGCCCCAAACGCCCGCGTTCCAGCCCAGAGCAATCATGGTTCCCAATGCACGGTAGATGAATGCCAGTACTGCGAACGAGATCAGTACCATAGCATTGTGAGCGAATATGGCCATCCCCTGAGAGAATCGATCTGGAGATAATATCGCGTCCGGGTCTACACGAGTTTGCTGCAGGATAAAGCTGAAATCCTTCTGTAACTGGGCCTCATCACTGACAATCCCCACTGCTAGAAACGCCGCTAACATACCCAGGAATATGCTGAGACCAGATAAGAGGCTGGCCAGATTCGCCCGAAGACCACTGCCTTCCTGGCTCCAGATCTGCTCCCGATTGATCTCGAGTACCCTGTTCAACCGTGGGGTCATTGCGGCGGAAGCCAAAACAATCCCCATCAAACCTGGTTCCGCTACCCCTATTACCCGCATCAAAAAGACACTCAAGAGACTAAGTATGAACGCCTCAGATAGCAACAGGAGGTTCCAAACCACCTGACCTCGTGATGGGGCAAGATCTAATACCGCGGCGATGACGCTCCCAGGTTCCGCGTTATTGTAAGCCTGCGAATTCTGCATTCGATAATCCTTTGTTTCGACTGCTCCTTGATCCAAGACACATACCATCATATCTCACATAACAACCGTCACTCCCATGCCGACAGATCCAATCCTTTACGACCGTCTTGCGAAGCAGTTCCGGTAAGATAGAGGTGCGCAGATCGACAATGTTTAAGACATCCGTATGGATTATCGGAAACATAAAATAAACTCACCAAAACCCTCATCCAACCTGTAGAAGGATTTTGATCTGACACCGTACAGGTTTTCGATCCTTTCATTAAGGAGATGTCTCAGGATTCGGCATCTTAAAATCGCGGAAACTTGAAGATTCTTCACCACGGAGTAGAAACTTGTTGAGTTCTCATGGGCTCGCAGCCCTCCAGGTACGGTTCAACAAAAAGAACCAGGGCGCCTTTCCGAAATACACCACACCGATGGAGACGGTGGTTTACAGGTTGGTGCATCAACGCGAACTAAAGGTCCTGCGCTCGGGTCATCAGCTAACCCATATGGAGTCCAACGTAGCCGTGACTCCTTGTATGGGATCCTTGGAAAGATTCAAATCACACAAGGCGAAGATGCGATTTGAACACCATGCGATTCGTTGGCTTTGGGAGGTCATATTGGTATAATTAGCCGACGTCTTTGCAAAGATACATGACCAGCGTAACATTCGCTAAGGTAGTATCTCGAGCGGACATGGGCATCAAATTGATGCGGAATGGGATGGTGTTATTAAGGCAAGTTCTTATATTTTCGCCATGAGCGGTCTCTGTCAGGCATACGCCATCAGGCGGCCGTGAGATGTCGTAAGCTTAACTTCGCGGGCATCCCGGTAAGGGCTACTGCACACATCAGTTCTGGTCGTGCCGATGTCCCATCAAGGATGTTGTTTAGAATCCCTGACGCATACGAACATATCAGCCAGATTTTGGGAATCGTCATCCATATACAACTAGTATCCAAATGGGGTACGTCCGTATACGGAAGACACCTGGAGTAAATTGGAGATGAGCTTCCCCTCAGATCGGGAAATTAAGGCGCAACTTCAAAAGTTGATCCGGGAACAGAGCGGAATCACTGGCCTGGAAACAGCAATTGTCTTAATCGCCTTCGTGGTAGTAGCGGCGGTATTCGCGTTCACGGTCCTTACCACTGGGCTGTTCACGTCCGAAAAAGCAAAAGAGACCACCTTGGCTGGAGTTGGGTCCGTATCATCAACGTTATCGATCAAAGGCAGCGTGACCGCGATTGGGGGGCCGGTCACTGGTATGAACAACACATGTGTCCCGGCCGCATGCCAATTCGTGGACCACATACGAGTTAATTTGACTACCACCGGTGGCGAAGAGGCTACGTTCCAAGCCGCAAACATTATGCTTACCTATCAAGATAGCTCGAATGTAGAGCTAATGAGTTTCTTCGACCCCAGTGGTCCCGGTGACCCGAACTATATCAATCCCGACGATGCAGATGCGGATATTCGCACTTGTCGCTCGGGAGTTGGAGTGGGCGGATTGCCGCCTATAGGCGGTGGTGGACCCAAGAGTTGGTGCATTAAATGGAGTCCAAGCAGCGGTACCAATCCAGATGAAATTATCAAACCCGGTGAGATTGTAGAACTATACATCTTCTTAAGTAACCTTCCGGCTGCCGCCCGGTTGGGAACGAACCAACAATTCCGTATAGAAGTCATTCTTCAAGGAGGCGGCGTCATAAAACTAGACAGGACTACTCCGGCAGCCATGCAAGGCATTATGAACTTGAATTGATCGAACCACCTTCCTTAATACGATCGCCAAAGCACGCCGCGATGAACAACGAGCCACGCGATGTAGGAGAATATGGGAGTTGGTTACTAAAAGAAAACCGCCCGATGCTACCAACCCTCACAAGAAGCATTTGGAGTACCACCTCCGCTTAAGCCCGGATCCTACTAATGCCCCTTGGAAGAGTCTGTACTCTCGGATGTTGGCACCTAAAACACCAGCCACTACCATACATCGATTTATATCTTATTGTGATATTCCTCGGCTCATTATTTCCGATATCTAAGACTAGCTCTGACATGAGGGTCTATCATCGTTCTCCACCCATGATTACGCTGGGTGGGATCACGTGAATGTGGGGGGACGATATATTATAATGGGCCTAGATTGAAGCCCATATCTGATTATTGAACTCGTTCAGGACCAAGAATCAAGGGGAGCATTCACGAGGCTGGATGACTATTACTACTCAAGATCTTATAGCTACCATACGATCCCAACATCAGAGTGACTCCCTACCACCACAATCGTTTAGCTTCGATGCGTTTGATAATGAAGAACTTCGATGCCTGTTGGAAGTTGCCGAAATAAAAGATTTCTCAACAGGCGAGCCCGTCATAAAACTCAGCGACGACTCCACTGACCTCTACATTCTGGTTCAAGGGCAAGTTTCAATCATAGTGCCAATCACACAAGAGAGGACCAAGACTCTCACATTAGGACCAGGTGGCGTTGTAGGAGAAGTGGCATTCCTCGACGGGGAATCACGAAGCGCCGATGTTATAGCGGCATCACCATGTTCCGTTATAAGGATATCTCGTGAGTCCGCTCATAAGTTCGGAACCATATACCCCAATGCGTCTGTCCGGTTATATCAGCAATTAAGCACAATCCTAGCTCTGCGTCTTCGGCGTCTCGACCTCTTCGACGCAACCGAAATCGCCCGCGACGAAGAACGTAAAGCCCTTGCATTAGAATTACATGACGAGACGATGGCAGAATTAACTGCACTCACCATGGAACTCGCCATACTTGGACTAGGCGCCGACCTCGACCAAGAGTTGCAGGTTGAGTTAAAAGATGCCCGAGACAGGCTGAAGCAAACGAATATCCGTCTTAGAGAGATAGTAAAGGGGGTCTATCCAGCCGAACTGATCAGCCTCGGACTGGTAAAGGCTTTTACATCGTACCTGGATAACCTGACATTGCATCGCATCTCGAACCCGACGCCGATATCCATCTCGCTGGAGGTGGCAGGTTTTGGAGCAACTCGCTTACCCGAGGAGATCGAAGCAGACCTATTCCGTCTTTTACAGCAGTCCATAACAAATGTGATTCAACATGCACTTGCATCCACTGTGCGGGTCGGACTGGATTGGCAGGCGTCCGAACTCGGCTTCGAGGTCACAGACGATGGTGTTGGGTTCGACGTATCAAACCCCAAGAACGACCTGCGTAACGGCCATTTTGGGCTCGCTAACATCAGAAACCGCATCGAAAGACACGGAGGGACAGTCACCATAAATTCCGCACAACGTGAGGGTACGACAGTGTCCGGGAGAATACCTATCGTGGGCCGGCCTGATGAACCCTCAGAATCGAGGAACCTGGCATTCACATTAAAGACGGACAATACTTAAGACAGTGCCAGTTCCGGCCCATGTCCGCTATGTAGTCCGATTACCGGACATTCTCTTCGGAAAAGCCTAGGAGTAGGAAAAGTGCGTATTATACTTGCAGACGACTCGCAATATATCCGAACTGCTTATAGAAGGGTCCTTGAGACACAGAGCCATTTTGAGGTGGTCGGGGTTGCTGAGGACGGAGAAGAAGCCGTACAAAAAGCGAAAGAATTACAGCCAGATGTCGCTGTTCTTGACGTCCGGATGCCCAAACTTAATGGGATCGACGCCGCCCATCAAATCTTGGAAGATAAGCCCGACGTAGGCATAGTAGTTATCTCCGCTTACGACGACATGGAATTCGTGCGTCAACTCTTTCAGGGAAGCCCCGCAGGTAAAGCATATCTGCTAAAAACATCCTTGGACGACATCGGAGAACTCATCAGGGTGGTTGAAGCGGTAGCAAATGGGGCTACTGTGTTGGATTCAACTTTGGTCCAACAACTGGTCCGGATACACCTAAACCGGGACGATTCATTCCTGCTACAGTTCACGGAAACTGAGAGGGAAATCTGGGAATTTGTCGCCGGTGGGTACGAAAACTCTGAGACGGCCGCCATCCTAGGTGTAACTGAGAGTCAAGTGTCTGAAGTAGCTGGTCGAGTAATCGACGCATTGGGGATAAGCGACCCTAGCGATGTGGATGTACGCTCACAGGCAGTCGCTCGATTCGTAAACGCCAACACCGAGGTTCCTTACACGGTAGATGATCAGCAAAGTTGAGAACTGGGCCTCTGTAAACCTAAAGGGATGCCATTAAACAACCATTCGTCTGGTGCCGTTTAACTGCCATCAGACGAATACGACTTCCACTTAAATAGCGATTGGAGACACCGGGCAGCTAAGAGATTATCGGCGTGTGCCTCTGCTTCTCGCCCCGATTGTTACTGCTAAATCATTTAATTCATCGATCAATAGGTGTACGTCAACCTTCCCATATCGCTCAAGTAAGTCTTTGGTTTCCTGATTAAGCACTGACGACCGGGTGAATAGGCTCCTTAAGTTGCTCGTCATAGAGTCCACAGACTCTGGGGAAACCAAGTTGTCTGCTTCCGAAACATCTTCCTCTGAGACGGATTCATGACTTTCAACGAGATCAAGCCGCTGTTCTCCGATATCGTTAGTAACGTTTTCAACGCTCCCGGTCTGTCCCTCGGGAGACCCATCAAGCCGAACCCGGGTTATTATCCCATCAGAAGAGGCTTGTATCGGAGGAAGCGACCGATCGATCGGAGAGAGGCCGCACCCGCATTTGGAGCAAAACTGTGAATTAGCCTCATAAGATTCATGACACTGGGGACATACCAGTACGTTTATCCCGCCAGAGTCTGTCGCCATCACTTGTGATAAAGCTGGGTTTTCTACAGGCAACGGTCCATCAGCACGTTGAGCAGCGAGAATGCTCCTAAGTTGAGCCGAAGTGTCTTCTCCCGCAACAGCGGCATCATCACCAGACCGTGCGGGTTGCCGTGTTAATCTATTTTGGAACCATCGCTTCACAGGCTCGAGAAAAATAGAATCAGCCATGTTACCAACTCCGGAGTTCTTAGATATCGAAAAGGGCCTCGGTGAAAAGCGGGATAATGAACATCAATCCCCCGGAAGCGAGGCACATGATGGACAGATAGAATGTTATCATCAGATGGCTGCCGCCAGCAGCAAACTTGGGTGCTAAAGCATTAGCGATAGTCAAAACGACTATTACGAAGACTATGATTCCACCCAGAGTACCTATGTCTTGGGTGGCGAACATATCCAGTCCCCCTGTCATATCTCCACCTGCAGGAAGGTTTATCCCTGGCGGGACGGTCGCATTTGTAGTCACGGTATCTGTGGAGAATGACCCTTCTTGCACTTTGGACGACACTTCTGAAAGTTTCGAGCTAAATACGCTGACTATCTGAAACACGAACACCAGTATGAAAACCACGGTGGCGTGCATGGGCACGGACAGATATGAGAATGTTGCGGATGTCAATCGGCGCGATTCTCTCAGCTCAGACACTTGCAATGCATAATCCGAGCAAATCTCACCAACCCGATCTGTCCTGCCTCCCAATTCAGCTCCATCGCGCAACATAGCGGTAGACCTATTCACTAATTCGCTGCCGGTTTCCGCCGTGAACCTGTCCCAGCATTGAGGGGTCGGCAGTGACGCGGACAAGCGCGAGTAAAGCCTATCAACGTAATCCTGAAGATTGACCAATGCTCTGGTGTCGATCCGGCGGATCGCCTCGGTCAACGTGACCCCTGCAGTCCCGGCTATCTCTCCAACGCTCCTCAAGAAAGTGGAGATCTCTTGGTCGACTTTTCCCACCAACCCATCGTCTTTCCAGGCGTAATAACCAGCCGGGAGCAAGGAAAGTCCCATCAAGGTAAACCCCGTGGCCGCTGCAGTCATCAAGCTCAACTGGGGAATTATAAGTATGCTGAGAACCGCCCCGACCGGAGGGATACTGATCGCCAAGAATCGGCTTCTCTTTCTAAGCGGTGGTAGACCGTCTTCCGAATCAAACGTGACCTGCTCCACAGGAGACACTTTGTAGATCACGAATACACCGATAGACGTGATGGAAAACAGAACCAACGCCATCAGCATGACGAACGTGACATCCAGCGAGCCCAAAAGGGTTGATACCAGAGAGACCACCATGATTAACGATACGGAAACCAAGATAGCCGCATACGCGTCTGTCCATTTTCTCAGGTTTTCTACACTGCGGCTGTATTGATTACCATAGCGTTGCCCTTCAAGCTTTGTTTCTTGCTCTATGAAATCTCTTTCCGACTCACCGGAACCGAGAGCGGCAGCGAATCGCAGTAGCAGGCTTTTTACACTGGTTGCCCGAGCACGTTCAGCCACCAGTCTGAACGCTTCCGAATACTCCATACCGACTCGAGTCGCCAGTACATGTATGTACTCGAAGAATATAGAGGTCTTAAGGACCTGTTTCCCGGTATTGTCAAGAAGCCGGTCTCTTGGGAGTCCCCCTATGCTCAACACCGACATATAGGTGAGATTGGATAGGAGGTCAAACCCGACTACGACGTTATCGGAAGAGACCTTCTCGATACGCTTGGGTGAGGATTGTATGGAGTTCATAAAAATTCGTTATCTCTTTTTCTCTTAACCCTCGTAGGACGTCGGCCCTTTCATTAAGTACATCATAAATCCGTCGACTTTCTCGAGGTGGTAATCCCCTTCTAGAAGCGACCACATGCTCCAAGATATTAGTATTCATATAACCTGGGAATTCGAACGTATCGGTAGCAGGGTCCCATCTGAAAACTTCTATGAACCCAAAAGCATCGTTCTCAGAATTGTATTCTATGATTTCGTTGATGCTCAAGATCCGTCTGCCTGTAGAGCCATCCGGAAGACGCACCGCGCTCATTATGATGACAATATTAAGATTGTCGATATAAGTCTTCGGGACATTGATTGGATGACCGGTAACCCGTTGAATGAGCCTTTCTACTGACGAGGCGTGGAAGGTAGCCATACAAGAGTGACCAGTTTGCATCGCCTGGAAAGCTATCGCCCCTTCCTCGCCCCTTATCTCTCCGATGATAATCTCGTTAGGGCGTTGCCTGAGTGCAGCCCTAAGCAGGTCAAACATCGTTATCGAAGAGGCGGTATCACTGCTACTCCTAACCACTTCCCTAGTCCAGTTTGGATGGGGCACTTGCAGTTCCGGGGTATCCTCGATACTTACTATCTTGTGTATGGGAGGAATGAACGTGCTGATGGCGTTCAGCATGGTGGTCTTGCCAGAGGCGGTCTCACCCGAAACGAATGTATTCATACCCGCCCCCAACATGAGGGAGATATAGGCCGCCATTTCTTCGGTGAGAGTCCCTCCTGCCACCAGGTCCAGTATACTCATAGGCGTTGCGCTAAACTTACGGATGGTGAAATTGCTTCCTCTTTTGGAAACATCGTCACCATAAACTATGTTTATGCGCGATCCATCCGGCAAGGTAGAATCGACTATAGGGTTTCGGACGGTGACCGGACGACCTATCCTTTCCGATAACTGAATCACGAAATGGTCCAGTTGGTCGACGTTGTCAAAAACTATCCCGGCTTTCAAAGCGCCAAAGATCTTGTGCTCCAGGAATACCGGACCAACCCCACTGCAACTAACATCTTCTATATAAGGATCACTTATAAGGGGTTGAATAGCACCTAGTCCTTCCTTGTCTCGGACCAGCAAGTATTCGAGCTGTTGTAACTCACCCTTAGTGACCTGAATGGCTCCACGACGACTTTTCCCATCTGTTTGGCAGATCTTTCCGAGAATCTCCAACAGGATTTCCACCCGGTCTTCTTGGTCTTCTACGGTGGCGGCTTTCTGAAGTTCTCCGACATGGTCGATGAGTTTACGGTCAATCTCCTGAATCAGACTCGACCCGTCGAGATCCGCACCCGGTTCTATTGGTATATAACTGTTCCTAGAGTCATCTTCCGTCTGATACAAATGAACGAAAACGTTCGCACCGGTCGGATATACAAGGTTGGGTTGCCGTAAGTTCTTCTGGGCCTTTCCCAACCTAGGAAGGAAGTCAGGGACACCCATCGCCTGGACCGAAGGCCGGTTCAGGTACCGCCAGAGATGCGGATGATTTAAGACTTGATCCTGCAACGCAGGGGACATAGCCTGGAATAAAGGCGAATCTAGGCTTACAGAAGCTTCGGCTTCTACAGTCGCGGAACCGGCCGATGCCGCTTGCTTTTCTCTAAACCTAAAGATGCTACTTAGAGACATAGTTCAATCTCATTGATGCCACGCCTTGGCCGAGGTCACGACGCGGTTGGGGTGTTATCTGGACGTCCGAATTTAATGTATGCCGATATAACCATAAGGGTTCCATTTTGACGAGGAGTGCGACCTTCAAGATCTGGCGCCCGGACCTTGAGGTCAATCAACCTCTTTCTTACTATGCTGCTTGTTAGGCCCGGGCCGTCGATATAGGGATTATCCTTATACCCAGCCCCGGTTCCACTTCGAACCCTATTATGCCCCCAGTAGCTGAATCGGCGCCTCGAATCTTCGCGACTTTGATAGTCTTCACGAGCTGGGAACCAGCCGCAGTTACTTCCAGTTGAAGATAAGCGTCGCAGATAGACCTTACCCGGGTGAGCACATCTTCATCAAACGCACCACTGTGGACCGTGCATATTATGACCTTACCCGAATCACATATGGACTTACATCTCAGGAAGAAATCTCGTATCTGAGCACCGTCTCCGTGGGCAACCAGGGTAGTGAGCGCGTCAATGACAAACACGCTGGACTGAGTCTCATTCTCTATGTGAGTGGCAAGTTCGTCGAAAGCCCGCTCAGAGCGGTTCTCTAGGTCTGCTAAGGCCACTGGGTAGATCCGTAACTGGTCCAGGAGGAAATAATCTGTAATATCCATTCCAAGGCTATCCATCTGCCTTAGGAAACTCTGCACCGTCTGTTCAGTAGCGTAGATGGTCGCGCATTCACCGGACTTGATTGCGCCCCAGAGTAACTGTTGCGACAGGGTACTTTTACCTGATGCTGGTTGACCTTCCACCAGCATCAGAGTCCTGTATGGTATCCCGCCGCCCAGCCTGCGATCAATCTCCGTACTACCGGTGGACACATTGGCGACATCTGGTCTGGCCCTGGATGTACTACTAGTCACTTATACCTCGTATGTCCATTCGTCTTAGAGATTCACGCCCTTTCGGAACTTTAATTCCACAGCAACGGCGACAGTGAGTAGTCACTAGCGCAACTAAATGGCCTGAACAGCCGCCTAACAAGGCGCTACCCCGACCGGCCCAGTAGAGTATCTCAGTACGTACCCACTCGCCGTGCCCAAGGCTATAGCTGAGACACTATCCGGCGAGGCGAGGTTAAGTCTACCATGTATCATAGCATCCTCGCCGGGATTGAATATACTGGGTTCAAAGGGAAACTTAGTGCCATCGATGGTCATAGTCCAATCGTCTCCCGTCAATGCGTTCTGATTGCCAGGCATGTACTCAAGGCGTACCGGTGCAGTAGCTCCTTGGTAGTGGACTATGACATCCATGCTATTGAAATCATGTATCGCGATCGCCCCTCGGTTCCCAACAGTGACCTGTATCACGCATGCATCGCTAGGACTAGCCGAGACATCGTCAATCCCGATATATGTCTTGCTTTTCTCCAGGGCTTGTTCGGCTGAAGCATCCACCGCGTTCGATACGACCACATTACCGAACAAGGTGGTCCGATACATCATCAGCACCCCGGTGAAGAAAACCGACATCACAAGAAGGGCGGCCAAGCTGATTCCCATAGACTCCTTACATGCCCAGTTGTTTTATTCAGGGATTTGGAACAGAAATTTTTCCTGGACACCATTTCGTGTGGTCACATAGAAAGTGTAGTGGGTACCAAGAGGCAGCCTATCGCTGGCCAGGGGGCCGTTCAATCTGAGATGTAACGTCTCATTCGGCAACCAAATTTCCTTTCCGCAGGGCAACGCGAACCAAGTGGGATCGCCCACGAGGTAACCGCAATTAGAATCGCGCGTGATGTTGTCTCTATAATATTCCCCCGTGCTACTAAGTAAGGAGATGTCCAGGTCCGATACCGGTTCAATCTCGGCCTGTCCAATATTTTTCATCCAGACATCGATGGAGCAAGAATGCCCGGCTCCACGGCAACCGACTGCCTGAGCGGGAGGAGGGGGGTACCCCCCGATATAAGGTATGACATCGATTATGATGAAACTGGTCGCTATTTTCTTCGCGGCGGCAAGTTGACTTTCCTTAGCCTCTTGCCCGCCTCGACCTATAGTGGGCCCGATAGAACCGATGATAACTGCAACAGATGTCACCGCAGCAATTATGAGTAGTCCAGTTACGAGAACCTTATCCATACGAACTCAACCCGACACAGAACAGTCCTAGCAGCAAACAAAGCCGCACTTTACTAATCCTGTCTACGTTTTCAGACTCTGTTAACTGTTTAGGGGGTATCTGGATAAGAGGAAGGAGCGTTCAATGGTTCCCTATGTGCTTCACCTCTGCTTATAACATGGCCAGGGGAAGTTACTATTTCATTCAGCTGCATCATACCTTCCGAGAAATCTTGAGGCATGGGAGGAGAGGTAAGGGTCGGATCAGTCGTCGCGTCCATCTCTGCCATGGTCCGGTAGATAAGCTTCGCCACGGTGGGACTCATATATCCAGACATCTCGTATGCATCGATAAAAGGGGCCACCTGGTGAAGGGTCATGCCCCGCCGTTTGGCAGTACCCAACCACCATATGATGTTGCTCATCATGACAGCGTCGGGAGCCCGTGTCGGGTCCGCTTCTCCCCCGGTTGGTTTGTTAATGTCAGGTAATTGAGTAGGTTCGAATATAGCCGCCAATGGACTTGATGGTGTTGAAATGTCGGGCGCTGGAGGGTCCATGGAAGCTTCCACAGCTTCGGATACCATCGGACTTTCTTCCGGCAGAGTATCAGCTACCGACGGCTCTTCATGCCTGATTTCTGCCGGTGGGGGGCTGCTCGGGATGTCCGGCACATCGGGAAAGATGGTGCGACCTTTCATGATGAACTCTTTCAAGTCGATAAGGGTCTGCCTGACCTCGGTCTTTAATAGATTGAACTCATCTTCGAGTCTTTCTAACTTTTCGTTCGTTTCACTCTGGCTGCTGACCATATGGCTTCATACCCCATCATTGAAGTACCGACTCTGGCACTATTGCTATCCCGGTCGTTATGACCGATCCGAGCCGGCTACACCACCGGATCAGGACATCAAAGACCCCGTTAATCCAAATTCATCACCGGAGCGAGAGCGAGCGCCGTCCTTCTTTGAATCGCGATTGGCGCACCTTCCTGAGGAATCACTTCTATCCGGAACTGCGAATTAGTTGTTAGCGTAGGAGTAAGGTTAGAGGTGCAGATATACATCTCCGCTACCTCGCCCGGTTCCAAAATGTTAGCGACAGTACCCGTGCCTCTCACCACGATATACCAGCGGAAGGTGGTGTCGGGGTTTCTGCAAGCATTCGCGGTGCCGTCCGGACCAGCAGCCGCTGCCGCAGGATCAAAAGTCATGAGTTGCACGTTAGCGTCATCTTGATAGGTAACAAGAACTTGGGAAGGGTTGAACGGCACATCATTCACGTCGGTTGCTCCAGTCAATTTGACACGTACATGGTCTACTCGATCACAGCAAGTAGCTCCACCTGCGCCTGTAGCAGTTCCTCCCATAGCTGTCAGCGACCCCTTGACGGTAAGCGTTGACGATGTAGCAGCCACTCCCGCCATCGCAGTCTCTTTAGCTTTCTCCGATGTGAACAACCCGGTAGTAAGGACCGTGAACGCGAATACCGCCGCCACTACCACGAATGCTATCAGAACGATCGCAGTTTCTAGGCCGGTGATTCCTTTTTCTTCATGGGCCAACTTCCGTACGTATCTTTCAATCATATTCCCTTTATTCGGATCCATAAATCCATCGCTCCTTAAACATTCATCCAACACGTTTCAACAGAATTCGGCTTTATAGTCTTAAATAATGGACTGAAACCTATTTTCATGGAAATCTTGATTTCTCTCCATTCTATATTCAAGCCCGTCTCAGATACAACTATACACTACACTTCACACCCCATTTTTTGCAGCGCAACTTTCCAAACCTCCGGTGAAATAGTTAGGCTATCCACCTTGAACACCCGAGCGATGTTATCACGCACAAGAACCACCAACAATATTTCCAAAGACCTAGAAGAGTGATATTTCATCTTGTCATCCGTCCCAGACCTCGGCCTACGGCCACGCGACAAACCGATATAAAGGACCACAGCGGAACGGACTACATTACCGCCAGTCCTTCTCCAGGCTGAATGACTAACATCATAAGATTGCATCGTCTAGCCGATCGAGATGCGCCCTCACCTGCGTACAAGATCTCTCACGTGTCGTTCTACATGTAGCTGGACACTATGTTTTCTTTCCAGTTGATCCTATTTCGGTATGTATGTCTTTATCAATCTTGAGTGTCCATTGACGTCTATAGGTAGACGACGTCATCCGAGGAAAATACGTTTGACTTAAGATGATCACGAGAGCGAACTTAGACCCAATGTTCTTGCATATCGAAGAGGAGGTCTACGAGCATTCGTAAATATCCGGTTTCCCGAACATGCGTCAGAACCCAAGCATAGCGTTTCCCACGTTGCGTCGGGTTGTCTCCCGGAGCGGATAAACGTTACTAGACCGGTCTCAAAGTACGCGGTTAAGACTGGTTATCGAAAAATCAGCATGCTCCTTGTTTGATCTTCTCGTCATTCGCTATCGCTTGTTGATTCATCGGGGTCACTGTCCCATCCACTTTTACCGCCCAGACCGCGGTCTGGAGCTTGAACGTCACGGTAGGTCCTCCGGGGGTTTCTGGAGGGCCATCAACAGTTTGAGGTTGTGTGATCGTCCAGGTGCCACTCTTGGGATCCAATACTGGAACAGTAGTGACAGTGCCCCCGGGTGTCCTGTCCGGAAAACACGGCGATAAATAGGTCCACAAACGGTTTTGGGCTTCCGATTGGTTGTTGACTGGAAACCCCGGAGTGGGCAGTGGGAACATCTGTTTGATGGACTCAAGTGTAGCTGGGTCGCACCTATTCGTTAAGTAGCCTATCCACTGCTCTGCCAAGGGATTTTTCGGGCTACCAGCGCCGGTGGAACCGTCGAATGACCAAACCCCGAAGTTGACCGATCGATCCATATTCTTTAGATGCACGTCATCGGTCGTGATTATCCATTCCCCTGAAAGATGGGACTCGGTAGCCCGTACATTGGCAACACTCAAATCTGGGAAGCAGACGACCAGATAAGACCATAAGGCCGTCGCGGCGGAAGCAGAATCACCTATAACTGGCATAGGCGTAGCTATCTGCGTTTGGAGAATAGGGTCGCAATTATTTTCCACCACGTTAGACCATGCTTTCGCCATGTCATCATACGGCTCGATCGTTTCCCCAGTACTACCAACCTTCCACAGGCCTGAATCGTGCTCCGACCGCTCGGAAGCGCGTACGTACGTCTCGTCTTTGACTTGGACCGCTTCTATATCTGTTTCACTGAACGTTATACATCTGCTGAGATGCACCCACAGCATTTTCCTGGCCACGTCTCGGTCTATGGCGACTGTCGCCGAAGCGCCATGTCCAGGATTGGTGTTGCCGGAAGCACTACCCGGACCTGCACTGCCAGCGTTCGGGTCAAACTCACCTCCCGCTTCTTTTGTTCCCGCTATTATAGTCGCCAGGGTGGACGACCCTGCGGCTTGGTCTTCAGCCTGATCCTCATCGTCATCACCGGAAAAAAGACACCCGCAAATAACTGCGGCTACCACCGATGCCAACAGGACCCTTCCAAGCCCATTGAAGGGTCCGATATTAACCTTGTCCGATCTATTCATAACAAGTCCTTAAAACTGCCAAGCGAATCATTCTCTCAGCTCCGGCTTTTCCATCGCAACCATTAATAGCAGGGACGGCTCGCTGAAACTCTCCCTGCAAACCCTTTGGGGGGTAATCGATAGATATTCCCTCAGAAGAATGGCTAGCCTATTATATCCGGTTTACATCCCGACATTCTCCACCCTTGATAAGCGAAATATGTAAGAACCTTCCCAGACTTCACACTGTAGTCGGCCTGTGGTTGTCGGTCTCGGAATAAAATCAGCCAATATCTCACCGACGTTACCAAATGATCACGATGGCAAGCACAATGCTAAAATGAAAGCCTTATGATACGAGGCGTTAGACGCAGTCTCCATGCTTATCTTTGGGCGAACAGTCGATCCCTATATAAGATTAACGGCCCTTCTACGAGCTTTAGCGATGGCCTGGACGCTTTCATATGTTCACGATCGTGGGCACTATGTCTCTGACCCCGGACCACTGATAGATCCAATGAATAATCGGGGAGTCAACCACGTATGGGTAACTGTCGTTCCTAGCTAGCTGAAGTATCCTTCCCTGAACAACTACCGGACCAAAGTATTGGACCCTAGTCTAGGCATAACCAATCCCGAATCGATTCTCACGCTCAACCGCCCAGAGGGTGAGTGAGGGCACTGACTCCACTGACTATGGTAAGAACCGCTTGAATTTATTCCTTTGGAGAACCTGTAAATATGCCAACCCATCGGAATGGGTCCGTTGGCCTTCGTACCCCATCATTCTGAGCTTATCGTGTGGCTTGGCATGGCAACGATACGGTTTAAGTTACGAGGGTATAGCTACAGCGCTGTATATCCTTGTGTTCGGGTCGATCGCCATCGTAGACCTGAGGAGTCGTCAGATACCGAACCTGTTGTCCTTTCCTGGCGTAATAGTATCGTTGGTGTTGGGGACTTTCTGGCCCGGTATCGGTTTTACCTGTGCTGTGACAGGTGCAGCGGTCGGCTTCGGAATCTTGTCGATCATATGGATCGCGCCTGGTATGACTATAGGCGCAGGGGACGTGAAGCTAGCTGCCGGAATCGGCGCTATGACAGGCTTCCCTCTCATCATCTTCGGCTTAGTAGTGGCGGTTTCCATTGCCGGTACCGCCGCGATCCTATTACTGCTAACCCGGACCCTCTCTCGAGATGATAACATCCCTTTCGGACCATTCCTTGCGTTCGGCGGCCTCGTATCGCTGCTGTGGGGTAGTCTGATGATAAACTGGTTCGCAGCGCACATCGGCTAGACTTACCAGAAAAACGGGCAGACACTGGGAATGTCCACCTTGATGTATATCTCGTAGACGGACACCACTTATACATGGAAAGACGTATCGAAAAGGGAGAGATTTAGTGACCAGGCGAAGTCGTTCATCGTTACTGATATTGGTAGGCTCCTCGGCATTCGTACTGATCGCGATCGTTGCCGCTGCTATATTCATATCTCAGAACGCCGACGGTAGCAAAGGCGATGCCTCGACACCCGCCACCCAAGTGCCAACGAAGGGGACCGGATACCAAGCAGAAACCCCGGCTACACCGATAGCAACATCGACAATGACTTCTTCTCCAACCGATACACCCGTTATCCCACCAACAACGCCATCTCGAACCGTACCCGCGATCCTTCCCTCAACGCCGAATCCCCCGACGCCGACTAGTCCGATAGCCGTCCTCCCCGAGGAACCCGTCTGCCGTTATGTAAAGGTAATATTGGAGAATCCGGCGGATCTTGAAGAGTTGCATAGGTTGTCCGCCTTAGGACTCAAGTTGCTGGAAAGGCTGGATAAAAGGGTCTGGTACGGGTGTATCGAATCCGTTGGCGGTAGGGAACCCACAGAGATCGAAGGGGTGGCCGCGCTGGAGCCTATCGATCCTGCGGATAAGTTATCTGACACCTTGAGGACCAACCCTCCGGCACAGGAATGGGAAGAGAGACCTGACGGTCGTAGGGCCTTCACGGTCCTCTTCCATAAAGGCGTTTCGGCAGGCGAAGTACAAAAACTAGCGGACGACCACGGATTCGAACTTGAAGAGTACTCAGCAGAGGCTTTTGACGTAACCCGCGTGGCCACCATCGTCGTCGACCCCGGGGGACTGCAGAAGTTGATCGAAACCGGGATAATCTCTTTCGTCGATATAACACCTGCTCCAAACCGCCCCATGAACAACCGCATAGGACAACAACTCTCCAAGGTCGACATTGTCCATCAGGCCCCCTTCAATTTAGACGGCACTGGAGTGACTGTTGGTGTCTGGGACGGTGGACGAGTGCTAAGTACTCACGTCGATATGTCTCCAAGGATAAATACAGGACCTGGCAACCAGGGGAACGTCAACTTCCACGCCACCCATGTAGGGGGGACCATAGCATCCAGCGGTGCCAACGACCTTCAGGCTCAAGGGATGGCACCCAACGCCAGGATAGAAAGCTATGACTGGGGTAATGATAATAATGAGATGATCACGGCTGCCAGGTCTACGGGTGTTCCGCCCAGAGTGCAACTGTCCAACCATTCCTACGGACGATGTTCCGGTTGGAACCGGTGCTGCAACTGCTTTTGGTCTCAAGCGCCTTACGGGAGCTACGGTGTCAACGCTGGAGCGTTGGATGCTTTGATCAGGGCAACAGGCATAATCTCGTCGTGGTCAGCAGGCAACTCCCAGAATGGGGGCCCTCCGCCTCCAAACAGACCTGCCACCCCTAACAATTGCACTCAACATCAGTTTGATGCCTTCGCACATGCCCCGGGCATTTTCGCTGACTGCATAAACGAGGAAAACGGGGCCAAGAACGTCATTACCGTAGGGGCTGTGGCTGATGCTAACCGCATAGCTAGCTTCTCCAGTTACGGACCCATGGACGACGGCCGTATCAAACCGGACCTAGTCGCAGCGGGCAATCCACTTTATTCCACATGGCATACCTGTAACACCTGTTACAACGCTATATCCGGAACGTCCATGTCGACGCCGTTGGTCACCGGAGTCGGGACCGTTATAGTTCAAGACTTGATGACGAAGATGAATTCCGACTTATCGGCGGAATTTCCCTTCCGGCGGATCTGGACCCCGATGACACCAGAGGGCATGAAAGCTTTATTGGTCCAAACCGCAGATGACGTTCATGGGTTCCAACAGGCTACGGTAGGGCCGGACTATGCCAGTGGATGGGGGATCGCTAATGCCCAATCCGCTATCACCTTGGCAAGGAAGGGCGGATTAACCCAAGGGAGTATATCCGCGACAGGCTTGGGAAACGCGTGGAGTCAGACGTTCAATGTGATTGGCACAGAACCAGAGATACACATGACCCTAGCGTGGAGTGACCCCGCAGGTAACCCGGCCGCCGCAAAGGCACTGGTGAACGACCTGGATCTGCGTTTGATAGACCCCAATGGTACCGAACACACCCCGTGGATATTACCGGGCGGGATGGCCGATCCGACGCAGCAGGCCGTACGTAACGGCGGGAACGACGACATAAACAACGTGGAACAAGTCTCGGTCCTAAATCCCGCTGCCGGTCGGTGGACCGTCAGGGTTACAGCTAGCGATCTTGACCCCACAACCGTCCCTCAAATCTTCGCTCTAGCAGGACTACTCCCGGATGATCCGGATACGATATTATCACCGATACGGTTGTTGCCTTGACCTGGAATCCGGCGCATAACCCCCGACAACGCCGTCGGCCCGCCCGGAAGGTCCGTATGTTTACTCGACCACGCACCTTGGGACACCCCACTGGCATTCCCGCCATGACTAAGACAGAGATAACTCCGCATCCTTCAAGATCTATCAATCGTTTACGAGTTCATATAGCAGATGGATGATGCGATAGCCGCCGGCTTGGTCGCTATCGGTGCGGTGGCGGCCGCCGTGATCTTAATACTAACGATCGGTCCGTCTCTTTGGGGTAGCAATGAAATCTCCATGGAATCCGAGATCCGCTCATCGGAAACCATTCGGACATCAGTGAAAATACTTGATGTTGAACCCGTCAACGACAGATGCCTCTACGTATGGGTTAAAAATACAGGCACGATGCCGATCGACCCCGTGGGTAAAGGCAATGTTTACATATCCAGTACCGGTCATGGCTTGGGTGGGTCGATGCAGTATGTGGGAAGAGGCCCCCAAGGACCCGGAACTTGTGGCGGGATCTTGCCCCCACCTGCGAGTCCGGGAGTCCCTACTCCTACTCCTACCCCTACCCCTACCCCTACTCCCACTCCCACGCCCACTCCCACTCCCACTCCCACTCCCACGCCCGTCCCAACCGCTACTCCCCTAGCTACCCCAACTCCTGCGCCTGCCGCTACCACTAAAATGGCATTCAACTCTAACCGAAGCGGGGCCTGGTCTGTATATCTGATGGACCAGGACGGCAATAACCTGAGTCGTGTCACCGATCAAGCAACAGCGCCTGATCTATATCCGACGTTGTCACCAGATGGTACCAAGGTAGCATTCAGTTCCAATCGCGACGGCGATTACGAGATCTACGCATCTAATACCAATGGGACAGGGGTCGTACAGCTTACAACGGACCCCTCGTTAGACCTCTACCCATCTTGGTCACCAGACGGAACCAAGATCCTATTCAGTTCTTTGAGATTTGGGAATTGGGAGATTTTCACAGTCAACTCCAATGGGTCCGGCGGCCTGGTTAGATTGACTTCAGACGTGGCGTACGACATGGACCCGTCGTGGTCACCTGACGGGTCCATGGTAGTTTTCGGTAGATTGCGGGGCGGTAACTATGACATATACAAGACGAGGGCTGATGGGACAGGAGCTGCTGACAGGCTGACTACCCACGATGCATCCGACTTGAAGCCTTCGTGGGGCAAGACCGACAATATCACTTTCCACTCCAAACGGGATGGCAACTGGGAGATATATACCATGGCCTCCGACGGGACGGCCAAAATCAATCTCACTAGTCATGGATCGGAGGATATGTACCCCTCGTGGTCACCCGATGGCACCAAGATCGCGTTCCAGTCCCGTAGAGATACGAACGTGGAGATCTACGTCATGGATGCCGACGGCTCCAACCCAACCAATGTGACGAACCACCCAGGTGACGATACATGGCCCAGCTGGCCACCTCCGTCTTCTGGTTCTCCTACCCCTCCGGGTCCACCTACGCCCACGCCGACGCCCACGCCGACGCCCACGCCGACGCCCACGCCGACGCCGACGCCTACTCCCGGGCCAGGACCTACTCCCACGCCAAGGCCGGTCGTCACGGATTGCTCCTCACCACCATCACCTGGAGACGAATTGGGCTGTTGGACCTTCGACCCAAGCATCGGCAAGTGGGACCCTGGAGAAACTATAGGGGTCACCGTTTTCCTGAAAGAACAATTGACTAACGGAACCTACGCCTTGAGGTATTCAACACATAACGGGAACGAAGACACGTACATCCTCACATATCCGACGCCAGTCCCCACGCAGACTCCAACTCCCACGCCGGCACCCGACAGCAGCAAGATCGTCTTCCGGTCAGTTCTGGACGGGAATAACGAGATATACGTCATGGACGCCGACGGGTCCAGCCTAACCAGGCTCACCGACAACCCGGCCTCTGATATAGACCCTTTCTAGTCGCCCGACGGCAAGAAGATCGCCTTCCTATCCAATCAGGACGGGAACGGCGAGATGTACGTCATGAACGCCGACGGGTCCAGTCTGACCAACCTGACCAACAACCCGGCCCATGATGTTTACCCCCTCTGGTCGCCCGATGGCACAAAGATCGCCTTTCGGTCAGATCGGGACGGGAATAACGAGATATACGTCATGGACGCCGACGGGTCCAGCCTGACCAGGCTCACCGACAACCCGGCCTCTGAATGGCCCCCTTCCTGGTCGCCCGATGACACAAAGATCGCTTTCGTGTCAGATCGGGACGGGAACCACGAGATATACGTCATGGACGCCGACGGCTCCAACGAAACTAATGTCACAAACAACTCAAGTATGGATGTAGATCTCGCCTGGGGGTCTGTGCCAGTGCCATAGCGACTGATGGGGCGAAGGATTCCGGTTTCTTCTACGCGTCCGATGTCCTCACAGATATAAAGACACTTCATGAGGCGGCGATTACAGCTGCAGCGCGCGAGTGGGGGAATTCGGCCCCTGAGAATACTGGGTTTCCGGTGTTGATGTGGCCGCAGCGACCAACTCCGAGGACAAGTACTGCTCACGCAGAGAGACCCGACGGGAGCTATCCAAAGAAGATTGTATGAGGTACGAACACACGGCCACGTTCCTCCCGGAGATGGCCGCTAGGGTTCGTGCCGCCATACAGTCTGGAGATCCTTTCAGTTCAGCCGACCGAAACGGCCATCGGGACTGGGGTATCCACTTGTTCAGCTCATCTTACCCACTTGGCTACGCAGGACTTCTCGGGATGCCGGTAGCCGACGACCAGAAAACCGCCTTCCACGAATACTTCCAAGCGGTCCAACACGCCTACATCTTCACCCTGGATAGGGAAACCAGGGACGCCATGATGGGCTCGATGTGGTTCGTTGAGGGCGGGGCGGAATTTATGGCTCAAACGACAACCCAGAGACTCCGCGATGCCGGCGCGTTGACTGCCTCCGACTGGGCTCCTTTGGCAGAACGTATGCGATGGAAGAGATCCAGAGGTGGCTGGTCGACAATCCGGGTTCGAAATTGTCGGAAGTGGGTTATGGACCAGACCAGGAGATCAGGTACCACTACAGCATTGGGCACACGCCTATCTTTCCAATGAGGTCGGCAAAGACGCACTGCTGGGGTCGTTCTACAAAACCTTGAACGATCTCGGTTGGGAAGGAGCTTTCACCCAGACCTATGGCAAGACATCGGAGCAGTTTATAGCAGAGTTCGATACATTCATGGAACTTCCGATCGCAGACCAATTGCGGATTCTTCCTTAGGAAGCCCAGCGGTCCATCGTTTCGATATTAGCCAGACGAACGTTCGGCCGCGTGCGGTTGATCTGGCGCTTCAGCGATGTTAGAGAAGAAAAGGTCTGCGCCACTAATGCTGGAAAGATCGGATATAGAGATTCCAGCCGGATGTTCGTGGTTTTCTCAGACGATGAACCAGAGATGGTGGTTGCAGATTTTTCGGTCGGAGCAGATGAGATTCCCAGGTAGAACCATCCGTTCCTATTCTATAACCTGAAGGTACATGAATGCGCCGGTCAAGAAGGTGGCATCTTCACAATGACCCCCAACCATCTCACCTGAGGGACGGGCAAAGGACTCGAGCGCACCGATCAGCGATTCGCCCGCTCGAAGACGTCGGTACAGGATGCCCGACGTCTTAGCTTCCCAATTTCTATCGCCGCAAGCCCTACCAGCGTGTCGTAGACTGGTGTCTCTTCCCGCATGGATCCAGTTCAACTCGTCTCTCTTTATAACTGCGACGTCTCTTGAGAGCCGATACTCCCATGACAAAACAGGCATTGGATCCGTGACAACCAGATTCAGTCCAGATTCATCACCCACCTGAAAACGGGCGGAAACCTTCTCTCGAACGCCAATGTAGATCCTCCGGGATGGATGACCTCTATCCTGAAGTCGTCCCCCGGATTCAACCTGCCGTGAAGCGGGTCATTGCTTGTTGCGCACGTGATTAAAATCTCAACGGTTTCGCCCTGTTCAAGCACGAAATCACGGTCAGAACCTTCGTTCCAGCGTATGCAGAAATGAGGAGCGCCTTCACCCCGGCAATTCTCCCAATCAGCCACATTATCACCGCGCATGTCGGCATCGGTCTCGTTTCCGCCGGTCCTAACCGGTTTAAACGTCAGCAACTCCATTATCTCATCGTCCTGATAGGTGACCAATATTTGGTTAGGGTCAAAGCTGACGTCTTCGGAGTCCAACGCCAGGCCCAATCTGAACCTCAAGGTTTGTACGTGAGGGTAGGTTAGTGGCGGCGCCAAGTTCCAATCCATATCGCATCCTGATGCGTTTTCATACGGAGATGCAGGGTGTATTGGGGCGGGTGGCCCCGCGGCTGGCGTTACAGTTCTGCAGGTCTGCCCTATGTTGTTACCGCCGGCTATCACGTCCCCGACCAGTTCTAGACTCCCTGCAGCCGACGACACTCCGGCCATAGCTGTCTCCTTGGCTTTCTCGGAGGTAAAGAGCCCAGTCGTCAACACGGTGAAAGCGAACACCGCAGCAACCACTACGAAAGCGATAAGAACGATGGCGGTTTCAAGACCCGTGATTCCGCTTTGGTCCCCGACTAGTCTCGTAACACCTTTTTGTATCCTCTTAATTGTCCCGCTATCCATGGATCCACCACCTCCGGCTGAGTCCTACTTGGTCAACTTTACCAAAAACATCCTCTACGGTCACGCAGGAATCAATGACCGTCATGCCTGTTTAAAGGTCGGGAAGATGCAGACCTTATCAATCAGCCTTCAACTTCCCCAGTTTTTCGAACACCCATATGAACCAAAACATTACCTGTACAACCACTAGTGGCTATACAAGAAGCGCAGACGGTAACCCACACCCTATCCGTACCCGCTCCGCCCACATCGGCCGACCCGACCAATGAGGTAAACAGCCAAACTCCCCATTCGTCACCGTCATGCGTCTACCTCTTTGTGTGTCCTGTGGTCTATATCAAAGCACGTGATGCCCTTGATGGCCTTCAGGTTTCTATATCAACTCTTAAACACCGGGGCGTTGTCCATCATCGTGTATATATCCGCATTGACTTCCCCGTACTATCTCCGTCGCTACGTTGCCTTAGGTTAACCGAGCCAACGGAAGATCGGCATCCACCGAAATTCCTGGACCGTGCTGGGTGGTTAGATTTTGCCCCAAAGCCCAGTAAGGAGCTCCGAGTCTCCCGTTGTGACGGGTTCACTAAAGCTGGATAGAATGGTTAAGAGGAGGGTCCGATTCGCAAGGCCACACATCGCCATCCTTCCGAGAACGTCGTTGATGTGACTATGGAATGTGCATAAGATCCGAGCGTTCGTTGGAGTTTCTACTGCATTAGACAGTGTTTTTAGTCTCGGATGGCAAGGGTCGTCACGGATTCGGAGTATTGTACGGTTGTTCCGCCCTGTGATAATTGGATGCGCCTGTAAGCTTTGATCTACGCGTCAAACACATTCGATCACGATCTATCTCCAACTGCTATCGGCCTACTTCGATCCGCTGCATCCGGCCGCTGACTTGATGGCCGACAAACCCAGAGAAACCACCAACGATAGCGGCAACCAAACCACCAGAAGGAACGGCAGCCCATTCATTTCCATACCAGCACTATCTTAGATGTTAAATAGTCCTTTTATGCGGCCGGACGTTCATTAGTGGCATTGTACACGCCAGGGTGATTCTGTCCGGTGGATAGCGCTGTCCTTCACCAGGGCGCATCTTCTGGAGACCCAATTCCTCGACTAGGGCGCAGCTCTTCCATCAGAGCGCAACTTCTGCACCAGTGTTTTATGCCCCTATGGGTTAGTTTACTGGTCAGTTGATCTACCAGGACGCAACTTCTGCACCAGTGTTTTCTGACCCCACCGTGGGCCTGGTCTATGATTACCTCCAAAACGCCCACCAGGGCTGGTGCTGGGCAGCGTTCAGGTTATGGGCGGCCACCCCTTGGTGAAGTCCTGCAACTTCTCTGGTAAGGACTTCTAATTGTCCCCTTGAAACTTCTTTTATTGTCAAATTCATGCGCAATAGCTTACCCTCTTGGGTGCTCACGTGCGTACGTGTTGGGGATGCAAGTTTTACCCGAAATAGCACTTCTTCACTCCCCTAACTTCCCCGGCTGGCTGCCATTCATTCATGTCCCTACGAATTAGAGAGTAGATTTTTTCCCGGTGACCATGAGGACTTCCAATCACCAACCGGGTTTTCAGTAAGCTTGGTGATGCTTGCGCCGTTGTCCGGCATCGTGTATATATCCGCATTGCCTTCCCCGCACGATGCGAACACTACTCCGCACCTCACTCTTGGTACAGGAGTGGCCAGATCGGCCATCTCGAACGACTGGTCATCAGTCACCCCTTGAGGCGTCGTTACCGAAAGAATATACACACCAGACGTCAGAGGCACAGCCAGGATGATCTGTAGCTGCAAAGTCCCACCGATGTGCCAGACCTGGTGAGAAGCGGGGACCACCACCCAGCCGTTACCCGGAGCAACCCCGTGCGGAACATATTCTCCCCGTCGTCCATCACTGCTCCTCAATATCACATCTAAGGACGATACAGGCATGATGTTCAAAGACCCTGCATTCTTCAGCCAAACATCTATCCTCTGACCACTCTGATCGGCTCCCACGGACACAATCTCAATATCCGACCTGATGATATCGGCCACGTTGCTTTGAGACCGTATCACCGAATCGATACCCATCTCCAACGCCGGGCCCTGAGTGACGATTACGATACTAGCAGCAATCACAGCACCTATGATAAGTAATGCCGCTACGATGACATTACCCATGAATCTAGAGTCCTCCTGGAAGTGATTTTGATCAGGGATAGGGCGGAAGATGACCAGCTGTCTATATACCTGTTGGAAGAGCGTTACCTACAGCCTTTCAGGGCGACTGGACGTTCGGAATGGCTCGTCCAACAGCCCGTTGTCTTATCAAACACACCTCCGTCGCTGACGTACGTCAGAAGGTGACACGACCCAGTCCGGCTGGTCTTAGCACGGAAGGCTCTATCTCATCTCGAAAGTCATATCTGCACTGACGCCATTGGGCGTGGTAGCAGAGAGCCGATGTTTACCTAAAGATAGCGCGTCTGCCAGTGAGACCTGTATCCACAGAGTCTCGCCGCGGTGCCAGACTTGGTGAGAAGCTGGCACCGCCACCCAGCCGTTCCCCGACGCAACTCCTTGCGGTATATATTCTCCCCGTCTTCCGTCGATGCTCCTCAATATCACATCTAATGCCGAGACTGGCATGATTTTCGAAGATCCCGCATTCTTCAGCCAGACATCTATATTCTGACCGCTGCGATCGGGTTCAGCCGTTATGATCGTAATCTCGGTTTCTATCCTTTCCGCCATGCTGATACTCGCACCAGATACCGATTGGCTACCAGCCTTGATCGACGGACTTATGGTCACGACCAAGATCGTAGCAGCGACGACAGACGCTATGATGAGTAAGCCGGTGACTATGGCATTATCCACGCATCAATATCCGGTAAACGGTGAATCTCAACAACTCAGGCTGCCTCTCCGGTGCGGTATCAGAGACCACATGAACCCTTCCCTAGACACCATCCCTCGTTTCAACCATGCATCTACCATACCCAGAAGCTTCTAGCTATCCTGATGTCACACGATGGGGTTGGACGGCCAAGGATGACCAGATCACTTTCAAGTGATCGACGATTTGATGGATCGATGTGATGCCTTCTTGATGAATATTATATCTTTCGTTCCTGGTTCCTGGTTCCTGATTTTACAGCAAATCCAAGTTTTACGAATGGTGTTGACTTAAGCTAGATTGCCAGGTAACGTCGATTTGAGAAGCGCAAGTCAGAGTTAACACTGAACTTGATATCAGCGAAATCTCACAGGCGAATTCTTTTATTTAACCCGTCCGAGGTAATATGCAAGTTGATCAAGATCTCAAGATCTTGGATAAACGGCATTTGCCGGTGAAATGATCCAACAGCTATCCCCTTGGTGCGATTAAGAATACACGTGACGCGAGCAGGGTGCAGATGAATAACGATAATCCCGGTAGTGGGCAACATGGTTTTTCTATCAGACGCCTCTTAGATAGGATCCACCCGAATCCCGCAAGCGGGCATAGCGTCCTTGTAGTGGTAGGGTCTGCCGCCGTGATCGCCTTGGCAATCAACCTGGCCCTGGTAGCCTGGGCCTTGACGCCGAAGGAGACTCCAGGCGTGATCCCTCCCGAGAAGACTGATCGCGGCATTGTAAGTGCCCCACCCGCGACTGCCCTAAAGCATGACGAAATATCCGGTCTCCCAGCGATCACTAGCGCGGTGACTCATGGGACACCTGACTGCGCCTACGTAGAAGTGGCATTCGCCACCCCCCTAGAGACCGACGACCTAGAACGATACGCATCCATCGGCCTGGACCTCTACGACCGGATCGATAGCCATACCTGGTATGCCTGTCTCATGGGAAACGCGGACGAGTTCGCTAAAGCGCACCAGGAGATAGATCGCATAGAGGTCATTCAAGCAGAGTCCAAGATCGCCGAGCAATTGAAACTCGACCGGACACCGTTAGAACACGAACGCAGAACGGGCGGCCGGGTAGCATATTCGGTCCTGTTCCACAAAGACGTCGACTTCCAGCAAGCCCAGTCCATGGCCGATAGCATGCGATTCGAACTGGAGAATGTAGAGGGAGGACTTTTCAACACGTTGGGGGCGGCTACGGTCATCGTCCCGGAAGGTAGACTCCCAGCACTCGCTGCGGTAGCCATCATCGCCCGGATAGAGCCTATCGATACCCCAGAAGCACCCACCAACCAGGGGAGAGGGCAGCCGCTATCTAAGGTTGACAAAGTACAGGAAGACCCCATAGGACTCGACGGGTCCGGGGTAACTGTCGGTGTCTGGGAAGCAGGAGGCACGGTATTAGCCGAACACCTGGACCTGATAAGCAGGGTGATAATCGAACCTGGTCAGACCTCGAGAAAGTCCGGGCACGCCACCCACGTCGCGGGAACCATAGGATCAAGCGGTACTTACATCACGGCCGCGGAAGGTATGGCGCCTAACTCCCGGATCACCAGTTGGGATGCCCGAAATGACCACGCGGAGATGCTCTTATCAGGCAAATCGATCAATTCCAATGAAGAGCCGAACCCAGTCTTCATCTCCAACCATTCGTACGGCCTGTGCACCGGGTGGAACGGGTGCACAAGGGGATGGTTACCTAACCATAATTTCGGAGCCTACACCATCCATGCCAGTGTCCTGGATCGTGTCATCTCTGAAAGCGGTGTTATATCGACCTGGTCCGCCGGAAACAGTCAGAATTACGGCCCCCCGGGAAATACTGACCCGGACCGCCCAAACAATTGCACAGCCCACCAATACGACGAATTCCAACACCCGCCCGACGTATTCGCCGATTGCATAAACGCCGAGAATGGAGCTAAGAACGTGATCACCGTAGCTGCTATGCGCAACGCAGGTTCGGTGGCATCTTTTTCCAGCTACGGGCCTATGGATGACGGACGGATCAAACCTGATCTGGCGGCGCAGGGCAATCCGTTGCTATCCACAGTACCTGGAGATACAGGACAAGTTTGTGTGGGCCCGAACGGAGGTGCTCCTTGCGCCTCTGCTTTCAGCGGGACCTCTATGTCTTCACCTCTGGTAGCCGGCGTGGCCGCATTGGTTATGCAAGATGTATTGGGACGGGCGGACGACCCGTTCCGACGAATCGCTACCCGCATGACCCCCGAAGGCATGAAAGCCTTATTGATCCAAACAGCCCAGGACGTCTCCGGGTTTGATCAGGCCAACCCCGGGCCCGATTACGCTACAGGTTGGGGGATAGTAGACGCCGAAGCCGCTATAGGTTTGCTAAGGAAAGGTGGTCTCGTACAAGGCGGACTCGAGGACACCGGTCTTGCTGGGGCCTGGACCCAACCGATGGTGGTTCCTCCGGGCCAGCCAGAGATACACGTAACACTAGCCTGGACCGATCCCCCCGGGAATCCCGCGGCAGAGAAGGCCCTGGTCAACGACCTGGACCTCCGGTTGATCTCGCCGGACGGCACCGAATTCACTCCGTGGGTCCTCGCCGGTATGGCTGACCCGACCCGGCCTGCAGTTCGAAACGGGGGTAACGATTCGATAAACAATGTCGAACAGGTCTCGGTACTGTCTCCAAAACCCGGGGATTGGCAGGTAGTGGTCAAAGCAGACCGCGGTAACATGCCTTCCCCTCAGAACTTCGCGGTAGCCGGGGTCCTGCCGATAGATCCAGGAACCCTGGTATCCCCCATAAGGACCGCTCCTTCAGCGGGGCCGATAAGGATAGGAACTCCTCCCACACCGTCCTTGGCGTGCCCCATGGACGACACCGAGATCGTCTTCAACAAGATATCTGAAAGCAGCAACGATATCTGGAAGGTGAACTCCGACTGCGAGTACACGCAGCTCACCGATACCGCCGCAGCTGGTGAAGGCGACGG
>Ga0315336_1001792_pt1 | contig 37786 bp, 34 predicted proteins | sample ASW5metaG_FD_204512 | JGI IMG/M metagenome (GOLD analysis project Ga0315336, IMG submission 204512) | Ammonia-oxidizing marine archaeal communities from Monterey Bay, California, United States - ASW #5 | ecosystem: Environmental > Aquatic > Marine > Intertidal zone | place: USA: California... | reverse complement strand
GACGGTCCTTGGGTCGGTTACCACCCCAACGGAGAGTTACAATACAATGGAACCTACAAGGACGGGGAGGTAGACGGTCCTTGGGTCTGGTACCACGAAAACGGACAGTTAAAAACGAAAGGAACCTACAAGGACGGGGAGCAAGACGGTCTTTGGGTCAAATACTACAAAAACGGAAAGTTAAAGGAGGAAGGAACCTACAAGGACGGAGAGAAGATCAAATAGTCGTCCGCTTCATCTGTGGCAACCTCCTCTCAAAAACTGGCGTCAAAAAAACCCACAGGCCCTTTTGTTTTGCGAGGCATTCAATGGCGCGACTAACTTATCTTGAGGGCTCCGACGAGCCGGATATAGCCAATCTGATTGAAGGGATTAAAGCGAAGCGCGGCGGTAATTTGCCGCATTTGTTCCAGCTGTTGCTGCATAATCCAAAAATTGCGGAAGCCTGGTTCTGCTTCATGTCGGCAATTCGGGGGGCATCGGTTTTAGACGGGCAAATTCGCGAGATTGTCATCCTACATGTGGCAGGCCTTATGGGGGCTGACTATCCGATAAACGATCACGTTCCAATTGCACTTGGCGAGGGTCTTTCCCAGGAGAAGATCGATGCAGTGCCGGATTGGCGTTCAGCGGATTTGTTCGATGCGCGCGAGCGTTTGGCATTGGCCTATGCGGAAGCCATGACGCAAGACGTGCAGGTGCCGCCTACGGTTTTTGCCGATTTGAAAGAGCAGTTCAATGAGCAAGAGATCGTTGAGCTTTCGGTGCTCACAGGCGCGTACAATATGGCGGCCCGATTTCTAGAGGCGCTAGAGGTCGACCTGGAACCGACCTAAACAATACGTTAAAGTCGGCATGAAAATTATTTAAAAGGCGTTAATCGGTTCGCTCTTGGAAGTTCACACAAGCATCATAGACCTTCTCATCATCCGGCAGGGGTCCGACCTAAAAGAGCTCGGGAAAAAGCTGATTCATCCCCTGGCGATGAACTGAATCGCCTCACTCGGATTCCGGCTTCGATGGTTAGGGCTGTCCGGGTGCTGGAGAAGAAGCCCTATCTGGGTGAACAAGAAACAGAAACCCTCCCCGACGGATTCCGAGGAGGGCTGTTTGTTTCTAGAGGACGTTATTCCATCGTTACGCTATGTCCATGTTTATTGGCTAATCGTTACACTATGAGTATGTTTATTTTTACTGGTTCTGTTCGCGGTGCCGGTATGCGAGTGCGCCGCTGGATTGGCCGCACCACCATTCCAGTTGTATGTCCTTGGTTTATAAGCATATCTGCTTTAATCTTTCGATTTCAGGTAATCCCCTCACTCCACGAACTCCCTCACCGAGCCGATGGGCGTTCCGTCTTTGCGCGTGACCGCTTTGGTGACGCTCAGGTTGTAGCTCGCCGTGAGGACGGCCTTCATGTGGCGGCCGTGGCCGCCGGCGATGACGATGAGGATATCCTTCGGTCTCGGGACTATGGGGGCCATGTCCTCATCCTCATCGAGGTTCACGAAAGGGGCGAGCGGCGTCATGTCGAAGCCGCCGCGATCTCGCATCAGGCGAATCGGCTGGCGCGCCGTCTCGAAGATGTACTGGGATACGTCGGTTTTCGACCACCCTTGATTTGACAACCAGGTGGCGGCCTCGGCGGTCAGGACGAGCATCTGCTCGCTCGGCAGCCCGCTTCGGTAGACGCCGTTCGCGCCCAGGTGGCTCATGGCCGAAGCGGCGGTTCCCAGGTATTTGTGGGCCGTCTTGCTCACGAGATCGTTGACGTTGTGGGGCGCCTCGGCGCAGAGCATGGTGACGGCGGAAGTCTCGGGCGACAAACCCCTGTCGACATGGAAGGGCGGCCAAGGGCTTCCCTCCTCGTCCTCTCCGATGGTGTAGGAGTATTTCCCCGGATGCCCGTGGGTGGCCATGTCCGTCACGCCGGGGATGCCGCCGCCCACGTTCATCATCAAGAGCCTCACCACGCGCCCCAGCGTCGCGTTGGCGCGCCGGCCCTGGCCGAACACGTTCTGGCGGCAGTTTACCTCGAGTTCGTTTCGCACCGGCCCGTGGACGATCATCAAGTGCGCGCCCGGGTGGGTGGTCGTTTGGCGGCCGTAGAGGTTGTAGGCGGGCTCCGTCATGGCCTGCACGGCGGCGATGACCACGGGCAGATATTCAGGCCTACAGCCCGCCATCACGGCGTTGATGGCGATGCCCTCCACCGTGGCAGGCGCGTTTCTGGGCGGGACATTGGCGATCACGTCGTGCGGCGCATAGTCCGTGAAGCACAGGGTTTCTGCGACGCGCTCCTCGGTCGGCGGGATGATGGGAAGCCCGTCCGTCCAGCCCTCCTTGTAGAAGTGATCGAATATCGCGCCCGGGTCTTCATCGAGCGCTATCTGGCGGGCGGGACGGGGGGTGTCCATGCCGATATCAGCCGTTCGCCCGTGTGAGGGCCGCCTCCAGATGCGTGCTCGCTCTTTCCGACATCTCATCCACCTCCTCGCGCTTTCTGCCCGCTATGGGGTGGGGAAGGGTGACGAGGGGAAGCTCGCGCATCTTGTGCAGCTTGGTGAGTTGCCTGGCGTAGATCTCGAAGGCGTCGGTGACGACCGTGGCCGTGGGCAGCCTTCTTTTCTCTAAGGCGACACTGTCGTGGATACTCCACGACGTGCACGAGCCTCAGTCGCCCAGGGCGCAGATGACCGCGTCGCACTCTCTTTCCACTTGTTCCATGAGAGCCTGAGATGCGCCGCTCACGGATTCTTTCCTGTAGCGCACGACGCGCACGCCGGGAAACTGTTTTTGAAGCTCAGCTCCCATTACACCTAAAATCTCATCGGTGAAATCCTTGGTGTTGTTGATGAGGCCGACGCTCTTGCCGTTTAGGCTCTCGGGCCGCGCGGCCAAGGCTGCGCTTGCGCCTGAAGCCTCCGCAACGGGTTCGTACACGAGAATTTTTTCTTTTTCCTTCGTCACCTCGGTCATGTCTACCCTCCTGTGCGTGAGCAGGTCATTCATTAGGAATTAAATCCCATAGCATGATCGTATCTCCCTTGTCCATTATTCCCCCGCACTTAGGGCATAGACCCGGGTCGCCCCAAAGCCTAGCGGAATGGGTTTTGGGCAAGAAGAACTGTGCTTTTCAGTGTTGGGTATTTCTGCTTCAGTCGCGTTAATTTTCTCCTTAGGGGGGTAGGAATATAGGCGCAAAACTACAACTTCCTCGTATATGGGCGAAGTGCTGCGACAAAGGGAGAGCCCAATGCGATGGCCATCTGTGTGGGCGATCTGTTTTCCTTCACCAATACAAAATCCCGCAGAGCACTTGCATCGGCCTTAGTGGGCGTTGCATCGGACGGGGTGCAAGAGCAGCTTGATGCGTTTGTGATGGAACGGGTGGAGAAGCTGGCCGCTGAAATGAAAGAGGTCGCACCGCGCATCATCGCAACGATCCAGGGAAATCACGGATATACCTTTAGGGACGGCGAATTTTTCGACCAAAAGCTAGCGAATCTGCTGGGGATCTCCTACGCACCGGGAGTGGCGATGGCCCGCTTCTAACTCAATAGCAACGGACACCGCACCAGTTTTACCTGTCTCGCATATCACGGAGTAGAGGGAGCCAGCACAGAGGGAAGCGATCTCAACAATCTTGCCCGCAAGTCAGAGCCCTGGGTGGCGGACATCTTTGTGATGGGCCACAGCCATCACCTCTATGCCCATCCGGCGCGACCTCGGCTAGTTCCTTTCGGAACACCGCCACGCCTTAAGTCGCTTTGGAGGTGGTTGGGGCGGACGGGATCTTTTGTAAAGGCTTATGGAGAGTCGACGGGATACGTCGAGAAAGGACTTCTGCCGCCTAGCCATATCGGCTATCTCCGCTTTACCGCATATCTGGACAGGGACCGAACGAAGGGGGCAGATCTTTGCAACGTCCATCTCGACGGTCAAAGCGTGGTGCTCAAGTAGGGACTCTGGTGGTGGTCGATTGGGAAGATGCGGAAACCCTCAATGGGTGGCATTCCGCCGCTGAAATAAAAAAATGGAAGATGCCTCTTGTGCGATCTGTCGGTGTCGTGATCGAGGTCACCGACGAGATGGTGGTTCTGGCTGGCGACTACTCATCTCCTGGCGATGAACTGAACCGCCTCACCCGTATTCGACTTCAATGGTCCGGGCAGTGCGGACGCTGGAGAAAAAGCCCTATCTGGGTGAGTGAAAAACAGAAACCCTCCCCGGTGTTAGCCCAGAGGAACTCCCCCCTCTTCAGTCCTTGTATTCGATGAATCCCCATTTGTAGAGTTCGTACTCGATGCGCAGGAGTATTTGCTTTTTCTGCTCTTTCGGGATTTGCTTGAGGAGAATGAACGCCCCTAGAATCAGCAGGAAAAACAATGTTTCCATGGCTCTCTCCCGATCGGCCGAAGAGGGGTGTTTGTTTCTAAGGACAACGGCAATATATATTATTTTTCCGGGTACTACACATTTCATTACCACACAATGCACGGTTTATGGTCGTATTTTTTAGGTCAGCGCCGTTCAAGTTTACATTTTTCAGATTCACACCAGTCAGGTTCGCATTAACTAGTTTCACTCCACTCAAATTTGTACCTTGTAGATTTGCGCCCTTTAGGTTCGCTCTAGTCAGGTTGAGATCCTTTAGGTTTGCACCACTCAGGTCACATCCGGGACAACTCTTTGTGGTTTTGAGTTTTTTCAGGTCAGCTTTCTTCTACGCACTCGCGGTTCCTGCCGTACCCAAAACAGTACCCAAAGCAAAAACGAAGCAAATAGAAATCATTCCTTTTCGGGATATCATTTCTTTATCTCCTCTGAGGGGTCGGCTGAAGATAGACTACCAAAAAGGGATAGTGACGTCCCAGAGCAACAGAAACCCTCCCCGACGGATGCCGAGGAAGGTTTCTGTTTCTGGGGGACGTTATTTCAGGCTATGTGAATGTCTATTGGCGCCTTTTCTGGCTTAGGGCGAAAATTATGATTGCGGCGTTTGAATTTTTTTCCAAAAAGAGGTTGACGTGCATATACAGAGTAAATTTAGATGAAAACAATTATATATACCAAATACGGACCATCGGATGTTCTTCGTGGAGTATAATAATTTAAGTCTCACGTCTTTGCCGCGAGGGCTTCGAGTGCCTGTGTGAAGCATTCCATAGGTGCTCGGACAATGCCCGCGCCGACTTGGCCAATTCCCGCCTCTTTGTGGGCAATGCCGGTATTGATAACGGGAACAATTCCAGTCTCGACAACTTTGCAAATGTCGATCCCGGTGGGAGTGCCCTGAAAATCGAGAGCGGGGAGCGTCCATTCCGGATTTTTCCCCGCTGTGATTTCATACATTCTCCGTGTGTGGTTTAGCGCATCGGTTGAGGAACCTGCACCTACAAAGCCAGCAACCGCTGGTGCGGCGGCCATAGCGAATCCACCAAGGCCTATTGTCTCGACGATGGTGGAATCGCCCATGTCGGGGTTGGCGTCAACTTCGCTAAAACCCGGAAAATAGAGTCCGTCTGGCATCTCAACCGGTGAAGTAAACCATGTGTCTCCGGTACCGCTCACCTGGATTCCGAATTCTGTTCCGTTACGAGCCATCGCCGTAACGATTGAGGAGCCCTCGATGCTGTTCACGGGGTCCATCACAGCCTTGCCCATCACCATGATTACGTTCAGAAAAAACTGGTCGTTTCCGCCGATAAATTCCAGGATCGAGGCAAGGCATTCGGTCTCTCGTGAGGTGCGCACAAGGGCGGGTGCCATCTCGCGCAGAATGAGACTTGAGCAGGCGATATTGCGCTGATGCATTTCATCACCCATCGAGAGGCCCCGGGCGATAATTCCCTTGAGAGCGATTCCGCCGCAGTTTTCGAGCGCATCCGAGATTGCAGGCCCTAGCGTAAATCTGATCCATCGAAGGCGATCCAATACTTCCTTGTCGTTCCCTCCGAAGCGTATAACCTTGCCGAGGCCCTCGTTGAGGGTGCAGAATGCGCGATTTCCAAATTTTCGGTTCTCAACAATCATGACTGGCTGACTCCGGCTGGTGATTCCGGTCATCGGGCCAACGGCTCCGAAGTGGTGGTTCGGATGAAAGGCTATATTTCCCGTTGCCGCGAGGTCATCGGCCTCTTCAAGTGAAGATGCCCATCCCTCAAGCACAACAACTCCGGCAACCGCACCCCTCATCGGGCCGCACATCTGACCCCAAGAGACGGGGGGGCCTGCATGGAGAAGAACATGCTCGTCTAGACCTTCGATTACCTCACCTGCAGGACGGACATCCACCAAAACGGGCTCGGCTGCAAATATTCTCTCTAACGCCTCGCGATTCGCTTTTTCAATGCTAACCATCAAATTTCCTCAGCTAACCGTTCGAAATATTTTTCAAATTTCCCATATCCATATCGGACGAATATGGACTTGGCTCAAATCGGGCCGTAATTGTATGGACAGATATTGCCAATCATTGTGAGGTTCTCTCGCTCTTTAGGATTCACCGGAGATTATTTTCTCTCGAGGGTAAGGGATTTTTTGATGAAGACTTGATAGGAGTGATGTTGCCCATTATTGAAACTCCTCAAAATTGCCGGCCATTACGTCCGAACAACACCCGGTTGGGTAGGGGCTGGACAATTCATCGAGATAAGATTTCGGCCAAACTCGCTATTTATATTTCGTTAATTGGAAGCATCTCAATGGTAACTTATTTTGATCGCGCAAGATCACCTTAGCGGGCAATTTTCGATGGAATTTTTGTTTCCACGCCGTCAATTCATCAGCATTCAGGTCATTTTCTCACTGCTTTATGGTTTTCCCCATTGCACAAACCAGAGGATTCTGTCAATTTTCAGATATGTGTGGATGGCGAAAGTCTGAATAGAACCCCCATATTCTGGTAAATTTTGGGCCAGTACGATTTTGGAAACGAGCGTTTTTGTATTCGTTCACTGGATGAAACCAAGGGTATCTTGGCATTTTGAAACCTATCCCATAGTGACTCTAATGCGGGAAAATGTGACTAACAAAATCCTTCAATCCAAAATTTGCGTCATCAATATCGGCCTTGAGGGTTTCTATCACGATTTGAAGAATCGCGATGTGCCCGTTATTCATCTGGATTGGTCCCCCCCGGCGGGGGGGAATCCCAAACTAAGCGCCCTGCTTTTGAAGCTCCGCTCATGACGAGAAAGTAAGGCTGTAACGTTTCAAGATTGTGGTGCCATGACACCTCCAAAGGTCATCAACCATGTCCGCCGGGGATTTTACCTTGACTCGGTCGCACTTATGCGCCTTTCGCAAAAATTATCGGCCCTGCCCGATGTGGAAAGCGCCGCTTTGATGATTGGGTCAGACTCCAACAAGAAGGTCATGGAAGAAGCACTCCTTCTGACTGACACGGGGCGCGGGGCCGGAGCCAATGATCTAATTGTCGCCATTCGAACCCAAAATAACGAGGCGGTGGATTCGATTCTGAATGAAGCCGAAGCGCTTCTTGACGCTCCTGTAATTCGGGCAGCCGAGGAAGGAGATTGGCGGCCCAAGACGCTCGATTCCGCTTTGGAGACCTTGAAAGAGGTTAATCTGGCGTTGATTTCAGTTCCGGGAGAGTTTGCCGCCGAGGAGGCAAGGAAGGCCCTGAGGAAGAATCTTCATGTGATGCTCTTCAGCGACAATGTATCGGTGGAGGATGAGTGTGCCCTCAAAAAGGAGGCACAGGAACGCGGGCTTTTTCTTTTGGGTCCCGATTGCGGCACCGCGATTATCGGAGGGGTCCCGCTGGCATTTGCGAATGAGGTTCCTGCCGGGAATGTGGGTATCGTTTCCGCCTCCGGCACAGGACTTCAAGAAGTTTCGAGCCTCCTTACCCGCGGAGGAATGGGTATCTCCCATGGCATCGGAGTGGGGGGACGGGACCTGAGCGAAGCCGTGGGAGGTCTGATGACTATGATGGCTTTCGATGCATTGGATGAGGACCCTGAAACCAAGCGGATTATTCTCATATCTAAACCCCCGTCTCAAAAAATTGCCGGGCGGATATTGGAGCGAGCCTCAAGAAGTTCGAAGCAAATTTCAATATGTTTTCTGGGAAATTCGGAGTTGAAATTGCCTCCCAATGCGAAGTTGACTCCCACCCTGATGGCCGCGGCAGAGGACGCGCTGGGCGCACCGCTGCCGCTCCGAAAAATTTCGCAAAGATTGTTGTCCAGGAGCGGAGACCCCGGGCGCCGCTGGATCCGCGGCCTCTTCTCTGGAGGCACTCTGTGTGCGGAGGCGCAAGTGGTCCTCCAAATGGCGGGGGAGAAGGTTTACTCAAATGCACCTATCCCTGGTGCGGAGCATTTAAATGGCGGGCAGCCCGAGAGTCATGTCCTCTTGGATCTAGGCTCAGACGAGTACACGGTAGGTAGGCCTCATCCGATGATCGATCCCTCTGTTCGGACAAAGCATTTCCTCTCATCCATGGGTGAGCCCGGGGTCGCCGTAGTCTTGCTTGATGTGGTCATCGGTTATGGGTCGCACGAAGATCCTGCTGAAGAGATCGCTGCCGCAGTAAGGAACCTAGAAAATCGCAAAATTTGCGTTGTGGCGTCGGTGTGTGGAACAGAAGGCGACCCCCAGAAATATTCCGCGCAGGTGGAAAAGCTGGAGAAAGTTGGTGTTCTTGTCGCTTCCTCTGCGGCCCAGGCAGCGGACCTGGCATTTCGTATTTCCAAGGGGCTTACCTGAATAGGAAAGGTTCAATCATTTTTGAAACATTCAATTTTGCCTTCATTTTCAGGTAACGAAAATGAGGAATGGGTTTCTTCTTTTACTGGGTCACTATCATAAAAAATGAGGGAATGTTTCTCTTGTGGTGATTGTTGGCTCTCAATAGGAGGTCCAAGAAATGAAACGAGCTACACGCCCGCCAAAACTGCAATTTTCCATGAGTCTGCGCCCCCAAAGCCATGAGCTTAAATTTCATTTTAGTCTGACACCGTAAATCAATTATGTGTATTGATCTACGCATGTACTCATCCCCAGGCATACTGGATTTCAAGAAACGAATTTCTGCTGCATCTGATTTTTCGAGAATTTCCTGTGCTACGGCATGTTGCCAGCGATCAAATAAGAAGAGGGGAAACCGATTTGTGGGCATTAGTGCACCGCCTCACGTCCTTCGCCATAGGGCGCGATGTCGCGTCGGTCGGTGACTAAATGAATAAGAGAAGGGCCGTTGGCGGCACGTGCCGCTTGGAAGGCTGCTTCGAATGCATCTGTATGATCTACACGGAATGATGCAGCTCCGTAAGCGCTCGCAATACCTGCGAAGTCAGGGCTCTGCATAACCGTTGCGATTTCATTGCCAGGCCCGAACGTTTTGTCTTGTCCGGCGAGGATGGAGCCATGTACGGCGTTATCACAAACGACGATCCTTATCGGTAGTTTCTGCTCGACGGCTGTTACCAATTCCTGTCCGGTCATCATGAAGCCGCCATCGCCTACGAAGGCTATCACTTCGTGATCCGGGCGGGCCAGGCAGGCACCGACGGCGCCCGGCACCGAATATCCCATGGCGCCCGACATCGGTCCGGCTTTGGTATGAGGCTTCTCGAAGCGACGGTAGCGATGTATCCATCGTGAAAAGCTCCCGGCATCCGTCACGATGGTCGTTTCCTTATCTACGATCCTATCCATAATGTCGATCACCCGAGCTAAATCTACGTCGCCATAAGCGGTAAAATTGCCGGGCTGCGAGAATGTCATGAACGAATCGTGTAATTTTGCTGTTCGGGTCCGTCGCGCGTTATTGGCTGGAGCCAGTTTTCTGGTCAAATCCTTTAGGCCGAGTTCCATATCAGTGTCAATTGCGACATCACTGTCGAAGCGGCCAAGTATTTCTGTATCAGGATAGAGATGGATGAGCGGTTTCCCATTACAAAACACTGTCTCATCTGCGGAGGTAATGCCGTCGAGGCGTGTACCAACAGCGATAATGAGATCTGATTGCTCGATCGCTTCAAGTTGAATTTCAAATCGATTGATCTCTAGGTGTCCGGCGTAGCAATCGTGGCTATTGGCCATTACGTCGAGGCGCCGATAGGCGCTCATAACAGGTATTCCCGTCTTCTCGGTAAATTTTGTTAAGGCTTCCACCGCATCCTGATTGGAGATCATCTCACCCGCTACGACAAGCGGTGCGTTGGCGGCATCGATCATGGTGATTGCCTGATCAACAAGCCGGGCATCCGGCAGATGCGGCGCTCGAGCAGTAGGTGCTGGAATTGGCATATTTGTATCCATCGACGAGACGTCGCGAGGAATTTGCACCACGACCGGTCCCGGTCGGCCATCAGTCGACAGTCGAACCGCTTCTGCCGTCACACGGGCAATATCATCTGTGTCCTTGGGTGAAAGAACTTCTTTCGCGACGGCACCAAAGAATGCATGTTGGTCGATTTCCTGAAATGATTCACGGCCCATCGATTTTGTGTTCACATGACCGACAAAGACAACCATCGGCGTCGAGTCCTGCATGGCCGTGTGGATGCCAATGGCTGCGTTAGAGGAGCCGGGGCCTCGGCTGACGAAGAGTGCCGCCGGTCTTCCGGTTAATTTGCCGAAAGCTTCTGCCATAAAAGCCCCTCCACCTTCCTGGCGGACGGACACCAACCGTATTTTGTCAGCGCGTTTACGCATGCCCCCAAGGGCATAGAGAAAACTCTCTCCAGGCACTGTAAAGGCAGTGTCTACGCCATGTGCGATTAATGTTTCGATCACGGCTTCTCCGCCTTTCATACGAAATCTCCCTGCGGGCAAAGGAACGCTGCGGGCGCGGCGTATCGGTCACTAATATGCGTTTTCGATCGCGGCCGGAAAGGGGTGGTGGTTAGGCCTCTGTGTTTGTCACGGACTTATGCTCATTTGCTAAAACAATTGTGATGGCGCCAGCAGCCAACACCATGACACTCGCTGTTGGTAGACATCCGGTTAACCCCCATAGCTGGCAGGAGATACCCGACAAGAGGCAACCAACCAGGCGCCCTGCAGCATTGCCATATAATAAATTCCAACATTCAACGTGACCTTGTCCAAATCTAAAAATGATAGGATCAGATAGGTGTGGACTGAAGAATTGATAGCAAAGACGATGCCGAACAGTGGCAGGCCGGTGACGATGGTCGCCGCTGCGCAGGTTTTGGTGCCACGCAATTCGTCCAATCTTTATATATACTCCAACCCCGGGTCGGACTCCCCGGACAAGGAGGCAGACTCCAGCCTTCTGTTGGGGACAACAGCAGGACGGCAAGGCCAGCAGGATGGGTACAGTAAATTCTCTCATACGAAAATATTGGCAGAAATTCTGGGGGAAATGAAGGGGCCAAAATTGCGCCCCTTAACGAGGGTCAGGGAAAAACGGCTCTCAGAGAGGCTCTGTGCGGGGAGATCTTTGGTTGGGAGAGGGAAGGGTAGAGAGATCTTTTAAGGCCCCCCGCCCAGAAAACATTCTGGACGAGGGGGGTAAGGCTGGGAAACGGATCTTTTATCCGTTATTCGGCTTGCAGTTTACGCAAAAGTGGAACCCAAAAATGGAACCCAATTGATGCGAATCCACTGGACACATAAGGAGTCCTTTAATCTTACAAGTTATTGAAATACTGGCAACTGTTTGTTTTTAAAGAATATAAAAAATGTCCTTGGGCAATCCCTGATCCGGAGGTCGGATGTTCATGTCACCCAGGGGGTATTAATTATTTCAATGTCTTAGAGGATTTCCGGGGTCCGCAAAACCCCCGAAACGGGCTAGTGCCACCCAAAAGTGCTACCTCATTGGAGTTAAAACATAGAAGACATAGGAGTAGACTTTATCTTATAAGTTATTGAATTGCAGTTAATTATTTGTTTTAAAAAGCATAACAAAAAACCCCTGGGCGACCCCTGATCCGGGCCCTGGTGTTCGAATCACCCAGAAGGTACCATTTTTTCAATGAATTAAAGAATTTTGCAGGTCGGCAAAAATTCGAAATGGGCTAGTGCCGCCCTAATGCAACTCTTGTCGTTGATGAGCGATTCACTATGGCCAGTGCGCATCTTACAGTACCAGAAGATAGCATAGACCCGCCTCATCTGCTGCCATTAGTTATAGGGGTGGAAGGAGTTCCGAGATATGTGGCGGCTGGCACTCTGGAGCCTCATCAAAGCACTGGTGGCGCCCATGGTTCTCTCTGTGAGTGTGGTGATCGAAGCATCAAAAGACAAGATGGTTCTGGCTAGTGGTTATTTGCCCCTGGAGATGAACTGAACCAGCTTACCCGGATTCCCGCTTCGAAGTGTGGGCAGTGCGGACACTGGAGAAGAAGCCCTACCTGGAATAATGGTGGGCCAGAGAAGTAAAACCCCTCACTGATGTTACCGGGGGGGGTCTTCAAATTAATCACTGTCCATTTTGATTTGGGAGAAAATTGTGAACTGGCCGATGGTTAGAGCAATACTGATTTTGCCAGGTACGGTAATCGTTTATGTGCCAGTAATTATATTTTGGCTGACCTCAGGGACAAAATGGGAGTTTTTCGCCACCACTTACAGTCATGTTGAATTTTGGCTGGCGGTCGTTTTGGCAGCGACCGGTCTTTCTCTTGCAATCGGCTCGGTAAGAGTGTTTCTCTTGTTTGGCGATGGAACCCCAGCACCATGGGATCCTCCTAAAAAGCTGGTCATTAAAGGAGCTTACAGGTATATCCGCAATCCAATGATATCCGGGGTACTCTTCTTTCTGGCTGCCATGTCGCTATATTTTCAATCCTGGCCACTGGCGGGATGGGTGGTAGTTTTCTTTGCCGGCAATGCTTTTTATTTTCCTTTCTCGGAGGAAAAAGGCCTAGAAATTCGGTTTGCAGAAAGATACAGAATTTACAAAAAAAATGTGCCCAGATGGATTCCCAGACTAACCCCCTATACGTTAAATGGAAAATCCAAGCCCTCTTAATAATCGACCGACGGCACTTCTTGTGGACTTATGCACACATTCGTAGGCGACGCATTACGCATTCTCTAGGTGGGAGGGAGTCATCATCTGTTCAAATCCCCTTCGATGTTCGAAGAAACCTTCCCCAAAATTGGGCGACCTTAGATTTAGGATCCCTTCACCAAAACCTATGGGGGATATTTGTCCTCATGAGGCGAATTAGAGGCGTGGGACTTGGGGATAGGGGTTTTTCTATCGGCCGTACCCATACGGAGATGTGCTGGTCGACTTTGAGGGTGCGGACTCTGGAGAAGACGCTGTGTTTGCAACCACAAGGGAGGTGACAATCCAACCCAATTGCACACGGCGTCAAAAAACCATGGGTCTTTTTGTTTTATCTCCTCTCAAAGATTCCATAATTTACCCACAAATGAAGTAATGCCTTGCTCCAAAGTCTGCACCACTCTCTTTTCCCGGGCGCGGGCCAGTACCCCAAGCTGCTCACAGAGGGTTCCCTCCTGCCGGGACTTCTTGTTACATTAGTGCCTCTAACTAAGCTGAGGACAGAAATATTCTTTCGATTTTTCAGGGCCAATCTAAAAGCTTCTGTCGCACCCTTTTGAAGGTTTTGCATCCTCGAACTCTTCAGAGGCTTCGCGAGTCGTAACGCACAAACTACGGTGGCACTTCCGACAAGGAAAACTGTACTTTTAGGGGGTGCATTTTAGCTTCAGTCAGCATATCTTTTTTCAAAGATTAGCGTTACATAACAAGAAAATTCTTGCAAAAATTTCAAGAAAGATGAGATGGATATTTTGGATGCCCATAGGGAGGGGGACAACTGCCAGGCCAGGCCAGGTCGGGCGGACATCGGCGGCAGCCCATTCTGGGGGAGATCGAATCCGGGGAAAGACAAGTCGTAATTTCCTCCCGATGGTTTTAGAAAGCGAGGGGTTCTGCAAGGAAGGACATCAATCCGCATGCCACTCCTTCTTCTCTTCCCATTGCTCGAATACTCTCTTGGCCGCCAAGAGTGCGTGGTTCGTCTTTGGAAATCCAACGTAACCGGCACACTGGACGATGGTCTCTATGATCTCCTGGCGCGTCACCCCTCGGTTCAAAGCCGAGCGCACATGAAGTTCCACTTCGCCTGAAAGGTCCTGGGCGGTGACGGCGGCGATGACGACCAGCTCTCGCACCTTTAAGTCGAGCCCCGGCCGAGCCCACACCCCGAAACCGTATTCGAGAATGCTCTGAGCATGTCCGGGGTCAATGGCATTCAGCTCCTCCCACCGCGCTTCACCTTCAGGGCCGAAACCTTCCCGCCGGAGAGTTCTTCCTTTTTCGATGCGTTCGTCGCTCATTTTCCAATTCCTCTGTGGGTTTGTAGACTCTCGATCCGCCTGGCCCCTATGTCGGGCCAGTTATCCATCTCGTTTCAAGTTGGTTCTGGGGAAATCCATGACACCGATCTGCCCCGAGCTGAGTCAAGGTTTCCTACGTGATCGTTTAGGTAGTGCCAATATATCTAAAAGAGGTTTTCTTGGGCCTTGCTAGAACACACATGGCGGGCCTGTACAAGTGGCGCGAGCTGGTTGTGCGCGGCGCCCCACCCTCTCGGCAGGCTCACCTCGTAGCCTAGCAGGCTATCTCCATCCTCTAGCCACCAACGACGCTCGTACCCTGGAAAGTATATCCTATCGCACCTATACGAGCAAAGGAACCATAAGTTTACATTTTTGTAATAGGCTGGAAATTGGATGCGATTCCATCAAGCATAATCCAGCAGCGCATATCTCTTTTCCGTCACCGGTATGTTAGCCTCGGGAACTCCTAGCTCCTTGCGTACGATGTTCGTCCCCCTTACCAGAGCCACCATCTTGTAGAAAGCGTGCCGCCGGCTCATGCCCTCGCGGCCAAAGCCGCAGTCAGTCGAAATACACAATCGCCCGGGAGGAATCGTTTCGAGCGCTTTCCTAATGAGAGAAGCCACTTCTCCAGGTTGCTCAACCTGAAGAGTGTGGTGGTCGACAACCCCAATAGCGATCTTGGGCTTGGTGATTTTTTTTCCGATTGCCTCAATGTCCCGCCCGCCGGAGCTAGAGCACTCGAAGGTAAGTACGTCGGCGTCTAGCTCGTTCAAATATTCAAGCGAGGGCTCATACCTTTTGTCCGTTCCGTAGACGCGCTGCTGAGCCGGATTTCCCCAGCAAGTGTGACACCATACCTCGATTTTGTCCCGAAGGCCCTTTACGCAGCGGTTGAAGATCTCCACACTTCGTTGTGCCTTGGCCTCGGCATCGTATGATGTGAAGTCCACCCGATGGGTACAGGGTTCTTCTACTTGGAAAAGTTCCGCACCGGAGTCGGCGACCCAGCGGAACTCCGTATTCAAGATGTCGGCCAGGTCATCGAAAATCTGATTCTCGTCTTTGTAGAACCGGTTGACCAAGAAATTAGCCAGTTGCTCGGGACTGATGCATCCGATTTTAACTGGTTTTTCCGTCATCTGTTGGGCGGACCGCCAAAGCTGGGCGAACTCCAAGGGTCCCGGACCGAGTTTGTCCACAACTACGGGAAGCATTCGGCCTTCCCGCACCTCGAAAAGAATATCACCAGGCACGGTGCCGTCTGGCATCGCTCCGGGGCGACCAGAGACTGGGCCCATAGATGTTTCTCGTTCGGACATTCCTTCTAGCCGCTCGGGGACATAACTCATCCAGGAGCGTCCCCCTACATCGATGTCGAAGCGTGCGTCGCCGTCGGTTACAATATCGAGACCGGCACGCTCCTGATCGCGGATCGCTACGGACACGGCGTCGAGATATTGCTCTCGGAAACTAGCATCCGCCATCGCCATAAGAAAAGGGCGGCCCGAGAGATTCTCGGTGAACCAGCCAGGCCGTGGGAGTGACCCAGTGATGCTGGTCGGGAGAATGATGTCCTTCGTTGCAGTGTACATGGTTGCACCTTTCAAAAAGGAATTCTGGTAGATGCATTCATTTCTGTCCAGTAGCATCCAAAATGGAGTTTTGGCTTTGCATGGCGAATTAGTAATTGTAGCTGAAAATCAGGACTTTCGTCGCCTTTCCATTAAAATCCATTCTGCGCATGGCGAAGTCCTGACTGTGAATAGATGTAATTCGAATTTCCTGACAGTATTTTGTTGTTCCTTGTCAAATAATAATTTGGCGGAGACGGGTTCACAGAGGACTTAGCATCATAAATAAAATCAACAGACTGCAGGTAATGTCGGACTCGATTTTTTTTCGAGGCAGCAATAGAGAATTATTTTAAACAAAATTTCCAGGTTCCCTCTGCCTTCATTAAGCCCAAATCACGGCTGGAGCAGGCGGGCAAATAAAACACCCGCACCGATGGTAATTGCCTGGCACAGAGATCGGCCCAATGTGTTTTTCTTGTCTTTCACCGACAATTTTTCTAAAGTCAGCAATTATATCCATTTTGACGCTTAAAGCGTAGTCCTCAAGTTGGCACTCTCGTTGGTGTCGATTGTGAAACGTCGAGCCGTGTGCTAGGTGCACTCAACTGCCACCAGGAAATATTGGAGGCCGCCATGGTGCGCCCTGTGGGCATGGGGACTGAGGTTTCAGATGAGATGTGGTCTTGCCTGAGTATTATCCAGCACCGAGAGCTGAACTTAACCGCCTGACCCGGAAACCTGCATCGATAGTTTGGCAGTAAAGACCCTAGGGGAGGGCTTACCTAGGGGAATGATGGCCTAGGGAAACAGAAGTCCTCCCCGGTTTTCGCCGAGGAGGATTTTATAGTTCCCGGCAACTGTTTGTCCTAAAAAGCTTCATGACACTAAGCTGCACAGCTCATATCTTGTCCGCAACACATCGGGGATTTTATTTTTCCATGACCATTGGGACATTTTGAAATTTGAACTTCTTGGCCACCATCTGTTGTAAGCGTATCATTTTCTAGGGCAGCATCGCACTTTGCGCACGTCGCGTTGACCGCCATGCCACATTTTGAACATTCATAAGTCGCCAATTTAACCTCCTGTCCAGCCAGTTAATAGGTCTCTTAAAAGCAAGCAACTAAAAAAAAGCTGCGCTTGAGTGTTGTTCCTCTTTACGATGGAACGTTTTCTGGCTGTCCCAAGCTATTCTGTCAAACCTTAGGGTTTCGTGCAATCAGGCTCACCTCTTACGAGGAAATTCTTAATGGAGACCCCTGTTTTTATTTATAGGCCTGACCCCGATGGACTTGTGGTCTTCGGCCTTGGGGGTCTCCCGGCATCGGCTAATGTTTACTAGACCACCCATGCTGCTTTCTGTCGGAGTGGCCATTGAATCCTCTAATGACAATGTGATTCTGATGGAAGACCACTCAGCGCCTAGAGCTTAACCGGCTGCCTCGGAGTCCGACATCGATGCTCAGGGCAGTGCGGCCGTTGGAGAAAAAGCGCACCTATCTGATTAATCTAAATTCAGACATGGCAATACTTCTTTCGTGAAGCGTTCGAGTTGAGCCATCTGGTTTTTGTGGGTAAAACGGAGAGAAATGTGCTCAGCACCAGCGGCTATGAAAGAGTTGATGCACTCGATAAGGTTTTCGGCGGAACCGTAGGTACCCCACCTTTCAATATTGTCTCCCCAGAATGGGGTGTAGTAATAATCAAGCAAGAACTCTTCAGCATTTTTTATGGCGGATTCTTTGTCATCGTCAAGACAGGTGGTCATATACCAAGCCGGAATGCCGGGCTTGCGCCCCTGGGCTTGGGCTTCTGTTTTAATCTTCCCCCAGGTCTCGGCAAACTCCCCGGGAGTGACACGGTTGGGAAACCAGCCGTCCCCGAAGCGGGCGACGCGCCTCCAAGCGGTCTCGACAATAGAGGATGCGATCCACATTGGGACGGGCCGTTGGATGGGCTTGGGCTCTAAGGTAATGTTTTGAATTTGGTAGTATCTTCCTTCGAAGGAGACGTCATCCTCAGTCCATAGCTTTCGCATCAGCGCCATGTGTTCTTGCATGTAGAACATCCGCTTGCGGAAGGGAACACCCAGGGTCTCGAATTCGTGCTCGCACTCGGAGGGCTTGGGTGGTCCAATTCCCACGCCCAGAATTACTCTTCCGCCACTAATAATGTCGAGAGTAGCAACCTGATAGGCCAAAAAAACGGGGTCACGAAGGCAGGGAAGAAAGACAGCGGTACCAAGTTTGACGCGAGAGGTTTTCACTGCAACGGCCGAGAGGACCGATAGGGCTTCTAATCTTGGCTTTGCGAGGACCGAATCACCCACGAACACCGAGTCGTATCCTAGTTCTTCGGCACACACGGAAAGGTCGATAATAGGGCCCACCTCGGGTACGCCTTTGTTCCAGAGCAGGACCCCCCGTGTCGGAAGCAAGATACCGAGTTTGACATTTCTTTCCGCCATAGCGTATTCCCTCAACTTCTTCAAGGACTATCCCAGGAAGGATGACTCCATTTGGAGGAAGCTCAATAGGAAAATTTTGCCAGAATCGCAGAGAGAATTAAAATGAATGTTTCGAGGGTGGTTCTTCTCTGTTCAGGGCGGATCAGGCATGAAATGGCCTGAATAGAGCCTCGCTGGGAACTGTCTGCTGACCTGGATGGGGTAGGGGGATTTTGGGGATCTCCATGATGCAGAGAAAAAACCGCCTCTGCGGACAAAGTCTAGTGCCCAAGTAAGGACTCTAGTTGTTATCATTTGCGAAGATGCAGAGACGTGTTAAGGGTGGCAGGTAAAGCTCTGGAGGCCAACCATCGTCCGCGCGTGGTGGCAAGAAGCATTAAAAGACAAGCTGTTCCTGGCAGCGGACTTATCTGCACCTAGAGGATGAACTTAACCTCCTGTTCAATGGACAAATTGTTCGCATCAAAGATCAAACTCCTGAAGGAGGCTCTTTAGAGGTGACCTATGCGGTGGTTTACAAACAACATGTTCATCGAATGGTGGAATTTGATAAATGTCAGTCATGATGCACCTAGTTTGCTTGCTAGCAGAGGTGTATGCCTTATTGGTGCGGGCCGGGCAAGGAGTGGGTAGAAAAAATTTTGAGAATTTTCAAAACTTCTCGCAATAATTTAACCTTAGTTATTTCAAATATTTTCAAGCAGCATCTTCCGGGTGCCAACTGTTGAAGAGAAGAACTAGCAAAAGGAAGGCAGGGCATTCAAAATCTCAAAAACGAAGAGCGTTCCCGCGAGATCTTATATCTGGAGGTCATTTGGGCGATGTCGGCAAGCTCATTTCGCTTCGAACGAGGGAAGCCGGGTCTTGCTCCCTTCCCCATTTCGTGATACGCGAGCCGTAACCTGGGAGGGTTTCCATGGAAAATCGTATGAGCCAGGACCGTTTCCTCAACACCATAGAAGTTCCGATTAAACCGCGACACACCGCTCTTCTAATCATCGACATGCAATATCTGAATGCCCATCCTGACTACGGTGTCGCCAAAATAGCCAAGGAGCGTAATCGCTTCGACAGCCTAGGCTATTTGTTCGAGACACTGCCGTCGACCATCCAGAACATTCAGAGGTTGCAGAAGGGCTTCCGTGAGGCTGGGATTGAGGTTATCTTCATCAAGATACAGTCCTATACACAGGATGGGCGTGACCTTTCTCCGAGCTACCGGGAAAAAGGGCTGTTCGCGCCTCCTGGGTCGAAAGAGGCGGAAATTCTCGAGGAGCTGACGGCTCTGCCCAACGAGATGGTCCTTACAAAACTCTCCACCGGCGCATTCACTTCCAGCCCCATCGATGCCGTGCTCCGCTATATGGGAATCGGGTCACTCGTCATCACGGGAGTCAACACCAACTATTGCGTGGAGAATGCGGTGCGCGAAGGATGTGACCGTGGCTACAAAGTCGCTCTCGTCAGCGATGCTTGCACCACCGTTGTCGAAGGACACCACACCACCACTCTCGAAGAACTCGACAACATTACGTGTAAGGTGATGTCCACCGATGATGTGCTGGCTGCTATTCCGAAGATATCTTGAGGTTTCTTCCGAACGGCTACCGTGCGGCCGGTCCAAAAATGCGGTAACCCGAGGAGATCCCGCAGATGGTGGACTCCACAAAACCTGATAAACTCTTTACGTTACTTTACAATAAAGACACCCGGGATGATGGGCCGATAGCGCGAAACCTGAGAAAGGACGATATTTGCTATTTGATCCCCGCTTAAATATTTTTAGAATTTCTTATTCTTCAAATGCTTCTTCATGAGAAGGCTTTTCATTGAAAAGCTTATTATGATCATGGAACTCCTAACTCACCCTTTTATCTATTATAAAGGAATTTAATATGAAATTCGGGTTCTGTATTTTCACGACTGATTATTCTATCAGCCCTGCCGAGGTGGCTCGCGCAACTGAAGATAGGGGTTTTGAATCACTTCTTTTCTCTGAACACACTCATATCCCAAGCCGCCGCTCTTCTATCAATCCCCGCTACGGAAAAGAAATTCCCCATGAATATTTACATAGCTTCGATCCCTTTGTTGCTTTGGGTGCAGCTGCTGCTGTGACAAATAAAATTATGATTGGTACGGGAATTTGTCTCGTAATCGAAAGAGACCCCATTATTTTGGCGAAAGAAATAGCGACCGTGGACCATATGTCCAGCGGGCGAATGCTATTTGGTGTTGGTGGCGGGTGGAACCGTGAAGAAATGGAAAACCATGGAACGAATTGGTCTCTTCGTTGGAAGGTTTTGAGAGAGCGCATTGAAGCGATGAAAGAAATTTGGACAAAGGATAAGGCGAGCTATCATGGCGAATTTGTAAATTTTGATGATATTTGGTCTTGGCCAAAGCCCATACAAAAGCCACATCCGCCGGTGTTCGTGGGCGGGGATGGTGAGCGAACGTTTGAACGAGTGATGCGTTATGGGGATGGCTGGATGCCCCATCCAGAATCCGGAAACCTTTACGCGGAAAAAATCAAGAGACTAAATGATTTGGCCAACAAGGAAGGAAGACCTACGATTCCAGTTACTATATTTGGAGCTCCTAAAGATCCTTCTCAAATCGAAGGCTTCATTCGCGATGGCGCCATGCGGATCCTTTTCTGGCTTCCTTCGGCAAGAGCAGATGAAGTGCTTCGTGAAATGGATCGTCTGACCGACATGGTCAAAAGATTTCATTGAAATTTTCTCCATAAGTAAATTTATCAGGCATCGATTAGAAGCCTATATAAAGTCAATGGCACATTGCCGAAAAATTCGACGATACTTTTCAAACCACAATCCGAAAGAAAGTCTCGCCCGTACCAAAAGGTCTGGACTGGTATTTGTGAAAACCATCCTCCTCACCGGTACGGCAAGCGGATCGGCTGCGCAACAGCACTGATCCTGCCAGCGGGGGTGTAAACGTTCTCTGTGCGGACATCGACAAGGAAGAAATTGTCCAGCCGCCGACTAGCAAACGAACCCGGCGGGCACGACGAGACCGTGACGGTGGATATGGGGAATTCCTCCAGTGTGGGAGCGTTCCTGAATTGCAAAGGAGAGGTCCGGCCGGATTGACTATCAATTCAATTCGGCGGGAGGGGATACTGCCCCTCTGATTTCTGGAGAACGGGGATGATCTCTGGGCCTGGACTTCGCGCTGAACTTTAAACGCAGCCTCCTATTGCATGAAGACCATTCTATTTAATAACGGAAAGAGCACAATCGTCAACACGGCGGGCATGCTCCACAAGCGTGGCGGATCTGGTGTCGACATCCACTATGCCTCCGAGAACGGCGCAGTCGTCTCGGTCACTCTGGGCGTCGCCGCGAGTTCACCGTTCGGGGAATTTTCCGTCTCTTCATCTCGTCTGGAACGATTGAAACCCCACGTTACATTTCGATGAAGCTCTTTGGCCAATCGAAGAAATCGGAGAGATGGTACTGTTTGTTTGCTCGGACACCGGCGGGTCCATGGAAGCGGATAACAGTTTACATCAATTTCGAAATGGGAAGAACTGGAAAAGAGGAAACGATCTCAATAGTCTTGCGAGCAAGTCAGAATCTTGGGCTGCAGACATCTTTGTGATGGGCACAGCCACAATCTCAACGCGCACAGCCTCAGTTGCTTCCCTTTGGAACACTACCCAGGCCCGGAAAGTGCAAATGTTTGATAAGAAGCCGTTCCGGGAGAGGCAAGTTAAGCTACAGGGGGAGAAGGCTTCTTGTTTTGCATTTCTTTCTCGATTTTTTTGGATGCTTCAGAAGGGCTTTTTTTACAGGAAAATATCCCTTCGCCCCACTCCTTAAGTTTCCCCAGGAAACCTAACAAAATTCATAGCATGTCTTTTCTTCCTCAGCTTAGCAGATTAGGACTCCTAAATTCCCAGTGAAGACTCATACGTTAACGTCTCCTGAGGGAAGGAGGCGATTGTACACCCAGGTGATTAGAAATTCACTGATAAATCCGTCGATGAATCCCCAGAACCAGCTTAGCCCTGGAATTCCGGCAGAACAGTCTCGGCGAATAACCGTAACATCCTGAGAGTCTTTTCTTCGCCGTAATAAGGTGGGTAGTATAGGACCAGCGAAGTTATCCCGGCCATCGATTCCAGCTTCCGGAGCCGTTCGATCACCGTTTCGGGGGAGCCGTGCAAAAGAGTCGTCTGGGCGAGCTCGTCGTAGTCGAGCTCTGTATCCATCGCCTTTTCTGAAACGTTACCCATGTAGCCACCCGCCCCCCGGGACATGAACGTCTTGAGAATATGTAGGATACCCGCCTTGCTTTCCTCTTTCGCTTTGGCATCGGTCTCGGCGACATAGACCCAGCGTGCTTGATCAATCTGTCCGAATCCCGGGTTATGGGTCCATTGTTCGGGCGCATCTTTCATCTTCTCGCGATAAAACTCGGTCTGCACAGCTAGGGTATCAAACGACGGCAAGGTAGACAGCATGAGGCCGAAGCCATGCCGCGCAGCAAACGCTATCGAACGCTCGGACCCCGCAGCCATATAGAGCGGTGGATGTGGTTGTTGTACGCAGGCGGGAAAAATCTCGTAATCGCCCATGACATCATGTCGATAGTAGACGCCTTTGTGATGGATTTTTCGTATTCGCAGGGCTTCGAGAACTACCGACAATGCCTCCTCTTGCCTGTCGTGTCGGGTCTCGAAGTTGACGCCAAAGCCCTTAAACTCGTAAGGCCTATAGCCGGAGCCAAGACCCATGATGAAGCGGCCATTGGTCAGGATATCGACGAAGGCGGCATTTTCGACGACCCGCAACGGGTTATGGAGCGGCAGTGTCATAACTGCCGTCCCCAATTTGATTCGCTTAGTCTGTGGCGCCAAGTATGCGATATAAGCAAAGGGGTCCGGCAGGATGCCGTAGGCGTTGCTGAAGTGATGCTCAGCAATCCACGCGATGTCGTAACCGAGCCTGTCCGCTTCCTGTATCTCGCGGGTCACTCGCGCATGCACGTCACGATGTGGATATAGTTCGGCGGATGCATCGGGGTGCGAGACGAATAAGATTCCGAATTTCATTGGCACGACCGTCCTGGTTCTCGTTGATGCGGCATGGTTGAGATGTAATTACAATTTTTCATTCGGTGCCACCGCCCGTCGAAGATGCCCACTCAATAACCGAATTGAAGTTCCTAGAACCTTTAAAAAAGTACCTAAAAATCCCTCCTCCGCCTGGACCGATTTTGCAACATGCCTGGCAGGATATCGAGCGAGGCGCGGCCATATCAAAGACTCTACCTGAACCAAGAATTACACCTACTGTTACACGAATTGTTCCGCCCTCCAAAAATTCTATACTCACAAGCTTTGTGAGTTAATGCTATTTAGTTAGAAAAGCTCTTGTTCTCTTTTATGGATTAGAATGCTACTTAAATATATATGCTTGGACCAGATATCCCATCCGATATTTATATTGGGAATGTTAAATCAGGGAAGGTTTTGAGGGAATGCTCGTATAGATACTAGGATCGCACCTTGTCCATCAGGCAGACCGGGCACAAATTTGGCCTTCGATTTTTGGAGCTTCCCTGCAAAGCCTCTCGACTTCGTGGGTTTTTCTGATGGGACCCCATTCCTCAATCGATTGGGAAGACACCTGTCGTGTGCTCTGTAGGCATTGTGATTTGAGGGCTCGGGAGAAGGTGGTGGTCTTAGTCGAGGACTATTCAGAACCTGGGGACGAGCTTAATCGCTCACCGGCTCCCGGCATCGATGCTAAGGTGTTACGTTTACTGGAGAAGAAACCTAACTTGTCAGGGTGATTAGCGCGGGAACGCAGAGCCTTTCTTGTATTGAAATTCTCCACTCTTCCATATGCCTTCTTGTATTCGTCCGTCGGTATCGGTAAAGGTGCCTTGTCCGTGCCATTCGCCATTTTTGAATTCACCGACGTATTTTCCGCCGTTAGCAAAAGTATAGGTACCTTTTCCGTTTCTTTTTCCGTCCTTGAAATTCCCAACGTATTTGCCGCCGCTGGCATCGGTAAAGATGCCTTGCCCATGCCATATACCAGCCTTCCATTCACCGACGTACTTGTACCCGCTCGGATGAGTCCATGTGCCTTGTCCGTGCCTTTTGTCATTTTTCCATCCGCCAACGTATTTGTTTCCGCTTGCATAGATTACGGTGCCTTGTCCGTGTTTTTTCCCATTCCTGACTTCACCGACGAACTTACTCCCATCTCCAGAGGTATAGGTGCTATATCCGTGCATAGGGACCGATTGGCATCCCTCCAACAGAAGGACGGCGAGGGTCAGAAGAATAGGGGGCAGTCTTTTCATAAGAAAATTCTGGCAGAAACGCAGAAGGAAATGAAGTGGTAATTCGGGGGATTTTAGTCAGATTTCAGAGATGGGGCCGTATCTCCCACCTTACCCGGATACCGGCTTTGATGATCCGATCGGTGTTGACGCTGGAGAAGGAGCCATATCTATCGGGGTAATCGCTCACTTGCCTGTCTGGCCCCATGGCTCAGGGCCATATAGCTTTGTGGTTGAAACAGAAACCTCCCCCGGTTTTAGACGAGGAGGGCTTTTCGATTCCTATAGAACGATATCTATCTCTGTTAAAATGATTGAATCTCGCTCATACAGGAACCTAAAGCTAGACCATAAATTGGACAGGACGCGTTAATGGACGGTGTACCCGCCGTCTATGACGAGAGAATGGCCGAGGACATAGGCAGAATCTTTAGAAACGAGGAACATGACTACTCCAGCAACCTCCTCGACCGTTCCGAAGCGCCCGATAGGGACATCCCGGGCGCGTTGCTCTAGTTCCCCTGGATTTCGACCTGCCAGAAACCCTTCGGTTGAAACAGGTCCGGGGCAGACCGCGTTCACCGATATTCCATCCCCGCCCAATTCGAGCGCCATCGAGCGGGCAAGCTGAATGAGACCCGCTTTCGTAATGTTGTAGACAGCACCGAAGCGGGAGGCCACGATGCCGAGCATGCTCGCCATATGAACGATATGGCCTCCGCCCTGTGATTTCATGATGGGCACGACGGCCTGGCTCGCAATAAAGGGTGCACGCAGGTTGATCGCCACCACACGATTAAAATCATCATGGGAGAACTTTCCGAAAGCCTTGCGAACCCGGATGCCTGCATTGTTCACCAGGATATCCACCCTGCCCATACGCTCATGTGCAGTACTCACCATGGCTTCCGCCACCTCGGCGCTGGAGATATCGTGCAAACCCCAAGCGGCGTCTGCGGCACCCGCCTCTCGGCAATCACTCTCAGTTTCTTTCAATTCCATTTCAGTGCCATCAGCTGCCAGATAAATCGAAGCCCCTTCGGAAGCTAATCTCTTGGCCACCGCCCGCCCAATTCCACGCGAGGCCCCCGTTACGAGAGCCACTTTTCCGCTTAATTCACCCATCGTTCATTTCTCCTTTTGGGAGGTGCTTGCAATGCCTTTGTGTTCCACAATAATTTGTTTCCTTAAACATCAATTAACTACTTGAATAAACATTTTGTAATTTTATTCCGGCATTCATATTTGGATTTGCAACAAATTAAGCACAGAAGGAAAAAGTCTACTTTCGAGAATTTTAATGCCTACAAATTCTTTCCATACGGAGTTTAATTTCTCCTCGCTATCAGTTGCACAAATAAGGCCAGATCCGTTTAGTATCGGGCGGGGTCAAAGAACCATTATTTTGCATATGCGGCACAGGCACACTTTTTTGTGCATCAGGCAATTTTAAGATTTCCTGGGACTTGTATGGCGGCTCTAATCTATAGAACGCATTGGGATCCATCCAAAAACCGTCTTGGGGAACCACAACTCTGCCATTGTTAGACCATTTTGGATTTTCACTGTAAAGAATTGCAAAATGCAGTGCATCTCTCCTGATGCGCCTACCCATCTTTCCTGTATTACTGGTTTTCCCAATTTCTTCGCCTAACCTTACATGGGCTCCTATTTTTAGTGTTGGCAACTCTAATAGATGGGTGTATTGGCTGTAGGTCCAGTACGGCAAACCTGTTTGTTTTGGTATATGCCTTAGCACTATCTCAATTCCTTTTCTATTTCTTTTGTTCATGAATTTTCCAGCCACGATGCCGTCTGCAATAGCTCTTACGGGAGTGCCCTCGTCTTGCGGAATATCGACGCCTTTGTGCAGAGCAGGCCATGGGCGTTTATGTGAATAATCTATCGCCCATTCTTCACTATCAATTCCTGGACAGTCTGCGCCCCCGAAGAATTCGGGAACTAGCCCTGTTTCTATTACCCCTCTTTTTTTTTGAATTTCTACCGCCAGTTCTTTATCGCCCCTACTTTTTCCCACCATCATGCGTAATGTTTTAGAAATATGTTTAAAATCTATAAAACCTTCAAGCTCAGTACATTTCTCGCAGGGTGGGGGTCTCTCTTGAGCGATTGCAGGATGGACGAGCAAGCAAAGAGTTAATAAGGCAAAAAAACTCCGAATAAACAACATATCAGTTTCAATCATAGTTAATTGATTCTCCCGACAATGTGTCCACGTAGGACGTTTTTGACGCCATTCCCAAATTGATTCCTGGATTAGGTTTATTCTAACCTGCATGGATATGAACAGGAGGCGTCGTGTAAAAATCTAACCTAACTAATGCGATTCCACCGGACAGCACAGAAAGGCAAAATTTCCTGAATTCTTTAAAACAACTAATCCTTGGTTACAAGATGCTAATATACCCCCTGGAGGGAATTCCTGTCCAAAGGAAGGAGTAAGGTACGGTGGGCAATAGACATCATTTCAAAAGACTAGGGTGATTTTATCATCCACAATCTAATCAAAAACAGCCTATCCCCTCCAGTGACATATTTTTTAATAGCCGCGGGCATTCTCAAATACGAAGACCCAACGATGATGAGCGTCTTCGGCTTGACCCTGTCGCCAAATGTATTAGTCATCCAGGTGCTTCATCCGGGGGTCGAGCACATCCCGAAGCCAGTCCCCCAAGAGATTGACGCCCAGAACAGTCAACGTGAGGGCTACGCCTGGAAAGAGGGTGAGCCACCAGGAGGTGTCGAGGAATCCGCGGCCATCGGCGAGCATCCCGCCCCAGGTCGGAGTCGGAGGGGGCACACCCATGCCCAAGAAGGAAAACGAAGATTCGATGATGATCATGCGGCCCAGATAGATGGTGGCCACCACGATACAGGAAGAAAATACATTGGGAAGAAGGTAAATGAGCATGATCCGGAGAGTGCCGCAGCCGGCGGATTTCGCCCCCGCAACCATATCGGTCTCCTTCAAAGCGAATACTTCCCCCCGCACTACTCTCGTGTAGACGGTCCACGTTCTAAGTGCAATAGCGAGAACAATGTTTTGGAGGCTCGCACCTAGGATGGCAATGATGGCTATTGCGAGTAGGACGAAGGGGATCGCAAGGGCAGCGTCCACAATTCGGCTAATGACAGCGTCTATCTTGCCGCCGAAATAGCCCGCAATGAGCCCCATTGTAATCCCGATGAAACCGCTGATAAAGACGGCGGCGAAACCCACAGTGAGTGATACGCGAGCCCCCCAAATGATTCGGCTTACGATATCGCGCCCGAGCTGGTCCGTGCCGAGCCAATAGGTGTTGCCTTGTGCGTCCCTGAAGCCCGGGGGCTTCAGGTAACGCTCTAGGTCCTGGTTCAGGGGGTCGAGGGGCGAGAAGAGATCGGGGATGAAGGCCCACAAGATCGCCATTACGATAGTAAACACGCCAAAGAGTGCCGGAGGCCGCTTCAAAAGTTCGCGCAGCGCCAGCTGCCATTCCGTAGGACCGCGCTCGTCAACCTCTTGAGCGACATGGGGGGAGGTACTAGCGTCTATCGTTTTGTCAAATGCCATATTCCTGCCCTTCACCCACGCTAGCTGTAAGAAATGCGTGGATCGAGCCACGCGTAGAGGATGTCCACAGCGAGGTTCACGCCCACAAACATAAACGAAAGAAGGGCTACCGCAGCCTGGACCACCGGGTAGTCGTTAGCCATGATGGATTCCACCACCAGCCAGCCTACCCCTGGCCAGGCAAAGACGACCTCGACGACCACAGTACCGCTGAGCAGACCGCCAAGCTCAAGGCCGATGATGGTGACGACGGGGATTGATGCGTTTTTCAAGGCATGGCGGCCGATGACTAAGGCCTCGGTGAGCCCCTTCGAGCGTGCCGTATTCACGAAATCCTGGGCCATGACCTCGAGCAGCGTCGAGCGCATCATCCGCATGATGCGGGCAGTGGCGTATAGGCCTGCTGCAAGCGCCGGTAAGACGACGCTTTTCGCCTCCCGGTAGCCCGACGTCGGTAGCCACCCGAGAATCTCTGAAAATAGGATAATGAGCATGAGGCCCAGCCAGAAGTTTGGAATAGATTGGCCCGCCATCGACAAAACAGAACTGAAATGGTCGACCCAGGATTTGCGGAAAACAGCCGAAAGAATCCCTGCAGGGATGGCGATAACGAGTCCTACGCAGAGGGCAACAACGGCGAGGATTACCGTCGCGGGAATGCGCTCCGTAACAAGGCCCATGGCGGGGACACTGTGGTAGAACGAATGCCCGAAATCGCCCCTCAAAACACCCAGGTTCTTTTCGTGGCCAAATAGGAAATTAAAGTATTGAACGTAGAGTGGCTTATCGAAGCCCATTTCTTTGTTAAATGCGGCAACTTCTTCTAGGGTGGCCTCTTCGGGCATCATGACGTCGGCTGGGTCCCCAGTCATGTGGAGCATCAAGAAGACAATGAGGAGGACCAACCACAGGACGATTAGACTCTGCAGTAGACCGCGGATGATGAAAGCGCGCATAACACTGCCCTCGGAAAGCCAAATGGATTTTACGATCCCGAACCTTCCAGGTGCCATTTCGGCCCAAAAACGACTTGCTAGCAATAATGAGAATTAAGGGATGATGCCCGTCTTCTCTACTATGATCAAGGTTGAGATGGAAAAGCCTTCCCCGGCAACGGGGAAAATAAGACTGGTTTTATCCTATTTTCACATTTCTCTATCCCTAGATTTTCCCTTGGAGGGGAGGATGTTCTGCCAAACTGCCCTCTTCTAGATTAGATTTTAGGTTTTTTCCGCTTATTTCTTCCTTGTAACCGCCTTTTGCCTGTCTGACATCTTCGCGCTCAGTAGGGATGAGATGATTATGGACTATTATCCGGCATAGAGGGTCTGCTAGGGCATTTCAGGAAAAGGCATGGCTTGGATGGTTATTCAGTATATTGGGTCTTACCTTTGTTATTTCTCTTGATCTTCCTGACACATAATTCCATAATGGATCTATTGACGATAATAGATGTACGGTGATATCTCAGCAACCACTTATTTGGCGGATGTGTGTGGTTTTGTTCCTCAATTCCAAAGAAGCGGCAACAGAGATTGGCTGTAACGGAATTCCTTTATTTTCAAAAGAAGAAGTTTCAACGGGGAAAGTTCTTGTCATGAGACCTTTAAGGGGGAAATTGCTATGCGAAAATGGTTAATCGTTTTTCTCATCCTAGCCTTGTCCGGCTTCGCCGTGCAGCGTGCCGAAGCATACAAGGGAACACTCAGACTTGCCGTCCATGGACAGCCAAAAACCTGGGATCCAGGGAAAACGCCTGGATTTATGGGCACCATGCTATGGCCGTGGACCTACGATACCCTCGTTCAGGCAGACTTGAAAACGGGCAAGCTCTATGGCTGGTTGGCCGAAAAGTTCGAACGCATCAGTGCCTCAGCGTTTAAGTTCACCCTACGAAAAGGCGCCGTGTTCGCCGACGGGACGCCGGTTACCTCTGCGGATGTCAAATTCTCCCTCCACCGAGTCTGGGAAGACAAAGACCTGAAGAGCACAGTGAAGTCCTACTACAAGGATATTAAAAATGTGGAGATCCTCGATGATAGGACTTTTATCATCCACGCGAAAGGCCCGATGAACGATCTGCCGGCCCTTATGCGCACCTGGGGTCACGTAATCAATAGCAAGGCTGTTAAGGGTCTGAAATACTCCCAAATTGCAACCGGGAGCTATGGCTCGGGTGCCTACATACTTAAGGAATGGAAAAAGGGCCAGAGGTTTGTGATGGAAGCAAATCCCCGGTGGTGGGGGAATAAAAAATATCCCAACCGGCCAAAGAAACTTGTTATTCGTATTATCCGGGAGCCCACGACTCGCGTGAAGGCTCTTACGACCGGGGAAGTGGATTTTGCCATGAGAGTGGCACCTCAGTTCATCGATAAAATCAATGCTACGAAGGGTCTGAAAATTCTCACCACCCCCAGCATCCGAATCTATTACGTTGGCTATTTGACCCAGCATGGTGGACCCATGGCAAACGCCAAAGTCCGGCAGGCGATAAGCCACGCCATTAACACTCCGCTCATCATCAAGAGCCTCCTGCAGGGTCGCGCCGATCCTTGGTTCCAGATGATCCATCAAGGGATGGCGTCCGGCTACAATCCCAAGATGAAATCCTGGTACCCCTATAACGTGGCCAAGGCAAAGAAGCTCATGAAGGAATCGGGTTTTGGTAAGGGTTTCAAACTGGTAATGATCTCCCCCCGAAACACAATTCCTGCAGATGTTCAAATGTGTGAAGCAATCGTGGATATGGTCAAAAAAATTGGTATCGACGCCCAATGCAAAGCTTCCTCGAAAAGGGTTTGGCGAGGGAGGTTCAAGAAGTATAAGAAGGGCACGTTAAAAGGGAACATGATGTTTATAGCAAGTTATGGCAACCAGGGCGGCATTCCGGGAAATAGCTTCCGCGGCGTCATGGCCTGCAACGGAAAATGGAGCCCCCACTGCTACCCAGAATATGAAAAAATGATTGATAAGGCTTTGAGAACAGCCGATTCGGCACTTCAGCAGAAGCGACTTGAGAAGGCTACATGGTTCATGCACGACAATGCCACGCACAAGCCTATCGCCAAGAGCCACGATGTCTACGGCGTCAACACAAAAGTTTTAGACTACATGATGCGCTATGACGAGATGACTCTTCCCTGGAGTTTCGTGATGAAGTAGGGCAACAGGGAACAATACAGGTTCACGGCGCGGGGGGTGTAAACCCCCCGCGCTTTTTGCGGTATCCAAGAGAATATAGAAATTTAATTTAAATGCGGGATGAGCTCCCAAATTAATAGAGATTTCGTCGCCCAATGAAGCGAAAAATTTATTGGGCGGTAAAAGCATTTTTACAACCATATCAATCTACATAGTTAAATGGATTCTCGACCTTCGCCTCCTAAAAGAAGAGCGGCAGCCTCCACTCCTTGTCCCTCGTCTATTGTCCCAGTGCTCGTGTCGGGAATGGTGAAAGTATTGAGGGGGGGGGCTTTCGATATATTCTTCGCGGCGGCGCATTTACCGGTCTATCACGAAAATCTCGTTTGTGCTCATCCGGTCCGATAGTAAATGTGGCCCATCCGCGGCAATCAATATCATGTCTTGCAGGTGCCAAAAATCCGCATGAGGCTCGAGAGCGATCACCATGCCTTCCTCGAGAATATCCCGTGCGTCCCGGACAATGAATGGTGCCTGCTGGTGCCACCAGGGACCTACGCTGTGCCCGACGAGATTGAGTTCTGAATCATAACCTGCTTCGTGGAACGCACCCTGGGCGAAGTCGAAAATATCCCCCGTCCGCGTACCTGGGCAACACTGAGCAATTGTGCCTCGATAAATATCGAGGACGGTTCGGTAAATATGCTCCTGCGAATCCGTTGGCTTTCCAAGGGCTAAAACACGCGACTGATGGCCAGGATATCCCTTGAAAAAAGCTACGTAATCGTTTCGGATAATGTCCCCTTTCTGGAAAACCAGGTCCCCCTCACCACCATAAATTGTTGTATTTCGAATTGGGTTAAGCATTCCATGTGCCCACTCAGCACCACGCTGGATACAGCTTTCCACAATGCGGGCATGAATTTTCCGCTCGGTGTCCCCCTCGCGCAAAGCAGTAAACACCTCCAGGTAAGCATCATCCAGGATGGCAGCCGCTTGGCGAATGCGATCGATTTCGTTGGGCGTCTTGATCCATCGGACCTTGTCCATCATGCGTGTGCAGTCAGAGATCTCAGAGTCTGGAAAGTATTTAGGAAGAATTGCCCACTGCTCAGCATTGATAGTCGCCCGCTCAAATCCAATTTGGGAATCTCGCAAGCCCATCTCCCCAAGAATCTCTGCCGCTTTTTGATAGGGAGATTCGGAGTACCCCTTAAATATTTCGATTCGACTAATCCACGAGTCTCTCCTAGCCAGGGGAGCAGCCTGATGATTGAGAATAAGAACGGGTTCCCCCTCTCGAGGCCATACGGCAAGGGGTGCGCGGGGAGAGTCGGGCAGGTCAAGGTGACGAGCCAGGGTACCCGGAAAGGCAAATCCAGCTATATAGGTAAAATTCTGACCTGAGCGCAGAACCAGCGCAGAGTACCCCTCCTGATCCATCAAAGTGTTCAGGCGAGGAATATTAGCAATGTTCTTCGGCCGGGTGCCCAGCATCTAAGCTTCACGAATCAAATTTGATCTATAACAGATGCACAAAATAGACCCCAAAATAGGAACTAGCAGGTACGAGTCCACTGAGCTGGTACCCCCCACAAGGACAAAAACACAGACCACGAGAATAATGAAAATAGCATATCAAGGAAGATTTAAAGAATATGAATAAATAGCATTAGTGTTCAATCGTTGCGGGGTGAAGTGTATATTTACAGGAATATAAAATTAAGCAAAGAAACTCTTGGGCTAAATTCTGTCACTGTGTTGCATAATTTACCGCATCGGGTATTACTTTATCAACTCTCATGTGAGGTGAGGTCCTTCCTCCAATTTTGGAGTGTGCCTATTCAAGGGGCAAATTCAAAATTTTAGGGCAAAAAGGTGTTTGTTTTCCTACCTCATCTTTGGGTAGGGCATAGATTGGGGTTTGGATGGCCTTTATTGAAGGTTTTGTTCCAGCGATCCCGTGGGTTGAATTGGAAAACCGCCGATTTATAGCGGTTTTGCGCAGGCTAAACGAGGCGGGATGGCGCCGCCCGAGCTATTGTCCTGGCTGGTCGGCTGCAGGAGTTGTCGCTCATATGACCCTCGGGGCCCTCTTTTATTCCCATGTAATAACGGCAGGGAGGGAAGGACGTCTAGAGATCCCCTTTGGAACAAAAGACTTGAAGAGTTTTTGGGCGTACCGGGAGCGGGAGGGTGCTGAGCTGTCCTCGTTGCCCGATAACGAGCGGGTAGATCGCTTCGAAGATGCTGTCTGGAAGCTTCAGTCTGTATTCAAGATGCTCCGCCCCAATGATCTAGAAAAAAAGGCTTGGCATTGGATGTGCCCATGCCCGCTCCACTCCTACCCCGGCCAACGGCTTTTTGAGCTCATCCTCCATGATTGGGATATCCAGAATAATCCAGAGAGTGATCTCCAATCTGACGCCCTTGGGGCGGTAGTCGATATCCTTGATTTCCGCCTACCATTTTTCTTCAACCATATGCCTGATCCGGAACTGACAGGGTCATTTCGGCTTGAGACGAATAATCCGAGTAGGAGCTGGGCAATGCGTGTCGAGGCGGGAAATGCTCGACCGGTTTCTCCAGAAGAGGGGACATTCGACGCAGAGATTTTTGCGTCTTCCAGCGACCTCATATTACTAACTACTGGTCGGGCTAGTCTGGAGAAAAAAAAAGAAACAGACTTTCTGCTGATCAAAGGGGATTTCAAGCTGGCCGACCTCCTGCTCGAGGTTCTTTGTCGGCCCTTCTAAGCCGTGCACAAAACCGAATAGATCCATTTACAATTCTGAAATGAGTCAGATTTTTTTTCATAAATAAAATTCTTTTCCCTTTCCTCTGAGAGTTCCTCGAACTGCTTTTAACTGCAGAATGGGAATTTCCGTTTCTTGGATATTAAATTAAGTATACGGGATACCTTGAAGATGTTATCTCTCGGGGTAAATATATTGTATTATGAACACCCCAGACACGAATGAATCGATTCATTGAGCAAAAAATGGTTTTTCTGGCCTATTCAGGCTTGACGATGAGAAATGGCTAATCTAAACATCCCCAAATGTCGCGTCCTAAATCGCCCAAACCCTCACACCCCCCTTTGACGATAGCGACTGCGTCCTCAATCTTCACGAAGCCTATTTCTGGGTACCGAATGTCGTTTTCAAGCGAGACGATCATCCCCGATTCAAGGGGGCGCTCTTCATCTAGATTGAAGCGAGGAAGTTCTTGCTGAACCATACCGATACCGTGGATATCGAAAATTCCGCTCTCAGCGTAACCAGTTTCTTCAAGAGCTGCTTGGCCGATCCGGTAGATTGTCCCGCAGGCAACACCGGGTTCCATGGCCGCACGGGTTTTGTTCAAAACATGAAGGCAAGCCTTGTGGAGTTCGTCCGCAAGCGGGGAAGGCTTTCCGCGTGAGCCCATCCGGCAGATGTCGGCCATATAACCCATTTGGGAGCCGCCCGCATCGATGTGGAGGATTTCCCCTGGTTTCCATATTTTCTCGGAAGGGTCGCGTCGCATGCTGGGTCCAGCGGCAGTAAAGACGTAGTGAAAATGAAGTCCGCGCTTAACCATTCCGCCTTCTACGGTACGGGCAATTCTTTCCGTTGTGACATCTTTCGGACCCAGAAGAAATCCCTCCTGGATAGCTTCGGCGTCGGCTTGTCCAGCCCTGCGAAAGATTTCAATTTCGTTAGGTCGCTTGATAATGCGAAGTTCTTCAAGGGTATTGAAGGATTCTACGAAGTGCGCCTCAGGTAGCTCCTTGCGTAGCATATCCATGGCGTCTGCGGGCATGAAGGCTCGCTCGATGCCGATAGTGGCTTTAGTGAGACCCCTGTTGCGGATAGCCTTCGCCGCAATCTGGGCTGCACCTACGGTGCCGCGCGCTTTTGTATGAACAATGTCTGGTATCCAGTCTTCGATCTTGTTGTACGGGCAAGCTTCAACGAGCCAGGCTACCTGGAAGGCGCGTGTCGTGTCGCCCTTTGGAATTCCGACGAATGGGAGGTACTGGCTCGGTCCGATGGCAGTAATGCGCTCGCGGAAGTGGAAGTAATAGCCACCGGTCAGATAGCGAATGTTGTGTGGCGTGTGGGCCAGGATAAGGTCAATTCCCGCCTTGTCCATGAGGCGGTTGAGTTTGTTGGTGTCATAAGGCGGTTCCATGCCTAATCCACAATGGTCCAGGTTGCACGCCCGATGTCACCCATGCCTTCGCAACCATCCTCTGTAACTGCCACCGTGTCCTCGATTTTGATGTATCCTTCTTCGGGGTGGCGCACGTCAGTTTCAATAGAAATCACCATCCCTTCTTTGAGAGTTCTCTCCATGCCGGGGCCAAAGCGTGGTTGTTCATGCGAAACAAGGCCAACACCATGGATTATAAAATTGCCGTGCTCACTTTGGCCGGTCTCCACAAAGGCCTTGTTTCCATATTCGTAGAGATCACTGCAGACTGCGCCGGGTTTGATGGCCGCACGAACCTTGTCCTGCGTTGTTAGGCAGGCTTTATAAATGTCGTCCGCCAAAGGTTTGGGTACACCACGCACACCCATACGGCAGACGTCGGTGAGGTAATCGCCGTCGGAGCCGCCCGCATCGAGGTGGAGGACTTCCCCTTTTTCCCAAACTTTCTCGGAGGGTGCACGAAGCATCGTGTTGCCCGCGCAGGTGAATACCCAGAGGAAAAGGAGGCCGCGGTTTGTCATTTCCCTCTCGAGGAAGCGGGCTATTTCGCGCGTCGTAGAGTTTTTTGGCACGTTACGGAAAGTTTCTTGAATTGACTCGGAGTCGGCTTGGGTGATTCGGCGCATGATGTCGAGCTCCTGTGGGGTCTTGATGGCCCGGAGTTCTTCCATAACGGGAAGTGCCTCGATGAATTTTGCAGCGGGGAGTTCTTTTTTGAGGCAATTCATCGCGGTCGAGGAAATAAAGTCGTGCTCAATAGCGATAGTTCCTTTTTCCAGACCCCGCGCCTTAATAGCTCCGGATGCCTTCTCGGCAGAACTAGTCGGATTTGGACGGACGTTGGTCGCAGAATTAATAAATTCGGGAATCCACATGGACTGCTCTTCGATTTGGCCGACTTCACCCGCAATACCAACATGGAACGCTTTCTCTGATTGACCCTTAGGTACCCCTAGAAGAGGAGAATACACACTTTTTTCCATGGCCGTGAAACGTTCGTAGAAATGGTAGTAGTATCCGCCGCAGATATAGCGGATGTTATGGCGTGTGCAGAGGAGCATGAGATCGGCACCCGCATCTTCCATCAAGTTATCGAGCTTCACTGTATCGTATGGAGGCTGCATCAGGGTCTCCTTGAAGGTGGACTTTTACATTGCAAGTTGTCCTTAAGCCGTGTCTTAGAATACGAATTCGGGGACGTGCATTAGGTCAACTTTATAAATGCAACCCCGACAACGTGCCGACGTGAAAGATTATTGCACTCCATCCGCAAAATGAATACGTCATTTAGTGAATATAAATAAACAGTTACCTCTTGAAGTAGTTAACTTCATGAAAACGCTTAACGTTTCCTCGGATATTAAGATCCCATAATTGAGATGCCATCAGGGCACGAAGTCAAGAATCCGTGGGTCCCCAGTTGCATCGAAATGATTCCACTCGGACATTATATACTTTAAAAGTGGGTTTGTTATGTTTTCCACTTGCCATTCCTGGGAAATGAAGCCGATTCCGGAAATGAAATTATTGTGACAAATTTTATTTCGATCCTTAGAGCATGGTTTGGTCGTAGGAAAATATAAATACCACCTAAAACACCATACACTCAAATAACAATTACCCTAACATTTGCTTTTCGTAGTCTTCCCAACATAACTACAATCAGCATTCTTTATTATAGGGAGATGTGACTAAAAGGAATATTTTCTCAAAGAATTCACATTCCGGAAAAAGAAGCAGAAGGCTAGCTGTGAAGGGAAAAGGCTTGACGGGAATTCGATTAAAGAAAGACTTTAGAAGGTGAGTGGGCAATCGACTTTTGGGGTATGTCGAAAAAGCCCTCCATCGATACAGAAAGGAGCTGGGAGACCCGCCTTTGACTTCTCTCTGCCTGTCGGGAACCTGTTAGAATTGAAGCCTCTTATCCATCGAAATCTCCTTTGATTGATCGTTCCAGATAGAATAATATCGAATCCTCTCATCTAGCTTAGAGCGGTTTTGAGAGAAAAGAGCAGTGTTTTCGCGGGATTTTTTTGGGTACGCGTCTATTTGACTGGCTGCCCGAGAAAGCATTTTTTAGGACGGTCATGGTGCTCCTTCTAATGATGGCAGCCTCCCTTCTCGTCATCAACAGAAGTGTCCTTTCCTCTCTTTAAGGATTGTTGGGCTCAATTTGAC
>Ga0315336_1001791_pt1 | contig 37793 bp, 35 predicted proteins | sample ASW5metaG_FD_204512 | JGI IMG/M metagenome (GOLD analysis project Ga0315336, IMG submission 204512) | Ammonia-oxidizing marine archaeal communities from Monterey Bay, California, United States - ASW #5 | ecosystem: Environmental > Aquatic > Marine > Intertidal zone | place: USA: California... | reverse complement strand
GAATACGAATGGGTTGTTGCGGCAGTACTTCCCCAAGAAAACCGATTTATCCGTACACTCACAACAGCATCTCGACGCGGTCGCTCGGCAGCTCAACGGACGGCCACGCCAGACGCTAGAGTTTGAAGCTCCTGCGGAAAGATTTAGCGCTTGTGTTGCATCGACCGGTTGAGCTCGCACCAATTGGGCGTCACTATAGGACGTAATTAAGAAACAGATAGCTAAAGATGTGCTGGTCCCCAGGAGTTGTGTCTTTTAGGAAGTGCCCAGGCATAAAGTAACCGACTCCCGTCCCAAGTGCAACGTGACTCGCGGGCTTCCAGGATAGAATCGCGTCCATCTCCTGGCCGACGTACTTATCCGCGGCTCCTCCTTGGGGAGCCTCCACGGCGACCCTTCCGTTTACGCCGTGAAGGTGGCATTGCGGTCCGCCAGCCAGAACGTGAAGTGGTCGAATTTCAGGTTGACCTTCGCGTGAGGTTTGATGGCGACACCCGCACGCACATCACTGATGTTGCGCCAGCCGATGCGGTCAGCCGTTCCCTGATAAAGATGGCCGGTGGGGAAGAGTTGATCGAACGTCTGGTACCTGCCGTCGGTCGGATCGCTGTCACCGCTGCCGTATTGGTATTCGACGGAAAAGCGCGGGCTTAGCTTCACGTCGGCCGGCGTGTAGCCGAGAACCCAGTAGCCGCCCCAGGCGGGGATATCGTCCACGCCAAACGTACCGAACTGTCGCGCCGCTTCCATTTCGGTATCGAAACCGGCCGCGAGCTTACGCACGAACCGAACGCCCGCCGTGTAGGTGTCGGCATCGCCGGGCGTACCGTTTCCGCTAATCACGAGCGGGGTCGTCTTCCAAAGAATGAAGGCCTCGAGTTTTGATCCTGGAACCAATCTGTTGAGACGGCCATAGATCCCGTGAAGATTGTTGCCGTCGCGATGGCGGTTGAAACCGCTGGGGTCGATCTGCACGACGGAGGCCGCGAACACGTCGAATCCTAGATCGTCTTTGCCGACCGTGACTTTAGCCGCATCGAACTGCCTGGCCGTATTCGTCCAAGCGAGCGGACCGATCAGCCGCTGTCCGCCGTAGCTGAGTTCCTGCCGGCCGACCCGTGCATGAACCCACCCTTTCTCGGGGTCGCCGATCTCGACCCAGACCTGCCGTACATCAAAGGGGTCGCGGAACACCCCGTTGGCATTCTCTTTGCCCGGGGCTCGGGCATCTTGCCCTTGAAAGTGAAAGTTCAACCAAGGCTTTGGCTTGATGCCGACGTCGACGAGAATCTGGCTTAGTCCATAGCCGTCGTCGTTGCCCTCACGAAAATCGGACGCTAGCCGGCTCTCGAAACGGAACCGGTAGGCCGCGCCGACAGAGAACCAGGATGGAGTCTGTTTGGTCGCGCTTGTAGCCGGCCGCGGCAGCTCGCTGCTTGCTGCATCTTGCTGAGCTACGGCGAGGCTCGAAAAAATGAACATAACAAGGAGGCAGATTATTTGTTGGGATTTTCTTACGTGGGTCATAGGTCTTTGTCAGCGGTTCTCGGTGCTGCCGAGATATGCAGAAGAGACCTGACCTTTGTATTCGAAATTTCAGTGAGAGTTGTCGATTCGAGGAAGCCGATAAACTGCGCTCGGACAGCCTTCCAGGCGTCGTGGGCGGAACAGGCATGTTCATCGTTGCAGTCGGGCGACCCGAGCAGGCACGTTGGCTTGATGCGGGCGCCGTCGAATAGTTCCGCGACCTCGATCAACCGAACTGTCTTTGGGTCCCGTGACAACCGATATCCGCCCCCGGCTCCCCGTGTTGCCTCCACGAGGCCGACGTTTCCCAACGTCAGGAGAACCTTGGAGAGATAGTTGGCTGGGATATCGGTTTGTTCTGCCATGACTCGCCCCAAGATTGTCTTTGCCGGCTCTTCGGCCAGCTTGACTAGGGCTCTTAGCGCATACTGGGCAGTTGTAGAAAGCATGCTTCTAAAGCTAGTTGATTTTAATTGTTGATCTCTATATCAAGATATCAGGAATCGTGACCATCGTCAAGAAGTTTCGATGGGTGCGAGTCGCCGGGTCGTCCGTAGAGAGCGCCTACTTGTTTAAGGCGAAGGCGAGGATACTGCCGCCTGCCGGCCGGCCCGATTTGCCTCCGCCGGCGGAGATGACGACGAACTGTTTTCCGTTAACCATGTAGGTGCTCGGAGTGGCGTTGCCGCTGAAGGGTAGTTTGGCCTGCCACAGGATCTTACCCGTGTTCTTGTCGAAAGCGCGGAAGGTCTCGTCGGCCGTGGCGCCGATGAAGATGAGGCCCCCGGCGGTGACGACGGGGCCGCCATAGTTCTCGGTGCCGGTGGGAGGAATGCCCTTCGCTATGAGTTCCGGATACTCTCCCAGCGGCACCTTCCACTTGATCTCGCCCGTGTTTAGATTCACCGCATTCAGTGTGCCCCAGGGCGGCTTGATCGCGGGATATCCTTCGTCATCGAACCACCGCCGAAAACCGGCAAAGCGGTAGGGTGGATCATCCGCTCGTGGGCCACGCGATCGGCGACCGGGGTCGGTATAAGCGGAAGCGGGTTGTTCCTTGTCGAGCAGGAAATCGACGATCGCGCGGCGCTGTCCGTCTCGTAGGTTTCCGAAGCCCGGCATACGCCCCTTTCCTTCTTTGACGATGCGAGTCACCTGTTCTTCCGTGCTTTTCTCCGAGAGGTTCAGCAGAGAATCAAATCCCGCCTCGGGATCACCGGCGCGGTCGGATCCGTGACAGTAGGCGCACTGGATTGTGTAGCCGCGCTCGCCCATTGAAACCGGGGTGCCGTCGGGGCGGCGTGTCGGGACCATCTGATAAATCCACGGTATTTCGTTGACGTTTACGTAGTAGATGCCGTCGGGATCGGCCGCCGCGCCGCCCCATTCCATCCCACCGTCAAAGCCGGGGAAGATGATCGTCTCTTTGGTGCTTGACGCCGGAAACGCGCCGTAAGATCCAACGCGGCCGTAGCGTAGCAACGTCATCGCCTTGGCTTCCGGCGATATGTTCGATACATCGTTCTCGGTATAGATCTGTCGCGTGAGCGGCGGCGGCTTGGATGGGAAGGGCTGCGTGGGCCAAGTCTGCTCTCCGGGTAGATCGGTTTGCGGCACGGGGCGTTCGTGGATCGGCCAAAGGGGCTCGCCGGTCACGCGGTCGAAGACAAACAGAAGGCCGTTCTTGGTGCCCTGCGCGACCGCGTCGATCGTGAGTCCGCCGTGGGTGACGGTGAGCAGCACCGGCGGAGTGGGCAGATCTTTGTCGAGTAGGTCGTGGTGTACGAGCTGCTGATGCCAGAGGCGCTTTCCCGTCTTCGCATTTAGAGCGACCAGCGAGTTGGAGAAAAGGTTCATGCCGTGGCGGTCGCCGCCCCAAAAATCGGGGCCCGCCGTTTCGGTTGGCACGTAGACGATTCCACGTTCTTCATCCAGAGCGAGGCCCGACCAGTTCGACGCTCCGCCTGTGGTCTTGTACGCTTCCGGCGGCCACGAGCGGTACCCGTATTCACCCGGACGGGGAATCATGTGGAAGATCCACTTCAGTTCGCCTCGGCCCACGTCATAGGCCCGAATCGTGCCGGGGGCATTTGTCGTACCGCCAACGATATAGAGATCGCCATAGATCACACCGGGAGTGTTGATCAGGACGCTCGGCGGATCGTCCTGACCGTCAATCTTTACAGCCGCGCCGAGATGGATCGAGCCGTTCTCACCGAAACTGGAAATCAACCGGCCCGTCTTGGCATTCAGGGCGTAGAGATAGGGCCCGGCACCGGTAAAGATCCAGCGGTCATCGCCGCTCTCCCAGTAGACGAGACCGCGCTGCCGCCGCGCCGCGCTGCCCGGCCGGACAGTTTCGGGATCGAACGTCCATATCTCCTCGCCCGTTGCCGCATCCAAGGCAATCACTTTTCGGGTGGGCGACGCGGTGTAGAGCACGCCCTCGATGACCAGGGCGTTCGCCTGGAACTCGGCGCGGTCGCCGGTATCGTAGGTCCAGGCCACGTCGAGCTGTTTGACGTTGCTCTTGTTGATCTGGTCAAGCGTCGAGTACAGCGTACGGTCCTTACCGCCTAGATACACGGGCCAGTCTCGATTCTCCGAAGGCGCCGATACGGCTTGGCCGATAGCTGCGACAGGATAGAGGAGTAGGACGCAAGCTGAGAATGCCAGCGCCCACAGTATCCGCGACGAACTCATTCTAAGATCATGCCCAGGTGACCTGGTCGTTCGTCAACTTGACCGCAACCGCTCGTAACGGGCCTCGACAGACGCTCCATCATGCCTGCCGGCGGTGATGGGCGCGCTGAACGCGGCCGCAAGGATACGCCGCTGCCATGTATCCTGACCTGATGCCCCTGGCCCCGGTAGCGGAACCACCCGTTCCACATTCCTTTTCGGATTACCTGAAGTCGTTTGGGCCGAGCATTGTGATCGTCCTCACCTGGCTTGGGGCAGGCGACGTTGTCGACATGGCGGTGGCCGGAAGCAGCTACGGCTACTCGCTGCTCTGAGTCCTGGTGCTGGCCGTCTTCATGCGGTTCATTCTCGTGTCGCTGATCGGCCGCTATCACCTCTGCAATCCACGCGGCGAGGGTGTTCTCGACGGGTTGGTGCGCTTGCACCGTTGGTACGGACCGGTACTCTTTGTCGGAGCGATCGTCATGGGGCACGTGTATGAAGCATTCCTGACCGTCGGCGTTGGTGAGATTTGTCGCAATGTTTTCGGGGTCGGCGACGTGTGGATGTGGGCGGTACTCGCGAATGCCACCGCCTTTGTGCTTGTACTGCGGGCCTACGGACCTCTGGAGTGGACGTTCAAGGTCTTCCTCGCGCTGCTATCTGTGTCGTTCGTTGGTTCAGCGGTATGGGTGGGCTTCAGTGGCACGGAGGTTCTGCAAGGTCTCTTCCGTTTTGAAATGCCGGGCCGGCAAGGTTCCTTCAGTGCGGTGACGGTGGCGTTGGCGATGATCGGCGCGGTCGGCGGGTCGTTCATGAACCTTGCCTATCCGTATTTCCTCGAAGAGAAAGGCTGGCGCGGACCGAAGTATCTGCGCGTGCAGTTCTACGACTTGCTGCTCGGGGTCGTGGCCATGGTCGTGCTGAATCTGGCGGTGTGGATCCTAGGCGCCGAATTGCTCTACCCAGACCGCCACATCACCGATCTCGAAGATCTGCCAAATCTTCTCAGCGCGGTATTGGGTGGATCTGGAAGGCTGTTGTTCTACGCGGGGATCTTCGCGGCGGTATACACGTCGATTCTTGGGCACGCCGCGGGGCTTGCGGCGCTCGGGAGTCACGCCTGGCTCCGTTGGCGAACGGGCGCTCAACCCACCTCAGCGGAGTATCGCGCGCATCCGATGTACCGCCGGATCGTCGTGTGGTGCCTGGTCTCGCCCCTGATCTGGACACTGCCCGGAATGCCCGACTTCGTAACGCTCACGCTGGCGGCGAATAGTGGTCAGGTGGTTTTGTTGCCCTTGCTGGCGGGTGGGTTGTGGTGGATCACGGCCAGCTCGGAGTTCATCGGTGAGAAGTATCGCACGCGCTGGTGGGAGAACGCGATTCTTGCCGTGTTGTTCTGCCTCGCCGTGTATGGTGCGATCCAGTCGGCAAGGGTTTTGTTCGGTGGTTTGAGTGGGCTCTAGCGCGCGTGTGAGAGGCCCCTCCGAGACTCGAGAGGCCTGGTATACCGAGAGCTGTCCTCCCGGCAGGCGTAGTACGCCGTTCCCCTACATTCTGAACTCTGGTTTTCAGGCGTAATCGAGGACTGCGGTTGCTATCGAAGGGCCTATTCGTTCCGATGATTCCGGGGTCGCTCGCTCTCGGATTTAGGTGATGATGTCCCGCGAGGCGTAGTCCGGTGGGACGACCCGGAATCGCGGTTGACTCTTCAGCTTGGGCAGCAGGGTTTTGGTCCAACTAGCCTCACCCCCGCCGCGATCGACGAACACCAGCCCATCAGCCTGCTGGGCGAGGCGACGCGCGGAGTCTTTGAAATCCTCGACGGATAGATCAAGCACCAACAGATAGCAGTCCGGCCGGAGGAAGTCGACGATTTGATTCGACTCGATCAAGATGTTAGGGGCGGATTGAATGAGTGACAACAGGCGGGGCAGGGCAGTGGGCAACTGCTCGTTCGTGGCTCGCAGCCACCACGCTGAGCGAGCCCCAGCGGATAGGAAACGTCCTGTGTCGTTTTGGCCGCTGATCACTGCCTCCCGGCTCCAGCAGGGAGCGTCCACCGGCCCCGTGCAGTTCGACGAAATCTTGATGGCGGTCCACTGAAGCTGGGGCGTGGCGCGGATGATTGTTTATATCTACATGTAGATATCTAGTATGCTCTCCACGACAGCACAATATGCACTTCGCGCGCTAACGCGGCTGGCTCAGGAACCCCCTGGATCGGATGTGCTGGGACGAACCTTGGCTGAAGACTGGGAGATCCCGGCCAACTACGGAACAAGGTTGACCCAGCCGTTCTGAAACTGGAACTAATCCTCAGGCCCTTCAAACGGTTCCGAACGGCGGCGGTGTAGGCACCTCTTCCGGAAGCTTCAGCCAAGCCTGTTGATCCTCGGGCGATCTCCACGGTTGGGTCGGCGATAAACCACGGTACCACCGAAGCGTTATCCGAAGCGAAACCGGCCTGGTACCGCCGGTACAGCTGTACCGACCACTTTGGTATCGTCGTTTGATTTCGAAATGATCCCGTAGGTCTATTGATTGCGAGAGGGGGTTCGGGTCATCATTCAAACCATGATTACTTACTCCTTGATCAGTATCGGTTTCGGTTTCTGCGTGATGGTTCTAGGGATACTTGCCCTATGGCTACCCCAGACTTTCAGCTCCTTTCAACAACAGGAGCCCACTTTTGATCGTGAGGCGGCCCTGAAGCGGCTCTTGGAATTTGAGGGCTCCAGGGACACCGCCGTCGAGATCATTGCTTCATGAACGTCGCGCCTAGCGACTCCAGTCGATGGCAACTCTATGAGTCGGCCCCCAGTCCTATGAAACGGCAAGGAAACGCCAGGAACGCCTCTGTCACGGCACAACTGGCATGTCGAGATCGATCAACGACTCGGCTTCTTGGGCGGTGGCGTTTTCTCGGGAGGCGGCGTTGCTTGCTTTAGCCCCGTTGGCGCCTAGACCACCGGAGGCGCGGATTGGCCGTTGCTGCGACTACATGCACAAGTGCTCTAGTAAAACCACTGTTTTATCAATCACTTACGACCAGTTTCCACAGGCCAGAACGGCAGGGAACGGGTTCGAACCCCTCAGCGTTACCATCCCTACTACCCCCATCTAAATCATCGGCCGGGAAGAGTTGTTCTTCCGCCAGTAAACGCCAGTCCAGTCAATCTTGCGTAGCTCCTCGGTGACTCCGTCCTCAGCGCGGTAGTCCCGCACAGCCTGAGCGCACGCCTCAATCGCCCCAAAGTCATCAATGATCACGTACCCGCCGGGAGCCACCTTCGGGTAAAGATTCCGCAGCGCTTCGATCGTCGACTGGTAGAGGTCGCCGTCGATCCGCAATACCGAGAGTTGCTCGACGGGTACGGTGGCCAGCGTGTCTTTGAACCAGCCCTCGAGAAAGCGGACACGGTCGTCGAGCAGGCCGTAGCGCGCGAAGTTCGACTTGACCTCCTCCAGCGGGATGGCGAGTTCATCGAACCACGAAGACAGATCACCCTTGTCGGCCGGATAGTTTGCTGTGTCCGGCCTGGGGAGGCCCTGAAACGAGTCCGCGACCCAGACGAGCTTGTCGGTATTGCCGAAGGCATCCAAGGCGGCGCGCATGAAGATCGTTGCGCCGCCGCGCCAAACGCCGCATTCGATCAAGTCGCCCGGGACGCCGTCGTTCACAACCTTGCGGATGCACATCTCAAGATTGTCGAGACGGCGAAAGCCGATCATCGTCTCGGCGACGAGCGGCCAGTCGCGTCCCTCGGCACGGTCCGGCGCCCGTCGCGCTGATGCCGCGTCACCGGCCGAGTCAGAGTTCGGCCGAAAGTCGTAACGAATCAGTTGTCTCTTGACCAGATCGAGATAGCGGTCCCCCAAGCTCGCGTTGTCGGGTAGGACTCGCTGCTCGTCCCACGGGCTAATGGTTCCCGCACTAGCCGGCGCTTCCCGGCGGCAAAACCGCGTCGTAATGCTCCGCAGGGCGCGCAAGATCCTGACCGCCACCGGACGGAACACTGACACCGTGGACGCGCTCCGCTTATGCGTGAGTTGGCTGATTTCTGACACTTGTGTGGAGCGCGCCCCTTTCCGATACAATTGCACAAGCGCGACAGCGGAGGGTACTTCTGATGAGACCGATCGCACGCTACGTGGAAGCCGCGGGGATGAGCATTGACCGGCTCGCCAAGGCCGCCGAGTTGGACGAGAAGCTCGTGAAGGCTATCGTCGGCGGCAATTACAACCCGAGCCCGTTGCAGCGCCAACGCCTCGCCGCCGCGCTAGGTGTTGAGACAACCGAAATATCCTGGGGACACGCCGTTCCGGTCGAACACATGCGTGGTAATGGTCCGCAACTAGGTCGCTCAACTTGAGCTGTCCAGGTTCAAGCGTCAGAGTACCCGCCCGCCCGGGTAACCAGCAGGCGCTCTACGCGTCACGGCGTGGTGACCTACTCTCCGATCGAATCGCTTATACGGCCGCGTGACGCAGTGTGCTGTCGGCGGGGAAAGAATCTATCCGGCGGAGGGTCGTATCTAGGCCCATCCTCCTTCCAGCCGCCGGGACGCCGCGGTGAGGCGAGCGACCTCAGCTCAAGCACCGGCAAGCTATCATGAGGTTCTGTGGGTCAGTGTCCGACCGCAGTCACACACCCATGACAGGATTCCCCGCATCCGATCGAATTCTCGATTGGAACCGTCAATGTATCCCCGGAGGTATGTCCTCCACGAACCGTCTTACCGACCCGAATATCGCGTTTGTTCGCGGGGATGGTTCAAGGATCTGGGATGCCGAGGGCAACGAGTACATCGACTATCACGGGGCGTTCTCACCGCAGTTTCTCGGGTTTCAGCACCCGGAAGTGACCGCGGCCGTCAAGCGTGTGATCGACGACGGCTCTGACCTGTGGGGCGCGGGCCCTACTGAGATCGAGGGCCGTTTGGCACACCTGATCTGCGAGAAGATCCCCTGGGTCGAACGCGTGGTCGTGCTCAACAGCGGCAGCGAGGCGACTGCGCAGGCCATCCGGTTGGCGCGGGCGGCCACTGCGAAAGATCACGTGATCGTGATGCAGGGTGGGTACGACGGCTGGCACAACGATGTGGCCGTCAATTTGTCGACGCCACTCGATCAACTCGGCCCGCGGCGTTCGCCGGGCGAATACGAGATCTTTCCGATGAGCGCCGGCATCCCGGCAGCGCATCAGTCGCTGTTACACGCCATCAATTTTAACGACCTGGATTCGGTGCGCTACGTATGTGAGCGCTATCCCGTGGCTGCTTTGATCACCGAGCCGATCTTGCAGAACATCGGTTTGGTCAAGCCGCGGCCGGGATATCTGCAAGGATTGCGTGATCTCGCCGATGAGTTCGGGTTCCTACTGATCTTCGATGAGATCAAGACGGGTTTCCGTCATGCGTTTGGTGGCTATGCGGAAGTAAGCAGCGTGTTGCCGGACTTAGCTGTGTACGGCAAGGCGATCGCGAGCGGCTATCCGTTGGCGGCGATTGCCGGTCCGGCTCGATGGATGGAGTATTTCGCGCACGAAGACCCATCCAAGCGAGTTCTGCTGGCTGGGACCTACAACGCCCACCCGGTGCCGACGGCGGCGGCCGTGGCGACGCTCGAAGTGCTGTCCCGAGACGGGGGTGCCGTCTACCAAAGGCTCGAACAGCTCGGCGCCCGGCTCGAGAATAGCCTGACCCAGGGCCTAGCTTCGCAGGATATCGAAGGAATCGTGGTCAGACAGGGCAGCGCCTTCGTTGTCTTCTTCATGGATCACGCGCCGGTCGACTGGCACGACTTGGCTGCGAATCACGACTACGCCTTGGACACCGCGTTTCGACGCGCCCTGATCGACGACGGAATCTTCTTCTATCCCTTGGCGACGAAACAGTGTTCGCTTACCGCCGCCCACACCGATGCCGACATCGACCGGACCGCCGAAGTGGTCGATCGGGCTCTCGCCACCGTCCTCGCGACCCGCTAACGGTCGGTGGTCGCACCCGTTTCGTCGTTGGGGTGTAGACGCCGGCTCCATCTTCGGTTTGGAGCGAGCCGTATCCGCCCTACGTGACCATCCGCCGTACCTGAGGAAATACCGGGCGGCCGCGTGGAGTGCCGCGGCGAATTCCCCCGCGCGAAAGTTCCGGCTCGCGCTGTAAGCAACCCGGAGATGGGCCTTCAGGATCGCCGCGTTGATGTCGCTCTCGCTGGTTCCAAGCTTAATGGTGAGGTCGCGTGTCGCGAGATCCACGGAGTCGCACGGGTCAGGCCGCCCCGATTGGCGAACCCTTGCGGCGGCGCGACTCACGTAGGCGGAGATGACCTGCTGTTCACGTTGCAGGCGAGAGATCTGACCGGAGTAAATCCGGAAACGGCCCATAAACCATGGGAGATTGCGGACTTCGTAGTTCTCCGCCATCCGCAGCCAGAGATCGTAATCCTCGGCGTGGAGAAGGGTTGCACGGTAGCCGCCGAAACGCCGCCAAGCGCTTCTTCGGAACATCACCGAAGAATGAAAAAAGCAACAATAGTCAGCTAGCCCGACAAGAATGTTGCTGTACTTGAGCGGCAGGATCGAATCTCGCAAGTGCGTGCCGTCGGCATTCATGAGGCGCATGCTTCCGCCCACCAGCGCGACGCCTGGACGTTCGTTGAGAAACGCGACTTGGCGTTCAAGCCGGTCCGGAAATGCCGTGTCGTCGGCGTCGAGACGGGCAATATAGGTTCCGGCATCTAGCTCACACGCTTCGTTCAACACGGGCACGAGCCCACGATGAGGTCGCGCTAGAAAGCGAATCCGCGAATCGTGTCGCGCGTATTATTCGCCGATGGACGCCGTGTCATCTGCGGAGCCGTCATCAATGACCAGTAGCTCGAAGTCGCAAAAAGTCTGCGCGAGGACGCTGTCAAGCGCCTCTCGCACGAAGCGGCCCGCGTTGTAGGCAGGCATCACGACCGAAACCTTTGGCGCCGGTTCAGTTGACAACATCAAGCCCATTGCAGCACAAGAGACCGGCCTCGGAATCGTGCGTAGTGTCTCAGTTTGACAACTTCAAGCTGCTTTCTAAATGTCGGCGGAGCCATCAGGTGATATCCAGAGCGATGAGGGCTCGACGTTCCCCAACCGCCTTCAGGCGGTTTTCGCGCGAAGAGCGTGTAGGCCGGCCATTGATGGCCGGTTCCCGCTTCCTCCCCCCAGCCCGAGGGCGCTTTAGCGTCCTTCCCTGGTACAGACTTCAGCCGCTTAGCGAAACGCTTGCTGATCCGCAGTTCGGCTAACGGGACTCGAACTGAGACACAACCAAATCGTGGCCATTGAACGTGAGCCCCCAGGCGGGGATAATGTCCAGCAATGAAGAGTGAACTCGACTTCGCGATTACACGAAGGCTATTTCTGAAGACGGCGTCGGCTGCGGCCTTGACAGGTAGTGCCCCAGCCGCCGAACAGACATCTGCTGAGCCGATCTACCTAGCGGACCTGGGCAACTGTCTCCCGCGCTCCGTCTTGACCGACAAACCGAAGCGGGGACACTGGCGGCTACTGCCCTACGAGACGGAGACATTCCCGGGAATGATGCTCGTCGCGGGACGGAACACGGGGGCTCCCGAGATCCGCTATCCGCTGCCACAAAAGGGTTGGTATCGAGTCTCCCTCGGACTGCGCTCCTACGGGGCAGGGGAGTCGGCGACGCTCGTCGAGCTCCGCCTGGCTCGTGATTCCACGTCCGTGATGGTTCGCCACGAGCACGGGGAAGAAGACCGTATTGATGACTACTACTGGCGGACGGTCGAGCTGACCGGAAGCGATGAACTGGTCTTCGGACAGTGGTCTCGGCGACTCGTGCCGGATGGGCCCAACTCGGTAGGCAACTCTTGCAGCGCCGTGTGGTTGGCCTACATCAAGCTGGAACCCTTGGGCGAGCAGTCTGCAGCCGCGGCGAACGAAGAGCGGCGGACGGGGAAGACCCGGCGGCTCTATTGCCACAACGACGCCTGGAGCTACACGTATCGATATCGCCCGACGAGCGAGGCGGAGATTCGCCGCGAGGTCGAGCCGTTTCGCGATACAGACTTTTCGCGCATCTATTGGGAAGCCGGGATGGGCGACCGCATGTACTACCAGTCGAAGATCGGGCGCATCACGGCAGCGGATGATTGGATCGACGATCCCTACCGCGTCGGTGATCGCCTCGCGAAGGAGACCTGGCAGACCTGGCGCGAGAAGGGTATCGATCCGCTCAAGGTAGCCGGGGACCATGCCCGGTCGATCGGGTTGGAGTTTCATGCCACCTACCGTACGAGCGGCTTCCATTTTCCTGTCCCACAGGATGAATGGAACGAAGGCGGCGCCTACGACAAGCACCCCGAGTGGCGGGGGCGCGACAAGTTGGGGCAGCCCACGCCTCGGCTGTCCTATGCGTACGAGGGCGTGCGCGAGTTAGTGATCGCCTTCTTGAAAGAGATTGCCACCTATGACGTGGATGGCATTTGTCTAGCATATAACCGGCGGCCTCCGTACCTGGAATATGAGCAGCCACTGCTCGATGGCTTTCGAGCGAAGCACGGCAAGGATGCACGGACGGTTGGTGATCGTGATCCCGTCTGGATGAAGTACCGCGCGACGTTCATGACACTCTTTATGGCCGAGGTGCGCGAGGCCATGGCGCTAATCCGCCGGGAGAAAAGGCTAAGCAAACCGCTGGAGGTTTCGGCGATCGTCCTGAGCAGCGAGTTGGAGAACCTTTACTACGGACTGGATCTTGAAAAATGGGTGAAGCAGGGGCTTGTCGACACGATCATGCCCTATTCGTCGGTCTGGGGTATCAAGAGTACTGAAGACTCCTGGACCGACCCGACTGAGGCGGCGTTCTTCTACCGGATCACGAAGGACACATCGACGAAGCTCGCCCTCAACCTCATGCCGCGCCGCCTGACACCAGATCAGTACCGCGAACGTGCGCACGCGCTCTACGAGACTGGGTCGGATCACCTCTTCTGTTGGGATACGAACGCCCGAAATGATTTCAGTCCGGGCTGGGATGCGTTGCGGCGCCTAGGGCACCGTGACGAACTAGCCCAATGGGCCCGTAACGGGAAGACTCCGTACAAGGCGACCGGATCAACCTTGCGAAAACTGGGCGATTGGAACCTCGGATACGAGACTCCGGGCTAGGGGTGATGTCGAAGCAGTCCTCAACGCCTATATGCTCCGCGACCTAGCAGCCGTCCATCGAGCCGAGCCGCACGAGCAACAAGCGGTGCGAAGTCCCAGAGCGCCTCACAGCCCCAAAACTCTCAGCGAGTCCGATCTGGGTTTTGGATGCAAAGTAGCCACGACTATGTCTTTCGCTCTACCATGAGCCGGTTCTGGCCCTTCTGAAGCACCGCTCCGTGCTGATTGGTGAGCTCGATGTCGAGCGTAACAACACCGCGGTCGGGTTTCGAGCGAGACGGTTTCTTGTCCGCCACACGGAGGGTTGCCTTGACGGTGTCTCCAATGAAGATCGGCCCGACGAAATCCCACGACCAATGCAGCGATGCAATCGCGCGTACCTCGAAGTCCGATCGATTCTTGAGGCCATCCGTGATCGCGAGGCCCATCAGTCCATGTGCCACGCGCTGGCCGAACTGAGTCTGCTTGGCGAACTCATCATTCGTGTGCAACTCAAAGAAATCCATCGACAGACCCGCGAACTGCATGACGTGCCAGTCGGTGACCGTCACACCGGGTGTCTCGTGCTCCTCGCCGATCTTGATCTCGTCAAAGTACCGTCTAGGCATCGGCGTTATGTTAGCGCAGGGTGCATACGAAGCAACGGAGCGGCGGATGTCAATCTGGCGGCCCGCGGGCAGCAGCCCGCGGAGATCGGCCGAAGGCCGACGCAACATCGCGACCGGACCGACCGACCCAATCCACCCTCACACATCAAGACCGAGTGATAAGATTCAGTCTTTCGTATGCCCACTGGACTCGAAAAGACCGTCCTTACCGCCGCCGATGCGGTCGCCTTGATTGACGACGGTCGCAGCGTGGCCATCGGCGGCTCCGGCTCCGGACACTGTATCCCCGACATCCTCCTCGAAGCGCTAGGCCGTCGCTTCAGCGAGACCCGCCAGCCAAAAGACCTAACGCTCGTCCATGCCTTCGGAGTCGGCGACCAGAAGTCCCGTGGGTTGCAGCACCTAGCCCACCCGGGGATGTTCCGCCGCGTTGTCGGCGGACACTGGTCGATGGCCCCGGCCATGGGCAAGCTGGCTGCCGCGAACGATTTCGAGGCATACAATATTCCGGCGGGCGTCGTGGTGCAGTTATTTCACACGGCGGCGGCGGGCAGTCCTGGGTGGATGACCGAAGTAGGCCTCGGCACTTTCATGGATCCTCGCCTCGAAGGCGGTAAGCTCAACGCGCGGTCGCAGGCGGACATCGTCGAGTTGGTGGAGCGGGGCGGGCGCGATTACCTGTTCTATCCGACGATTCCCATCGACGTGGCACTTATTCAAGGCAGCGTGGCCGATGCGCACGGGAACATTGGCATGAATCGCGAAGCTGGGTTCTGGCACAACTGTGCGATGGCGCAAGCGGCAAGGGCGGCGGGTGGAATCACGATCGCGGTGGTCAAGGAGCAGGTGGCGGTGGGAGAGATCCACGCCAGAGACGTTCGCGTGCCGGGCTGCTTCGTGGACCACCTCGTCGTCGATCCCACTGCCGGACAGACGTTCCAAACCGAGTTCGAGCCTGCCTATTCGGGCGACGCGCGAAGGTCCGATGACAGCTTCGGTGCATTCCCGCTTGACGCCCGCAAGGTGATTGCCCGCCGGGCTGCGCTCGAGCTTGCACCGGGTGCCGTTCTCAACGTGGGCTTCGGCATCCCCGACGGCGTGATGAAGGTTGCCCGTGAGCAGGGGCTCGCCGATACGGTGGTCCCGACCATCGAGCACGGTCAGTTCGGTGGAATTCCAGCCGAGGGCCTCGATTTCGGAGCGACCTACAATAGCGAGGCGATTATCGAGACCGGGCACATGTTCGATTTCTATCAGGGCCGGGGGGTGGATCAAGCCTTCCTCGGCTTCTTGCAGATCGACCGCGAAGGGAATGTCAACGTCAGTAAGCTGGCGGACACGCTCATCGGCACCGGCGGGTTTATCGATATCGCTCAGAAGGCGCGCAAAGTCGTTTTCTGCGGGACGCTCGCCGTGCGGGCTAAGACACAACTCACCGGCGGCACGATGCGCTTCCTACAGCAGGGCAAGCCGAAGTTGGTGGAATCGGTGAATCAGATCACCTTTAGCGGCCGATATGCACGCGCAAGCGGCCAGGAAGTCGTCTACGTAACCGAGGCCGCTGTCTTCCGGCTCACGGCCGACGGTGTACGGCTCGAAGAAGTCGCGCCCGGCATCGATGTCGAGCGTGACGTGATCCCACAACTGGGGTTCCACCCGTTGTTGGTCGAGCCCATGGGTGTCATGGCGCCCGAATTGTTCCGCGAGGAGCCGTTGCCACGGAGTCTGTTCCGGCTTTACCCCTAACGTGGCATTCAGCGACAATACGCGAGTAGAGTGAGTCACGACGAGAGGTTCGTATTGCGAGATTGGCTCGGATTTTGGGGGCGGCCGTGGGCGGACCCTAACGCGATTCGAGCCTTACGGGATCGACGGATACGCAGACTTGCTCGGCACGCTTGCGAGAACGTCCCGTATTATCGACATCTCTTCGAACAAGCCGGTGTCCGCTCGGATGAAATTCAGTGCGCCGAGGACCTCACGCGGGTTCCCGTCACAACGAAGCGGCAGCGGCAGGTGCTGACCATCGCCGACATGATGGCGCAGGGCGTGGATTGGCGGCGCTGCGTGGCACATCGTACGTCAGGCTCGACAGGCCGGCCGGACGTGGTCCGGCGCACTTGGACAGAGGACCAAATCCTGCTACTGCATCGCTTGCGGGCCGCTGTTCACCTCGGCGTGCGTCCGCATCACCGGAACGTGAACGTGGGGCTCGGCGGTACGCGACATTCGCTGTTGTCTCGATCCGGCCTCTTCCCCGTTACCCTGCTGGATCCGTTCCTGGAGCCGGAGAAGATGCTCCGCGAGCTGGTCCGCATTCGCCCTGATTTCATTCGGGGGCAGCCCAACTTGCTCGAAGAGGTTTTGGCGGAAGATACGGGCCATGAGCTGCGAACCCTCGGAACGAAGTTTGTCTTTTGTGGGTCGGAAAGCATGGCCCCGTCGACCCGAAAGCGGATCGAAGAAGCCTTCAGGGCGAAGGTCATCGACGTCTACGGCGCACATGAATTCAACATGATCGCTTGGAGCTGCGCGGACTGCGGCTGCTACCACACCGTTGACGACGCGGTGTACGTCGAAGTTCTAAAGGATGGGCATCCGGCTGATCCGGGTGAGGAAGGGGATGTGGTCGTGACAGCGCTGCATTCATTCGCGATGCCCTACATTCGCTACGAGACCGGTGACATCGCGCGGTTGCCGGCGGCTGCACCGGATTGCCGGGTTACATTTGGCCGTATCGAGAGCCTGCAGGGCCGAGCTTGTGAGTTTATCCGGTTGAGTAGCGGACGCTCGATCAACCCGACGCAAACTTTCCAAGCCGTGCGCCAAGTGGAAGGCGTCGGACGGTTCGAGGTCGTGCAGACGGACCGAGACAGTGTGCGCATCGCAGTCGAGCCGCTGCCGGGGAGTGCAGATCCGCGCCCGGAGGTCTTGCGGCGCTGCCGCGGCGTTTTCGGAGACGACGTGAAGGTGGAGGTTGCGTTAGTCCTGGAATTGACGCCTGATCGCTGGCACAAACACCGATTAATTCGTGCTCTGGAATGATCCAGCTCAACACGTGACGCCTTGCCGATCGTAGCCATGGAAGAACCTCACCATCGCCGTTGGGTGTCGGTCCAAGACGTCGTGTTGTTGGTCATCCTTCTGGTCGGCTACGTCGTGACGATCTTCGTTCCGCGCTGCTGGGACCGGGAATGGATCGAGTTCGTTCAGCGTCGCTGGCTGTCTCTCCGTTCGCACAGCATTCAGAATCTGGCGGCCATCATCAAGGCCCGTTTGCAAGAGATCGGCGCCGCCCAGAGCATACGAGTCGCGCAGGAACACCATCGGATATTGGTGGAATTCTGGTGTGGCAGATTTCGAAGCATCGGGCCTCGCGGCTGGCGGCCGGAAATCGAAATCAAGGGGCGTGAATATCTTGATGTGGCGCTCGAAAGCGGGCGCGGGGTAGTGTTGTAGGAGACGCGGTCGTGTGAGGGTTCTGCGTTCCTACAAGGGCTGTGGAGGAACGGACTAGCGCCAGTGCTCCTAAGCAATGAGGGACACGGTTCGCCCGATCGAAGCCGGCTCGGTGTGCGATGGTCGGCGCGGCTCTACCGGCGGGGTGAAGATCCGTACCTGAAAGAACGGGTTCACATTCCAACGGACGGGACCTTGGGGTATATGAAACAGTTACTGGACCGGCTGGAGGACAACTGCATTCTCCTAATGCTCGGGGAGAACCAGGGCCGCCGGAATGTCGATGGCGTCGTGCTGGGGCGGTCCGTAGCATTCGCGTCCGGAGCGCCGTCACTCGCACAGCGCACGGGAGCCGAGTTGTTGACGGCATACGCCATTCGCTTGGGGACTTTCCGATACAGAGTGGTGATTGAGCCGCCGATCCAGGTGGACTGGCAGCTTGCCCGCAAGGACTACACCAGGGAGTGCGTCGTTGTGTTCTGCGGGCGTCTTGAGAGTCAGATAAGAAGGCATCCGGCCGGCTGGCTTGCCTGGCAGCGTGAGGGTTCCGGTATCCCGGTGAAGTCCTGAGAGTGGCAGTCGGGACCTCGGACCGAGAGACAGGGCTCACATCGGGAGCCAGTAAATAATTACTTGCCTAATTCCATGCTTTAGTCGTAAAGTCGTAGGGTAATCCTCCTGAACGGAATGGGGCAAAGCCGTTTTGAGGAGTTCCTCTGCGTTTGGATCTTCCTTCTCTTGAGTGTCCCCCCGCTGACGGGTGGCGTCGCAATCAGTGAGTCACGGTTGTTCGTGGACGGTGCGGCGTTCCCGGTTCGGGGCGTGGTGTACTCGTCCACGCCGGTGGGTCAGGTTGGTTTCGCTGTATTCGACGACGCGGGCTGTCTCTACGCCCACGACCTACCGCTCATTGCGGCCATGGGCGCAAACACCGTTCGTACGACCGCGTTGGTTCGCCCCGATGATCGCGCCGTTCGCGTTGTCCTGGAGAGTACGGGGCTGCATTGGCTCGCTGGCTTTCCGTTGGAACCCTACTTTGACGCGGGACGGTCGCTATCGCCGGACCGTCCCGACGGGCGTGTCCTACGTGGGGAGATCCTCACCGGGTTTCGAGAGTTCGTCGAGAGTTCGCGCGGAATGCGGGTGCTCGCCTTCGTGTTCGGGGATGACGTCCCGCGAGACTACGCCAATAAGTTCTCCGGCGATGTTGGGGATTACTACTCCCTGCTGGCCGAGGCCGCAGCTCGCGCCCGCGATGATCACGCCGAAGTGTTGGTTACGACGACAGTCTCTGATCCGAGCCAGATTGGCTCGCGGGAGCTTGGTGCGGATGACGTGGCGCAGACGGACGTGGCCTTCTGGTCGTTGAACCGCTTGGGCGCGAGTCCTCTTGATGGGGATCTAGCTGCGGCCCGGACAGGAAAGCCGATCCTCATTTCGTCCTTCGGGATCGACGCGTACGACGCCGTATCCGGCCAAGTGGACCGCGTGAGTCAGGCGACAGCGGCGCGCCAGGTCGCCAAGCAGATCGAGGACGCGCTGGAAAACGACGACACCCGGGTTCTCGGTGGAGTCTACGCCGCGTTTGTCGATGAATGGTGGCGAGGCGGTGATGCGGCAGTCCAGGGGCGGGCGGGAAGCCCACTTGGTTCTTCGCCGGACGCAGTGCTCAACCCGGCCTGGCTCGGCCTGTTTCGCACCTCGCGAAGTCTCGTGCCGGGTCTGGACCGAATAAGGCCCCGGGATGCCTACTTCGCCTTGTCGGATGTCTGGGGCGGTTCGCTACCGCCAGAACTAACCTCGGCCACCGTGCCCGAGATCGCTCCGGATGGCATTCGCAACATGGCGGGAGGTCTGCCTCTGGTTTCACCTGGGGGACTGTTTGCCCTGCCGGGTTCGGCGCTTGCTTCGCTAGGGTGCTTGGTAGGCGGCGGTGATTGGCCTCTACAACTTGGTCCGGTGAGCGTGTGTATGTCGGGTCGCCCGGCACCGCTCGTCTTTGCCGTCGAGAACGAGATTCGAGGCCAAGTGCCCTGGTCGACCGCCATCGGGCAAGGCACCGCGGTGGTGTATCGCGCTGGTATCCCCAGCGATGCGGTGGAGTTCGATGTTGCTTCGGCGGCACCGGGAATCTTCGAGGACGGTGTCTTCCGTCCGGGGCGCCCTTGCCCGGTCAATGAGGACAACGGTGTTCCGCCGGGAAGCTATCTCGAGATCTACGGCTCGGGGCTCGGCGGAACGGGAGAAATAATCCCCGATGGCGTGGGACTCCCAACCGCCCAGGTATTCCCCGAGATGCCGGTGGTCACACTCTCGGATCGCCCGCTGCCGGTCCTGTTTTCCGGGCTGCTCCCGGGAACTCCCGGACTGATGCAAACCAACGTAGCCGTCGCTGATGATTTCCCGACGGGGCTCACCGTCTTGTCGATGGAACGCGACGGAGTGCGGAGCAATCAACACCGCCTACGCATCACGACGGCGGAGCAACATCCAAGCTTCCGCGTCACGCTGGACGGCCCCGACCCCGTGGTTTTGCAGGCGGGTGGCCCGGCACAAACCGTGTTCGTACTGCTTAATGGTCTCAATGGATTCTGTGACTTGGTGAGGTTTGAACTGAGCGGCGTCGCGCCGGGAGTTCGAGCAACGCTCCCCGTAGGCGTCCCTGGGCAGACTCTGCGCTTGACCATACAGGCCGGCGCGAGTGCGCCGCCGGTTCAGAGTGCGCCGATGGTCGTGACAGGCCGCTCAATCATTCCCGAGACGGTGAGTCGCGTCGTCCGAGTGACGGTGCTACCGAGCTTGGGGACGGCGACGTACCGCCTCGTCTCGGGTGGCTGGCTGAGTACAGCGCCGGTGGCGAGCTTCGAAATGAACGGCCGCCTTCTGTATCGGGTAACGGGGGGAGGCGCCGGTCGTGGCTTCAGTTTCCTCACCATCGACGCGGCCACGGGAGTCCTCGGCCCGGTGCGCAGCTTTGATACCTGAGCGAGTGACGCTGCGGTCGTGGCGATGGAGGACTACTTGAAATCGCTGCCCAAGGGCCTCGTCGTGTTCGGGGCTATCGCGGACGATGGATTCTTCAAAATCACCGGCGAGACCCGCCGAGTCATCCGCGAGACGCTGGGTTCGGCGCTGATCGATGAACTGGCGTATCGTTATTCATGGGCGATCATCACTCGCAGAGGTGCCGCCAAAGCGATCGACGAGGGCCTAAGTCCGAACGGCTTGGTGGTTCTGACGGAGAGCCTAACGTTCCCGATGGAGTAGCGCCTCGCCGCGACAATCTAGATCTGGAACGACCAGTTCCGAACCGCCTCGGGTTGCACCCACTTGCGGATGCCGCCGATTTGGTTCTCGCGCCAGTACTCGGGCCAGTCGATCGTCTCCGGACCCCAAGGCAGCTTCTCTCGATCCGCCGGGGAGAGCAGTTCATACGCCGCGCGGATGTTGTGGGTCTCGAACATGTAGCGGTTCTCGAGGATGAATGGCAAGTACTGGTTCATCGTTTGATCGCGGAAGCGTGCCTGCAGAGCCAGCGTCCGCAGCGACCCCAGCCAGTCGTCGATGATGCCGTTGGCGGGAATGGGAGTCTGCTTGAGACAATCCTGGAGCACGATCAGCAGTCGCCGGCTCGCTTCCATGCGATTGAGCTGTGACTCGCGACTCTTCTGGACCGCCGTCGGCGACAGAAACCGGAGCGTCGAAGGTGATCGCAACCAGAACGGCATTTCGTTCCGCGAGGGGCTGTCGCCGTTGAGCCGCGTGGCTTCATCGCAAAGGAGTTCGATGAGTGGTCGAAGCTCGAACGGATGTGTATCGGCCGCGGCAAGCTGGTAGACGTGCGCGTGCTCGCCGGCCAGGAGCAATGCGCCGCAGGCAAGTGTAGCCGCGGCGATGTGGTCAACCGGGACGATCTCCAGAGGGATGTCCGGGCGCGCCGGCCAGTTGGTGAGACCACTCAGCGCCATCAAGACGAGTGGCGCGGCAGTGCGGCCGCCCTCAATCCAGCCAGGGAAGGGGAATCGCCATGAGCTTTCTACGATCGCCGGCCGTACGATGGACCATTCGATTCCTTGCGGCTGCGCAAGCACCTGTTCCCCGAGGCTCTTCGAATAGGTGTACGTGTTAACCCAGCCCCAGCGCGTCGCCCGTCGGCGGCCTAGCTCTGTCAGTTGCTCTGCCTTGTCGCGATCTGGCGCGGCAGAGTTCTTAATGCCATCGATCTCTTCCCTCAGCGTTTGCAACTCGGCCGCCGCATTGAAGCTGTCGTCGCTGTGTCTCTCCCGATTCGGGTAGAAACCGTTGATCGGCTCCGTCTCTTCGATCAGACCGTCAGCTCCTCCCGCGACAAAACACGTCGATATGTGAAGCAGCTTCGCTCCAGTCCGGCGCGCGAGTGCCGCCATTCGCTCGACCGAATCGACGTTAGCCCGCAGAGATTGGTCGACCGGCGGAAAGAACTCAACAAGCCCCGCGCAATGAATGATGAGATCAAGGTCGACGGGCCAGTCCGGGTGATCGATCCCGCCGTCGGGCTCGGCGGCGTCCCCTGACCACACGGTGACCTTCTCGCGGAAACAGTCGCGGCCACGTTCATCCAGCAACGGTTGGAGCGGCGGTGCGTCAAGGATCTCGCTCTCGAATCGTTCGTCGGCGGAGCGGTCCTTTCGCGCTCGTATGAGCAGATGAACTTGGCCCACCTCCGGGTAGCGGTCGAGTAACAGTGCAAGTAGCACTTTCCCGAGGAAGCCGTTCGCGCCGGTCAGCAGGATGTGACGGCCGGCAAGAGTAGATGAGATGTCGAGCAAAGGATGTGGGTTTCGCAAAGTCACAAAGCCCGCTAAGAAGATCGGCCAGGACAGACCTAGCCGGTCCTAGCCTTGCGTCGCCTTAATCCATTCTATGAATTGTTGCGTCGATGTGAAAGTGTGACTGGGGTTAAGAGCCGCTAATGAGTTGTAGTTCGCCGTGGTGGCCCAAGCAGCGCCCAACGCGATGGCGCCAATTTCGTGCGCCGATCGAATATCAGAAGGAGCGTCCCCGACGCAAGCAACCTGGTCTGTGGAAAGCTCCCAAGCCTGCAACACCTTACGCATGCAGTCCGGCTTGATGCCGCCACGAGGAGATCCCGCCTCGACGATGTCGAAGGCCCCCGCGAGCCCCATCTCTTCCAGCGAGATCTTCGCGCTACCTGGTCCTTTGCCGGTGACGATGGCGGTGAGCAGCCCGTGTTGCTTGAGAAGATCCAGCGCTTCCGGTATGCCGGGAAATGGGTCGCGGCAGACTTGGTGCGCCCGGCGGTATTCACTGAGATACATATCGAGCGATTCTTGCCAGTGCGAAGGAAACATGTCCTGGAAGATGCCGTCTTCAGTGGGCCCGAACATCGCGCGAATCTCTTGATCGGTGTAGTCGCGATTCAGGTAATGCTGGAACGTCACGCGAAACGCCGCGTAACACACCGGCAGCGTATCGCCCAGCGTACCGTCGAGGTCGAAGATAAGGCCACGGAGTTGCATCGCGCGGGAGGGAGGGGGAAACGGAGCATTATAGGTGGTTTTGCCGGCGTGGGGCATGTTGAGCGCGAGGTGTGAAGAGGTTTTTTGTTGCATGAATCGCCAGTTTGTACTAGTACCACGGTTCATTACAGATAGACCCAGAAGGCATTGACAGAGGGTGGAATGCATGCCCACACTAGCTGCGGGGAGGAGCCTCTTGGGTGACGGGGATGCTGCTCAGCAGCCCCTATCGCTCCACGGAGATCAACAGCAAACAAGGCGTTACTGGTATCGGCGTGGTCTCTTTCTTGGTCGGGAGGGTGCTTTGCCAAGACCAAGAGTACACCGATGCCGGCCGGATAACTCCCTGCACTCAGAACGAGTAGGCAGAGCAGTTAGAACGGGAGGCACGATGCAATTGCACAAGAGAAGTTTGCGTTGGTACGGATACGGCACGCTGTTGCTTGTAGCGCTGTTGATGTGGCCCGGGTCGGCTTTCGCCGTCGATGCCATCGTGAATTGTGACATTCCGGATGGCGATGAGGATCCCACGACCTTCGATGACCTCCAGGCGGCAATCAACTATCTTCGTGACGACAATGACACAGACCCCAACCTCGGACCGCATCTTCGCCACAGGATCTTCGTCAACGGAACCTGCCAGTTCCCGAGGCTGGACGAATTCGGTGATCCAATATCGGAGGAGTGGCTAACTTTCAAGGTTTCAGGCTTTACCAATCTCGACATCCAAGGTCCGCAGGAAGGGCCCGCTGCGACGTTGTCGCAGCCTGACTTGTCCGAGAATTGCAACACCGAGCCATCTGAAAATTTGCGAACGGTGCTGCGAATTGAAGACTCACCGAGAGTTGCCTGTTCAAGCTGGATATTATCGGAGGGCGCGGTGTTTCGGTGATAGACAGTCGCGTAGACTTTCAACAGGACATGTCGGTCACGGGCAGTTTTGGGACTGGCGTTTTAGTGGGAGGGGAAGGTGGTGCACAGCTCACATTGCGTAGCGGCAGTGAAATTGGCTTCGGTTGCGGAACTGGAGTCAGCGAGGGCCGGGGGTCTATCGCCGTGGCCCGCAACGATACCTGGATCCACGACAACGAGCGGTATGGGCTATTTACGTCCGATAGCGGGCGAATTCAGGTGAGAGGAGACACGATTGCCGAAAACAATCTCTGGGGAGGAATGGGTATCCGATTGGGTGGAACAGGCCTGATTACGGAACAGGCCGTCCTGAAGATGAATTGGGATCATCCAGACCCTGACAACCGCTTCTTCGCGTGGCGGTCCGGGGTGCACGCGTGGATGGGGTCCATTCTCCTCATCTCCGGGCCCGACCCCGACTCCGGCCTTGGTCCTACGATTGAAGACAATACCGGACCAGGCGTCCTGGTTGACCTCAACTCGACGTTGTACATTCACAACGTAACCGTGCAGGACAACTCCGACGGCGGTGTATCGGTGCTTCACCAGTCGGCCGCTGAATTCGACGAAGCTGTAACAGCGACGGCCAACACCGGCGGCGATCTCGGATGCGACAGCGAGTCGCTGGTGTACGGCGATCTCAGCGGTGTGGGGATCAACAACTGCTCTGGCTCGCAGCAAGGTGGCGGGCAGGGCCCGTAGTTAGGGAAGGAATTCCGCCGAAGATTGACAACAGCACCTCAAGAACGGCCCCGAAGCGTGCTTCTTTGTCTAGCACGGAGTCGAGAAGAACAGGTGCGCGAACAGTGAGTGATGGCGGAGGGTGGGACGCGGGCTAATCCGGCACGCCGGAAATCCCAGCTCGGACACCCGGTCTAGTGATCCGCAATACCTCCATCCGGGAAGCGGAGCTGCTGCCGGATATGCGGAGTATAGGGCCGCTTGCGGGCCATCTCTTCGTCAAAGCCCACACCCAGTCCCGGCCTGTCGGGCGGCAGCGCGAACCCAGATTCATACGTCGGCTCGCCGCCCTGGAAGAGGTCCGTCCAGAACGGGTCCTTGCCCCGGTGGCTGATTTCCTGAATGGCAAAGCTCGGCGTCGAGAAATCCACGTGCAGCGACGCCATCGTGCTGACGTTGCTTTGCGGGTTATGCGGTGCGAGCTCGACGCGATGGGCTTCGGCGATAATCCCGATCTTCTTCATCTCAGAGATTCCACCGCAGTGCACAACATCGGGCTGTACGAAGTCGACGAGGTGGCGCTGACAAATTTCGGTGAAGCCCCACTTGGTGAATAGCCGCTCGCCAGTCGCCAGCGGGATCGTCGTCTTGCTGCGAAGGTGCGCCAACTCGTCAATGTCCTCGATCTGCGTAGCCTCTTCGACAAAGTAAGGTGCGTATTCCTCGGCGCGGCGGCAGAAATCGACAGCCATCGTCGGAGTCGCCTTTCCATGTACGTCGATGCAAATTCGGAAGTCGGGCCCCACGGCTTCGCGGACGGCTTTGAGGTTTGCGATTCCGTCGCGTACGGAGCGGACGCGTTCGATCTGAGTGCCTTGGGTCGTCACGAAGCCGCCCTTGCAGGCGGTCCAACCTTCGTCCTGAACCTGCTTCCAGTTCCGGGCGTATTCTTCCGGAGTTCTTCCGCCGGCGTGCACATACATTTGCACCCGCTCGCGCGCTTTGCCGCCGAGCAGAATGTAGATCGGTTGACCGAGCGCCTGGCCGAGGATATCCCAAAGCGCAATCTCCACCGCGCTCACGGCGGAGTTCAGAATCGGCCCGCCGCGCCACCGCGCCCAACGGAACATCGCCTGCCAGTGCATCTCAATGTCTGTGGGGTCCCGCCCGACAAGCAGGCGCTTGTGTTCCTCAATCGCGGCGGCCATCGTCTTCGCTTTACTGGTAACCGAGCCTTCGCCGGTCCCGACAATGCCTTGGTTCGTGAAGATGCGAACAAATACGTAATTCGAACTGTTTCCATTTCCGCTGCGGCTGATGACGTACGTTTTCAAGTCCGTGATCTTCAGATTGAGAGGCTTGGCTTTCTCTTGGGCGGCCGCGAGCAGCCCTTCCGATCCGCTGAAAGCCGTAATGCCCACGGCGGCGGTGGCCGCCGCTGAATAAAGAAAGTCGCGTCGAGTTGGTTGCATGAGTGGGCGTCCTTAGGTTTGCGGATACGGTGGCGTGGCTGCCTGTACGCCTGATTGGCTTCGCAAGCTTCCGGCCTGCCACCAAGCGAGACTGGTGCAAACCAACAAGGCTCCGGCCACCGTTTCGATGCCGATCGTCTCGCCCAGAAAAGTGTACCCAATCATCGTCCCTAGCATCGGCTGGACGAAAAGACTGAGGGCCACGTGGCTTACGGGAACGACCTTGATCACACGGTACCAGACGGTGTAGACGAACGCCGACGGAAGCACCGCAAGATAGATCACTGACGCCCAGGCCTTCCAGGAGTATGCTCCGAAGTCGGCCGAAAGCACGACCGGCGCAAAGAAGATCGTACAGAAGCGATACCGTGAACAGCGAGTTCCCGAGAAGCCGATTCGACGCGCCGGCTACCTCCTCCGCAAAGCCAACGCCGGAAAGGATGAGCATTCCCACCGTCCCCAACAGAAGCGCCGAGATCGTCGCCCCGGAGGGCCGCTCACGCAGAGCCAACGCCGCAAGCGCTACCGTCATCGTGGGTTCGAGGGCAATGAGAATCGATACGTCGATCGACTGCGTGTATTTCAAGCCACTAATCTGTAACGCCGGAGCCAGCGTGAAGTTCAGGACCCCGAGCGCGACGACAAGCAACCAGTCGCGGCGTTCAAGGCGCGGCAGGCCATTCCACGGCGCAGCCGAGAGCAGGACCAGCGTGGCGAGCCCGTAGCGCAGAACGACGATCAACCCAACCGGCATTTCCTCGCCGGCCAGTTTCATAGCGAGGTAGCTACCCGTCCAGATGGACTGCGTCAGGACCAGCAGAAGCCAGTGGCGGAGATGCACGAGTGATCGGGGCCGCGCTTCCTAACGAACCAGCGTTTAAGCCCGAGGTCAATTAGGGGTGAATCGGCAGTGTCTATTCGAGAGCCAAGGCGCTACTCCGGTTGCTCGACACCCATCTGGGAAAGACGATAGCGCAGTGCATTGCGGGTGAGCCCCAACAGACGCGCCGCCTGACTCTTGTTGTCGTTCGTTCGCCTCAGGGCTTCGCGGATGAGTTCCTGTTCGTACTCTTCCATGCTCATGCCGTCGGGAAGAAACGGGATGCCGTCGGTTCCCAACGTGGAAACCGCGCGCGCATCGAGTTGAATATCGTCACCTTGGATGACGTCGTTGGAAGAGAGCACCATGCTGCGCTCAATGATGTTCTCGAGCTCGCGGACATTGCCGGGCCAGTGGTAGGCCGTGATCTTCTCTAACGCCTTGGGAGCAAGCGACCGGGCAGTCCCTCCCGTATCGGCTGCGAACTTTTTGAGAAAATGATCGACCAGTTGCGGGATATCCTCCTTACGTTCCCGCAGCGAAGGTAAGTTGATCGGAACAACGTTGAGGCGGTAGTACAGGTCTTCGCGGAAAGTGCCCTGTTCCAGCGCCGCGCGCAGGTCCTGGTTCGTCGCGGCGATGATGCGGACCTCCACGTGGATTGTCTTCTTCCCGCCGAGGCGCTCGAACTCTCGCTCTTGCAGCACACGCAGCAACTTAACTTGAATCGCGAGCGGCACGTCGCCGATCTCATCGAGAAACACCGTGCCGCCGTCGGCTTGCTCAAACTTACCCGCATGCGATTGGCTCGCGCCCGTGAAGGCGCCCTTCTCGTAACCGAATAGTTCCGATTCCATCAGGTTCTCGGGCAGTGCCGAGCAGTTGATCTTGACGAATGGGCCGTCGGCGCGGGGTGAGTGGTAGTGGATCGCCCGGGCCAGTAAGCCCTTGCCGGTGCCGCTCTCGCCACCGAGCAGAACGGTCGAACGCGTCGGCGCTACTTTCGAAGCAGCGTCAAACACTTCCGCCATTCTAGAGCTGCGACCGATGATCTCCTCGAAGTCATAGCGCCGCCCGAGCTCAGCTTTCAGGCGCTTGTTCTCGTTCCGAAGTGTGTGCAGTTCAAGCACCTTCTCGATCGTGAGCATCAAGTCATCGAGGGCGAATGGCTTCAGGACGTAATCGCTCGCCCCGGCTTTCATCGCTTCGACGGCGGTTTCCACCGAGCCGAAGGCTGTCATGACGATGATCGGAAGCGCCGGCGTTTCTTTCGTTACCTTCTTGAGAAACTCCAGGCCGTCCATGCCCGGCAGGCGGAGATCGGTGAGGATAAGCGCGAACGCTCCCGGGTCTCGATGGTGATCGTCCAGCTCCTCAAGGCCCTGTTCGGCCGACGTCGCCTTCACCACTTCATATCCCGCGCCCTGGAGGTGGATTTCCAGCACACGCTGCATCTTCGCTTCGTCTTCGACAATCAGAATTCTTTTGGTTTTCAAGGCTGCACGTCCATGGGGAGTTGGATGCGGAAGGTCGAGCCCTCACTAGGCCGGCTCGTTACGGAGATCTTTCCACCATGACTATCGATGGAGTTCGAAACAATCGCGAGCCCGAGGCCGACGCCGTGGGGCTTCGTCGTAAAGAACGGATTGAAAATGCTTTCAAGTTGATCGCTCGGAATGCCTTCTCCCTGGTCCGCGATCTCGATAATCGCCGTCGATCCATCGCGGTAGGTTGTGACTTGCAGCGTTCCGCCATCCGCCATCGTGTCACTGCCATTGACCAGCAGATTCACAATGGCGCCCCCGACGAGCGTCTCATCGAACGAAAACGGTGCCAACTCCACAAGGTTTTCTTCTACATCGTAAGGCGGACGCCCACTGCCGAGGCCTTCGCGGAACTGCCGGATTGAGCTGCGCACAACCGTGTTGAGATTGTGCGTGGCGCGGTCGAGTTGCGAAGGGCGGGCGAAATCCAAAAACCGCGTCACGAGAGAGTTGCTGCGGTTGACCTCGCTGCGAATGTATCCGGCCATTTCCCTTGCGACGTCATTCTCTCCTTCGACGTTGCGTTCGAGCACCTCGGCCGAGGCGGAGATGACCCCCAACGGATTACGAATCTCGTGAGCCAATCCGGCGGAAAGCTGGCCGAGCGCCGCCAGTCGTTCCGATCGCCGGACCTCGGCTTGCGCTTCGGTCAACTCCTGGTTCGCCGCAGCGAGGTGCTCGGTCTTGCGGCGGTTTTCCGTGGCAAGCCGGTTCACAACAATCGCGATCAAGAAGAAGAAAGGAACGCGCAGCGCGAGTTCACGGATTCCCTCGGGAGCGAGGTAGTTGGTTTCGAAATCCACAAAGAGAAGAAAGGATAGGTATAGGGCGACGGATGCGGCGGTCGTGATCAATACGCCGCTCAACTCGAACAAAGAAGCGGCAGAGACGATCGGCAGAAAGAAGATGAGATAGTAGCTGCTCTCGATGCCGCCCGTCTCTGCGACGAGCCAGTAGCAGAGCGCGAGTTTGATCGCGACAGTGAGAGCGGCGGTAGTACGGTCAGTGCTCACCGCCAGCCGTGTCTCGGCCATCTGGACGGCGCCTAAGGCCAACAGGACAAACCATTCATAGGCCGAGTGCGGTTCGCGCAGAAGCCCGACCGCGGCAAGAGCCGCCAGGAAGATCAACCAAACAACATCGATGGCGCGAACGGCAGGCACGTGTGGAGAGTCGCCCCATCAGCCTACTACGGCGATACCATTGCGGGCCGTTGGCTGCCAAAAGTTGTGCGACACGGCTTTGTCTTTCGACCCATTGAAACCACCCCGCCCTCAAAACTCAGAGCCACGCGGCGTAAGCCCGCGTTGACCAACCACACCGCTTTGGGGAGTACGTCAATTCGCCAACCTGCTCCCCCACAATTTGCACGCCTGCAAGCGCCTCCAACACAAACTACGAACACGAGTCACGGCCCGAAGAAATATTAACTCCCTACTGTTTCAACCACTTACCCAGTCGCATCTGCGCTAACCCGCCCCAAGGCATGCATACTGGAATCAAGACCAGCAGGAGGCGAGAAACTCCATAGGGTGACAGAATCTGCCAAAACCTGATGTGGCCGACGCAATCCTTCGACTCGGCAAGCACCAGCAACCACGAAACACGTCCCTACATGACCAGCACGAAATCAACGCGGTCCTACCGAGCCTCAGGCATGTTACGCCGTATCATCCGTCTTGAAGCCTCCCCCGCTTTCAAGCCACAAGTGCGCGTCCGCTGGATGAACATCGAGCCTCGCCCCAAAGTCCCCATTGCCCGCAACGAGCACTGGGTCATCGATGTCCTCGACGACGAACAGCCAAACCCCAACGCCCGCTGGCGTCGCACCACCGACCCCAACGACTACGGCGCGCACCCACCGGGTTGCGGAGGCATCAAGTACTTCCACTTCGGCTTCAACCCCGACGAAAACGTCATCTACGAAGACGACGGTGCTTAGCAACAGAGCCGTGCATGTCAATGCACGGGCGCGTGCCGAAAGGCACGTAAAAAACCCAAACCAGAAGAGACAGAGGCGCGGATGGAAAATCCGCGCGCCCGCGGGCGTAGCCTGCGGACATCCCAACGCCGGAAGACACCCCCAACATCTCAAGCCAACCAGGAACCGCTTCTCCCAGCATCCGTATCTATTCTCCAGAGGTCGAACCGCCTGGGCAGTATCAGCCCTTTCCGTGGGATGATGATTGACTCCCCGCAACCTGTGCGAAAGCGTCCCACAATCCGAGTCCTTTTTCTTGCCGCCCTTATGGCCGCTGCGTGTGCCGACGCACCCGTCGAACCCGGCGCGCGCTCTCTACTCGAAGAGTGCACGCCGCAGGACGATCCTGCCGATGCGCTCTGCGGAACCGTCAAGGTCTTTGAAGATCGTGAATCAGCCCAGGGCCGGATGATCGATCTGAAGGTAGTTGTCTTTCCGGCCTTTCGCCGCGACCCGCAACCCGATCCATTGTTCGTATTGGTCGGTGGACCCGGCCAGGGCGCGGCGCAGGTCACCGAGCGCTTGATGACCGTGTTCAAGGGCGTGCAGGAAACGCGTGATGTCGTATTCGTTGACCAGCGTGGGACGGGCGACTCGAACCTGCTTGAGTGCGAGTTCGATGAAGAGGATCTAGTGGCGCTGAGCCAAGTCAAGTTTCCCGTCGACAGATTGAAGGAATGCTTGGCGGGGTATGACGCCGATCCGCGCTTCTACACAACACCGATTGCGATGGACGATCTAGACCAGGTTCGCGCCGAGTTGGGTTACGACCAGATCAATCTTTGGGGCGGCTCCTACGGTACGCGCGCCGCGTTGGTGTATCTACGGCGCCACGGCGACAGCGTCCGCGGCATCGTGCTCGACGGCGTAGCACCGCCGGGGATGCGATTGCCGCTGACCTTCCCCTCCGACGGACAACGTGCATTCGATTTGATGCTGAAGGGTTGCGAGGACGATGCGGCGTGCAATGAACGCTTTCCTGAAATTCGGCCGCGGTTCGACCGATTTTGGGATCGCCTCAATGAGAAGCCCCGCGACGTCGTCCTGGAAGATCCGCGAACAGGAGAGGCGGAGGATGTCACGTTGCGCCGCGAATTGGTCGGAGGCTTGCTTATGGGAGCCCTCTATTAGCCCCAGATGAGCGCCTTATTGCCGCTATTGATGGAGCGGGCCGAACAAGATGATTTCCAAGGCCTCGCTACATTGGGGTCACTCAATGAAGCTGTTGCGACGCAGATTAGCCGAGAAAGACACTTTCATGGGGACGGCTGCGTACAACGCCTGGGCCGAGGCGTGCTCGGTGTGGCCGGCGGGGGAGGTGGACGCAACCTATCGCGACCCAGTCGAATCGGACGTGCCGGCGCTGATCTTGTCAGGAGAGTTTGATCCAGTGACGCCGCCTCGCTGGGGTGAACAGGCTGCCGAGACGCTTCCCAAGTCGCGCCACGTGGTCGTGCCGGGTACCGGACACGGCGCGACCGGGGTGGGCTGTGTCCCAAAACTGATTGAGGAGTTCATTGAAAAGGGGACAGCGGAGGAACTCGATACGGCCTGCGTTGAAAAGCACGAGCGGCCTCCGTTCTTCCTGAGCAGCGCCGGTCCCGTCGCGGAGGTGCCGGAATGATCGATGTCCGTGGACTCCGCAAGCACTTCGGGGACGTGGAAGCTGTGGCCGACGTGTCGTTCACGGCCGTGGATGGGGCGGTGACGGGCCTATTGGGCCCGAACGGGGCAGGGAGACGACAACGCTACGGATGGTCTAAGGCTTGAGCCGACCCGACAGTGGCGAACTACTGATCGATTACGTGGACGTTGCCAAGGACCCGCTGGCGGCTCAGGCGCGCATTGGAGTGCTGCCCGATACGCATGGTCTCTACCCACGGCTGACGTCACGAGAACATGCACGCTATGCCGGCCGGCTGCATGGGCTTGACGGCGCGGACCTTGAACAGCGCATTGACCGCTTGGTCGAAACCCTGGACATGGCGTCGATCGCCGACCGGCGCGTCAGCGGCTTCTCCCATGGCGAGTGCGCAAAAGTCACCTTGGCCAGCTCCCTGGTCCATCATCCACAGAACGTGCTGCTCGACGAACCGACGAATGGCCTGGACGTGATGAGTACGCGGGCGATGCGAACTCTCATCCGGTGGCTGCGCGATGAAGGCAAGTGCGTACTGTTCTCGAGCCACATCATGCAGGAAGTGTCGGCTCTCTGCGACACGATTGTGATTCTGTCGTCCGGTCGGGTCGTGGCGCAGGGTACGCCTGACGAACTGCGCGCGCAAACCGGCCACGAAAACCTTGAGGACGTGTTTGTGACGCTCACGGGCATTGACGAGGTCAGGGCATGACCTCGATGCTGCGACTGACGTGGGTCGTATTTCACAAGGAACTGGTCGACGGCATTCGCGACCGCTGATCGGTGATGTCGGCGTTGATTCCGCCCTTGATGTGGCCGCTGATGATTCTGGTGATGATGAATTTCATCGCCGAAAAACGGCGCAAGGCGGACGACATCAAGATACCCATCGTCGGCGCGCAGCACGCCGAGACTCTCGTGAATTGGTTGAAGCAACAACGCGGGGTCGAGGTGGTGGATGGCCCTGATGATCCCTACGAGGCGGTGCGCGAGGGCGATGAGAACTTCGTCGTCGTGATTCCCGAGGATTACAACGAGTTGTTCGCGCAGGCGAAGCCGGTTGAAATTGAGCTGGTGATCGATCGGTCCGACGACGATGCGGGGTCGTTCGTGCGGCGTGCTCGTGGTCTGCTGACGAACTATGGCCGCGAAATTGGGATATTGCGGCTGGTAGCCCGAGGTGTGAGTCCGGCAGTGGCGGCGCCAATTCGGATCGACGAAGTCGACGTGTCGAGTTCGCAGCAAAGAGCGGCGATGGTGATGGCATTCATGCCGCTGTTCCTGGTGCTGTCGGCCTTTGTCGGCGGGATGCAGATTGCGATTGATGCGACGGCGGGGGAGCGCGAGCGTGGGTCGCTCGAGCCGCTGCTGGTGAATCCCGCGCCCCGGACGTCAATCGTTGCGGGCAAATGGCTGGCGTCGGTGACGTTCGCTTGGTTCAGTGTGCTGCTGACGTTATTCCTTCTGATCAAAGCGCTAGAGCGCGCGCTGTTGGAGGCCCTCGGACTACGGTTTGCGTTGGATGCGGGTGATATCGCCGCGGTGGTCGCGGCGGCGCTGCCGTTGGCGTTTCTGGCGTCTGGTTCGCAGATATTGGTCGCTAGTTTCGCGCGATCTTACAAGGAAGCGCAGACGTATGTTTCATTCCTCATGTTTGTGCCGATGTTGCCTGTGTTCGTGATGATGTTCGGCTCGGTCGGGCCAAAGCCCTGGATGGCGCCGATCCCATTGCTCGGGTAGCACGTATTGATCAAGCAAGCGATGGAGGGGGAGCCCGCATCGTTCCTTGCTTACTTGGGCGCCGGCGTGTCGGTGATCGTTTGCGGCCTGCTGTGCGTTGGAGTGACGACGCGCTTATTTCAGCGAGAGAAGATCATCTTCGGGCGCTGACGAGTCGCTACTCAACTTTGATTGGGTCGTGGTGGATGCGCTGTTCGGGGACCTGTTTGGCTCGTAGGACTTTCGCCGTCTCACGGATCATGATCGGCGCGCCGGCCATATAGGCATCGGCACGCAAGGGACCTGGAAAGTGGCGATCGAGAACGGCGTTAATGTAACCGGTTTCACCGGTCCAGTGATCGGCGGGTTCGGGATGGTCGAGCGCAAGAATGTACTTGAAGTTCTTGCGGCGATTCGCCCAGTCAGCGAGGTCGCCGAGCAGGAAGAAGTCGCGCTTCGAACGAACGCCGAAGAAGAAATAGATCTCGCGGTCTTTGTCGAGTCCTTCGTCGAACCAATGCTTCAGCAGCCCGATAAGCGGGCTCGCACCGACTCCGCCGGCGACGAGAATGATCGGATCGTCCGAATCGTTCGGCATGTAAAGACTACCCATGGGATCGCTGAAGGTAACGTCGTCCCCTGGACTTAGGTGTTCGTGGATAAAGCTCGATGCGAGGCCGGGAGGCACGTCTTTGTCCGGCGGGGCGGGGTAGTGCTTGACGATGATGTCGAAGTACGGGGCTTCGCTGGGAGCGGACGCAAAGGAGTAGGGGCGTGCAATGTTCTTGTGACCGGTGCCGTGCTGCTTGTTGAACTTCTTCAGATAGGCTTTCGGCAACTTAAGAAGAATGAACTGACCGGCCTTGAAGGCGAAGTCATCGGTCGCGGTCTTGAAACGAATGCGCTTGACGTTATGCGTAAGGCGTTCGATCTTGACGACGCTCGTCTGATGGTCCGCTCGAGCCGACGGCGTATAGACGACAGCCGCGGCGAGACACGCGACGCTCAGGCCGATTCGGAGTACCGTGGCGGGGCAAGTGTTGCGGTGCGTCATGCCTGGGGCTTCTTTCCGGCGGCTTCGTCTTCGGGTTGGGTGTTGCCGGTGGCGTCGCCGCCGAGCCATCGGTAAGGGCGCGGATAGAGCGCCAGAGAGCGGTCTTTGAGGGGCAGTTTCACGGGCTTGTTCCCGAGTTGCGCGGAAAGCTTCGAGGCGATCGCGATCTCGAGGGCCTGCCGTAGGTCGTGGCCGGAGACGAAGAGGTTACTGCCGCCCGCCACCGCGTCAACGAAGGAGCGGATCGAACTAACGAGGTAGTTATCTCCCGGCCGGAGGGTCGGGCGGTCGAGAATGTAACGCCACGGGAAGGGTGGATAGTTCGCGGCGATCTTGTTGTAGGCTGCTTGGGGGCCGGAGCCCTGATGGATCTCAGGCGGGCCCCAGTCCCAGCGGACGAGGGTACTGTCCGTCCAGGCGTCAACGCCGCGATACGGCGTGTCGTGCCCGAACACTTGGCAGTCGATGCCGTTCGACATACGGAAGACGCCGTTGATTTCGAGGCCTTCGTCACTTTCTTGCTGGAGGGCCTCGGCGGGTTTCCCCCAAGCCGTGACTTCATCGACTTCCGCGCCGGTGAAGAGGCGGAGCACGGAGAGGTGCTGGCATCCACCGCCGGAGATCTCGCCGCCGAAGCGATGCACTGCGACGCCCTTCAGCGGACCGTAGTCGCCGTTTCGAAGGCGTTGGGCGGCTTGTTGGACTTCCCACATGGCGCGCTGTAGGTTGCCGCCAGCGAACACGATGTCTCGTTTCTCGCATGCCTCGACCATGGCGTCGGCGTCGGATAGGCGCGCGGCGATGGGCTTGTCGGTCGAGACGCCTTTGACACCGGCTTCGGCGCAGGCGATAACCGCCTCCTTCATGAACTTGGTAGGTGTGATGACGGCGGCGAGGTCCGGGACAACATCGCGGAGCATCGCATTGACGTCTTTATAGAGCGCCTTCACGCCGAAGCGCTCACCGACAACTTTGCGGCGCTCGTCATTCCATTCCGCGATGGCGACGAGTTCGGTGTCGGGCAGGGCACGGTAGACCTCGGCGAAGTACTGCCCCATGCGGCCACATCCGATGATGCCGACGGTGAGCTTCTTGCGAGTGCGTGCTTCGTCCGGGGAGGCCAGCCGAGCGCTGGGCGCGGCGGCGGATAGAGCGCCGGCGGTGGCTAGTGAGTTGAGTAGGAAATTTCTCCGCTGCATGGATTGTTGAATCCCTTCGACGCCTATGATAGCCCGGACGGCGCCATGCCGATAGGCCAGTAGTGTCTCAATTTGATTCCGTCGGCCAAACCGGGAACCAGCATCACAGAGCCAGAAGATATTTATCCCCCATAGCCCCAATAACTTAGCTCCAACCCACCCCGCTAACCCACCACCCCAGGTGCATACTATTGGCGGGAGGCCGCAACTCCAAACTCCTCTCCAACCTAGGCCGAAGGTGTACCCGCCGAAGCAACGGAGCGGAAACCCTCGGCCCCCTAAATCAATGACAAGGAGAATTCCGATGACCACAGCAGCACAAAGAAAAGCCAACAAACAAAACGCACAACACTCCACCTGTCCGCGCACCGGCGAAGGCAAACAGCGTTCTTCCCAAAACGCCCTCAAATACGGTTTCCGCGCCAAGGCCCCACTCATCCCCGGCGAAGATCCCGACGAGTTCTACCGCCACGGCGCGGACCTCCTATTCGAACTCCTGCCGACGGGCATCCTGGATGACAACCTTGTCGAGCAAATCATCGACATCACCTGGCGCTTGAAACGCTGCAAGCGCATCGAAGCCGCGGTCGTCAACGAACTCTACGACAGCGCCGCCGAGCAACCAGAAAACCAGGACAAAGACGGAGAGCAACTCCTCGGCAAATCCCTCGCCCAAAGCAACGCTCTCAACCGCCTCAGTCGTTACGAGGCTCAACTGGCGCGCCGCTACCACAACACCATGAAAGACCTGTGCGAACTCCGCACGCAACGTCGCATAAACGCCTTTTTCAGCGGCCTCCCCTCCGGGTTGCGGACCCAACCACAGCCGGAACCGAGCACCGCCACCGGCAATGAATCCGAGACGGCCGAACCGACCCAATCCAACGCAAGTCAAATAGAATCAACAGTCCCGAGGAACCCACCAACGAACATCCCATACCGCAAACACGACCCAAACCGCCGAGCCGACGCCGGGTTCCATCCGACACACCCACAAAACCCACCCCGGACAGGTAGTCAGGAGGCCGCCGCCTAGCGCCAACCCCACGCCCACCCCACGAACCACCCCACCCCCATCCGCCGTACAGCCAACCTGTGCCCAATCACCGGCGAGGGCGCCATGGAATGCCCGCCGCATTCAATCCGTTCACCACAGGGACAGAGCCGCAACTGTAAAGGAGCGGGACTGCGGACAGTGCCCGCGCGGCGACCGTGCAATCAACCCGCTCGTGAAGTACCGTGAGAGGCATCGCCCGATATCCAGAGGCGCAGTTAGAACTCGACGCTCTCCAACCGCTTTAGGCAGTTTCCCGCGAAGCGTGCGTAGGGCAAGCCGAGTCAGGCGATTTCTGTGTCTTCGGAAAGGGCTGAACTAAGGCTCTGTCCCCGATCAGACTCGGGGAACTTCCCGAGGCTGATTGCCGTAGGATAATTCATAGGAGCCTAACGAAAGCAGGCTTGGAACGTCAAATAGGCGAGTAGTGTGCGCCCGGTGTCGGGGCGAAATCAAGGTCCGCTAGGCTGCTTGCATTGGGCCGACAGACGGGAAAGAATCTGATTGTTTATGCGTTCGGTGGTGGTCTCAATGGATGGATGCAACACTTCACCGAAAGGAGAAGTGGATGCAGAGGAAACAGAAGAAGAGGCGGCGAGGCTACACGGCAGTGGAGCTGGCCGAGGTATTTGATCGCTGGCAACGAGGAGAGTCGTCAGTTGGAATCGCCCGGGCGTTGAATTGACGGTGGAATGTCTACTCTGTGCTGTCGCGCTACGGCGGCATGCGGCCGCGAATC
>Ga0315336_1001790_pt1 | contig 37798 bp, 23 predicted proteins | sample ASW5metaG_FD_204512 | JGI IMG/M metagenome (GOLD analysis project Ga0315336, IMG submission 204512) | Ammonia-oxidizing marine archaeal communities from Monterey Bay, California, United States - ASW #5 | ecosystem: Environmental > Aquatic > Marine > Intertidal zone | place: USA: California... | reverse complement strand
CAGTGGCATCCCAGCTTTCCCAGGAACTTTCCATTAGTCCAAAAGAAATTTTAATGGCTTCAACAGGAGTTATAGGTGTCCCCTTACCGAGTAAAAAAATTATTAAAGCAATTCCAACTTTGTCGAAAAAATTATCCTCCACAGGATGGATCCACTCAGCCGAGGCGATTATGACAACCGACCTGGTTGCTAAATCGAAGTCCATTAATTTTAAATTAGGCAAGCACATAATCACCCTCGGCGGAATCGCTAAAGGGTCTGGAATGATTCATCCGAATATGGCAACCATGCTATCCTTCATTGCGACGGATGCTACCATTGGTAAAAAGACACTCAAACGTGCTCTTAAAGAAGCAGTTAATTCAACATTCAACCGTATCACCGTCGATGGCGATACGAGCACCAATGATATGGTACTCATTTTTGCCAACGGTAAAGCGGGCAATGCAAGTATTCAAGTAGGTAGTTCCGCTTACCGAATATTTGTTAATAAATTGACTGAGTTATGCTTGGACCTTGCATGCAAAATTATCTTAGATGGAGAAGGGGCAACCAAATTCGTTACTATTCGTGTACAAGGCGCTAAGACAAAAACCCATGCTCACCGAATTGCTGTTTCCGTGGCTACTTCTTCCCTTGTTAAAACCGCATTATTTGGGCAAGATCCCAATTGGGGACGGATTATTGCTGCAGTAGGTTACGCCGGAGTCCCCGTAAATCCGAATAAGGTAAAAATTTTGCTTAATAGCTCTCTTTTGTTTGAAAATGGTGCACCCAAACGTGGTGCGTCACAATCAGCACTTCGAAAAAAAATGAAAAGTAAAAATATTATTATAGTTATCGAATTGAATTCTGGTCGCTACTCAGACATTGTCTATACCTGTGATTTGTCTTATGATTACGTCCGCATTAACGCTGATTACACTACTTGATAAAAATTCACCAAGAATCGTAGAAAGTTCTCTGGTTTAATAATATTTTAATTTTTGATTTCGATCCCGTGAACATAGTTATACTAAAAATGACAGAAGATTATTAGGTGGACTGTGGTATTCAAAAAATACAAAAAAAATAAACCAAATTTAACTTATTTCTTGAATTATTTTTTCATTTCTTAAATCAATGTCTCTTTTAACTATTGTTAACTGCACGGATCCGATCCTTAGAAAAAAATGCCAGCAAGTTGACAACATAGACGACACTCTGGTCACGTTGACAGAAAATATGATTGAAACCATGTATAAAGCATCTGGTTTAGGTCTGGCCGCAAATCAAGTAGGAGTTCCCTCGGGTCTATTCGTCATCGATATGGGCATCGAAAAGGAAAAACGCGACCCAGTTGTTGTTATCAATCCGGTAATAACTGCCTCAGAGAAAGAACTCTTAGGTGAAGAAGGCTGTCTCAGCGTCCCTGAAGTCCTTGCAGAAGTTAAACGTGCTCAGCACGTAGAAGTAAAAGGTTATAATCTTAAGGGCAGTGAGATCCGTTATGAGGCAGAAGGTTTTCTTGCCAGAGCTTTGCAGCATGAGATGGATCATTTAAATGGTATCCTGTTCTGGGATTACCTGAGCCAAGTGAAGCGGGATATCTTAAAGCGAAAATTTAAGAAAAAACTTAAAGAATTAGAAGCATGAATATTATCTTTATGGGAACACCTAGCTTTTCCCTTCCTACCTTACAACAACTCTATAAATCAGACCATAATATACAATTGGTAGTCACTCAACCTGATCGACCCAAAGGACGCGGGCGCGAGCTTAACGCTTCACCAGTAAAACAGTTCGCATTAGAAAAAGGACTTCCCATTCTACAACCTGAAAAATCAGCCGATCCAGAATTTGTAAATACTTTAAAGCAATTGAACGCAGACATTTTTGTTGTTGTAGCATTTGGGCAGATTTTAAAAAAAAACCTGCTCAATCTTCCACGCATCTTCTGTATAAACTTGCATTCTTCTATTTTGCCTAAATACCGCGGTGCAGCTCCTATCAATTGGGCTATTATTAACGGTGAAACAGAAACGGGTGTCACCACTATGAAAATGGATGCCGGTCTTGATACGGGTGATATCCTACTCACTAGCAAAGTCCCTATTAAGCCCGATGACAATGCTCAATCTCTTCACGATTTTCTAGCCTGTAAAGGCGCCTCTCTAATGCTGGAGACACTGAGACGACTGGATACCGGAACATTTGAACCCACCCCCCAAGATTCAAGACTATCCTCTTATGCGCCGAAACTAAATAAGGAAGATGGCTTGATACACTGGGATGAATCTGCTTTAAAAATACATAACCGCGTCCGCGGACTTTATCCCTGGCCAGGCGCATTTTCATTTTTCAGGTCAAAAAGATTTCAGATTTCGAAAACAGAAACTACTATCGGAGGTCCCCTGGTTAAACCAGGAAGTATTGCTCGTATAGCTGATCGTGGTATAGAAGTCGGAACAGGAGATGGAAGAATTATTGTTACAGAACTACAGCCCGAAGGTAAAAAAAGAATGGCAGCTAAAATTTTTTTAGCCGGAAACAAGTTGGTTGTCGGGGATCAATTTAATAATGAACCTCGGCTTGTAATTCCTAGTTAAATAAGAAATAAATTTATGCCTAGAACTTTGATTACAGGTGGCGCCGGATTTCTTGGTTCTCATTTATGTGATTACCTATTAGATATGGGTCATACAGTTATCTGCATGGATAACCTTATAACGGGATCTCTCAATAACATAAAGCATATAAAGAGTGAACGATTCAAATTTATTGAACACAACGTTACAAAATATATCGACCTAGACGGCCCTCTAGATAATATTCTGCATTTTGCTTCCCCTGCAAGCCCTATCGACTATCTTGAGTTTCCGATTCCAACATTAAAAGTCGGTTCACTAGGCACCCATAACACCCTGGGATTAGCCAAGAAAAAGAAATCTGTATTTTTAATTGCCTCTACCTCCGAAGTCTACGGCGACCCCCTAGTTCATCCACAAGAAGAAAATTACTGGGGTAACGTTAATCCAATTGGTCCTCGAGGAGTATATGATGAAGCAAAACGTTTTGCCGAAGCAATCACAATGGCTTATCATCGCTATCATGGCATTAATACAAAAATAGTAAGAATTTTTAATACCTATGGTCCGCGCATGCGTATAAATGATGGAAGAGCCATTCCAAATTTTCTTAAACAGGCGTTAACAGGAAAAGAAATTACTGCTTACGGTGATGGCTCCCAGACACGAAGTTTTTGCTATATATCTGATCTTATCGAAGGAATCTACAAATTGCTTGTATCCGATCTTAACAATCCGGTTAATATTGGAAACCCCATTGAAATGACCATTCAGCAGATGGCTGAGAAAGTTTTGCAAGCTACGGGTAGTCATAGTAAAATCGTATACGCGCCATTACCAGAAGATGACCCAAAAGTACGTCAACCCAATATAGAAAAAGCCAAAAGATATTTAGGCTGGGAGCCAAAAATACAATTAGACGAAGGATTGAAGGCAACGATGGCTTATTTCAAAGAGCAATTAAACTTAGAACGTACCTGATTATTTTTATTGTAAACCGTTGCAAACCTCTATCACAAGATGGCAGAAAGCGAACTGTTCTATAGATCGCTGATTAAATTAGATAGCAAAAATAAAATTAATTGACAGCTACTATTTTTCATCACAATATGGAACGAGTTAAACAATTTTTAAAAACCAGCGGTGACTTGAAGCACCAAGTTGCAAAAACTTTGTCGGGTGAAATCCTGAAAGCCGCTCATAAAATACGCGATTGTATAGCCGATGGGGGTAAGTTATTACTCATGGGAAATGGTGGTAGTGCGGCCGATTCTCAACATATCGCCGCTGAATTGATCGGCAGATTCAAGAAAGAACGTAGAGCAATTCCAGCACTTGCTTTAACAGTTGACTCCTCTTCATTAACTGCGCTGGGTAATGATTATGGATTCGAGACTGTTTTTTCAAGGCAGGTGGAAGCATTGGCATCACCAAATGATGCTGTCGTTGGAATAAGTACCAGCGGCAATTCCCTTAATGTAATTCACGCACTTAATATTGCTAGAAAAATAGGGGCTAGTACGATAGGTCTTATGGGTAATGATGGCGGAGATATGAGGAACTGCGTAGATATAAGTATTATAGTTCCATCCAAGGACACTGCGCGTATTCAGGAAGTACACATAACTATCGGTCATATTATTTGCGAAATCATAGAACAAGATCTGATAAATGAAAACAAAATTTAAAAGTTTTCTGGATAGCGATCACCGACCTCGAATTTTGGTAGTTGGTGATCTTATCCTTGATGAATATATCTGGGGTTCCGTCCATCGCATATCACCAGAAGCACCTGTTCCCATCCTTGAAACTAAATCCGAAAACCTGGCTCTGGGAGGAGCCGCCAACGTTGCTAATAATCTTGTCGCGTTAGGGTGTGAGGTTTGTCTTGCTGGTGCGATTGGACAAGACGAAAGGGGGGACAAACTACTCACTCTCATCGAAGATAAAAATATTTCCTCTAAAGGAATTTTCCGTTTTGTTCACAGGCCCACTACTTCCAAAATACGTGTTGTAGCGCACAATCAACAGGTCCTTCGCATTGACAAAGAAGATAATCGCCCTATAACCGAGGAAACAGAAAATAAAATTATCAAGTTTATTAACACAACATTACCCGATATGGACATCGTGATTTGCTCAGACTATCGTAAAGGTATTTTAACAGAAAAAGTTTTTAGTGCGATTATACATCGGGCAAAGAATTCTAAAAAACGTGTGATCGTTGATCCGAAAAGTTCTAATTTTCAATTGTATAAAGGGGCAACTATTATTACGCCTAATCAGTTTGAAGTGGAAAAAGCTGTTCCCATTAAAATCCAAGACAAAATTGATTTAGACCGAGCCGCAGAATACCTTTTGAACTTGACGCATGCGGAATCCCTTCTTATTACCCGCGGGAAAGACGGGATGACCCTTTACCCAAACAAGGAAAAACCTATCGATATCCCTACTCAAGCGAAGGAGGTTTTTGATGTTACCGGTGCAGGAGATACGGTTGTCTCCGTTCTTGCTATGGCTCTAGCAGCTGGGTTTAACTATCCTGATTCTGCCTGGCTTTCGAATATGGCTGCGAGCATTGTTGTTGGTAAAGTGGGTACTGCTATTGTCACCCTAAACGAGATCAATGAATACCTGCAGGAAGAAATGCTTCGCACCTCACAATCTGTATTAAAACTAGAGGAGCTTAACAAAATTGTCAGCCTAGCAAAGAGTACAGGTAAAACTGTCGTGTTCACAAATGGCTGCTTCGACCTTATCCACGGTGGACACATAGAATTTTTGCAGAAGGCTCGCGAAAAAGGAGACCTTCTTGTGGTCGGGCTCAATAGCGACAAATCTGTCAGAGCTATTAAAGGAGATGGTCGACCTATCAAAACAGAAAAAGAACGGGCTAATATTATTTCCGCATTAAAATATGTCGACTACATTACCATTTTTGATGAAACTACCCCAGAAGAAGTTATTCGTGAAGTTCGCCCAGACATTCTTGTCAAGGGTGATGACTATGGGATAGATGAGGTGGTCGGGCGTGAAATCGTAGAAGGATATGGAGCAAGAGTCGAACTCATCCCCATTGTCAAAGGTCTCTCGACAACAAATATAGTTACAAAAATCCTTGAAAGCCAAAAGTCCAACTAGCTTATTAATATAAAAAGAGAATGGCTACGAATAAATACTTTTCCTTCTCTTTCTTTATGGGAAATGAGTTTTAATTTTTTTAACCGTTGGTGAGAACTAGTGTCCCAAACGCTTGTCAAGAATAAGGTAATTCTTGACATAATCAACGACGCCCTCTTCGAGGGAGTTGAAAGACTGAGTATAACCAATATTGCGAATCTTTTGTATTTCCGCACAGGTGTGATACTGATATTGGTCACGAATAGGTTTTGGCATTTCAATATATTCAATTCGAGGCTCTTGGCCCATAGCTTTAAAAACAGTTGTTGCGAGATCATTCCAATTTCGGGCCTGTCCTGCCCCAATGTTAAAAATTCCACCCACATTAAGATAATCTAAAAAAAATAGGGTCATCTTAACCGCGTCTTTTATATAGAGAAAGTCTCTCTCCTGTCCTCCATCGTCATATTCTTCTCGGTAAGACTTAAATAGACAAATCTTATTTGTATCTCGTGCCTGGAGAAATCCTTTTCTTATCATGCTTTGCATCTCTTCTTTATGATACTCATTAGGTCCAAACACATTAAAATATTTTAACCCTACAATATGATCAAAAGCACCTTGTTCTTTTGCCCATAAATCAAATTTGTGTTTACTCTCTCCATATAGGTTGAGCGGTTTTAGTGTGTGTAATTTAGACTCGTCATCGCAGTATCCCTTTTCTCCACTACCATAGGTCGCAGCACTGGATGCATATATAAATCGGATATCTTGATCCAACGCATAAGTAGCCAGATGTCGAGTATAGCTATAATTATTTTTTGTTAGAAAATGTTCATCCGTTTCGGTTGTTGCAGAACAGGCGCCCATGTGGATGATTGCTTCAATTGATTTTAGGTTGAGATTGAGAACATTTTCTAAAAATATATCCCTTCCTATCAGTTGATGATATTTGATTGATGCAATGTTTTTCTCTTTTTCCAGATGATCAACATCATCAACTATAATCACGTCCGTTCTGCCTTTTTCGTTTAATCCCTGAATTAGCGCGCTTCCAATGAAACCCGCTCCGCCAGTAACGACTATCATAAGTCACCCCCCATAGATCATTAAATTCTGTTTCGGCAAGGATGCGCAGTAGATCTGAATGCCATCGGTGTGACTTCGAGTTTCTTGCTTAATTTTGTGCACTCTCATTATTCTCACAGGTTACTCTTCCCAACTTAGTTTTAATTATTTTTTTCTTTAATAATAACTTGGGATACCCTTATTAGGAGCTTAGTCTAGCACCCACAATTTATTACAAATACATCTCTCAAAAAATACAATCTCTAACTTTTGCTACCACATGAAGATTAAAAATATCATCAAATCGATTTTGAAGCAAAGGGGAGGATGCACTCCAAAGGATGTGAATTAAGTGGGTGCATTAAAATCTAAATGCATAATAAAAACCAAATAAACTGACGTCAGATCTATTGTTTAATTTTTAAAATATGGTATGTCTTCTTGATAACTATGAAAAGTCGTAAGCTACCTGTTGTTCAGCCCAACCAAGAAAACCATCTTTGACAGGGTCACCTGTAAAGTGGTCAGAATTTTGAACCCAAGTTTCTGGCTTGTCCCAATTATCATTGTAATGATATAGATACATTTTGGCGCGTACCTCTTTGGGTAATGTCATAATTTCACGATAGGAGGCATGAACCCCTCCTTGAAACATCTGGCAATCGTGGAACATCACCTCCGAAGTTTTTGAGAAACTCATAGGGTAATCCCTGTCAAACATGGTATCACCGGAAATCCACACTCGTCCGTTTATCAGAATACCACTACACCATTGCGCCTCATCAACACTGATTGCAGAATCCGGGAAATGGCGTGTACGCATGATACCTAACTCGATAGGCCCATGCTGGTAAGACAAGAGTTTCTGCCCAAATATTTCTGTATGTTTTGGTCGGAAAATATCAAAAAAGTCTATCAATTGAAGTGGCCTTCCCTGTGCAGCTTCGCAAAATTCAGCTCCCCCTGCGAGGCTCTTACTCCACAATAAATCCTGATAGTCTTTCGGCACAATCATCTTTGGTTTGCTTGGCGAGTCGGAAATGTAACGATTTACCAAGGCAATCTCTTCGAAACCACCTATGTGGTCGGCATGGCTATGAGTTGGTAAATAAACTTGGACCTTGCTGACACTCAACCCGATGTCCTCAAGGGCCAAAGGTCCTAAGGTACCGCAGTCGACCAGCACATGATGACTTCCCTGGATAATCAGGAAGTTTGACTGACGATTGCGCCTGGTAAAAGCCGAGCCTACTCCAAGAAATACGACACGTAACTCCCCATCAGTTTGCAGCGGCAAGGGATGACCATCCCCACAAATTTTATTTATTTTATACACTAGGGAATTATTTTTGCGTTCTCACATAAAATGCAATAACAAATTAAACCAAAAATATTAATATCGCTATGTAAACTATCATAGCCATTTAGCTCGGTCTATAAAATTTCCCCTTAAGTTCCAATGAATTAGACTAGGTCACTCGATTATCACTTGCAAGCTTATTAAATTTTGCTGGAATGTAAAGTTTTGCATCTAAAGACGCCCTACCTGCTATTTCCTGGTTTCTTAATTTTTTAGTACAATACTGTTTTCTTTGTTTTTTAAGCGTTTATGTATGAAATTTGCTCGAAGATAAGATATAATTCCAGATGCTCCTCCGCTCTCTAATCACTCATAAACTTGGCTTGGAATGAAATATCTGGTTGTGATTGCCAACGGCCTCACAGATCGGCCGATTGCAGAAAAAAACAATAAAACTCCGTTACAACTGGCCGAGACACCCAATCTGGACCAAATGGTTCGACAGGGACTTTCTGGTTCGGTGCAAACCACCCCTGAAAACCATCACGTTGGAAACGAAGTATCATACCTTTCTCTCTTGGGTTATGAACCCGAAAAGTATGATATAGGACCAGCATATTTTGATGCGGCTGCGTTAGGGCTAGATCTAAAAGGTAGGGAGATACCTTTATGTTGTGATTTTATAACTCTTCAATCGAGCCATAACGATATGGTGATGAAAGACTATACGGCAGGTCACTTATCCTGTGAAGAGTCAGAGAACTATTTAAAAGCTCTGCAGGAGCAAATATCTGATTGCCCGGTCACTTTTCATGCTGGGTTGGGTTACCATAATCTAATGGTTATAGAAAGCGAACCTTTTTCAAAACGCCTGACACCACCCAACGAGTTAATCGGTGAGGGGATTCGCAAATTTATGCCAGGAGATGACCAATTTAAAGACCTAATCTACATTATGAATCAGGCGCAGATCATATTGCATAATCATTCAGCAAGCCAACAACGTAAAAAGAATAACTTGGACCCAGTTAACAGTATCTGGTTATGGGGAAACGGTAAGGCCGGAACTCTTCCTTCTTTTGAAGAAAAATTTGGAAAATCGGGAACACTTATTTCCGCATCACTTTTGTTTCAAGGAATGGCTAAGTCGGCAAACATGAATATTGTTTCCGTTGAAGGAGCCACTGGGTTTGCTGAAACTAATTTTGAAGGCAAAGTGGAAGCAGCCATTAGTGAATTGCATAGTCAAGATATCGTCTATCTCAATGTAGCCGGAGCAGAAGGAGTATCACTTAAAGGAAATATAGATGATAAAATCCTTACTATTGAAGATATAGACTCAAAAGTAATCGGCCCACTGTTAAAGGAGACGACACTAAGTACCGATGTCAAAATGATGGTAGTTGTGAATCATATGAGTTCGGCGGTTGCTGTAAAATATGGAAAGGAACGAGTTCCATTCGTGATAAATTCTGAAAATGGACCTACCACAACAGATAAATTTGATGAAAACCTTCTTCATGAGGGTAGTATTCATTTTAAATCTGGTCCTGAGTTAATGAATATGTTTTTTGATATAAATTAGAAGATATGAATACACTAGTTGTGCAAAAATATGGCGGTACATCCGTCGGAAGTATTGATCGAATTAAAAATGTCGCCGAACGTATTTCCAGAATGCGAAAAACGGGGCTAGATATTGTTGTTGTCGTTTCAGCCATGGCAGGTGAAACCGATAAATTACTCGATATGGCCCGAAAAATTAACCTCAATGCAAAAAGCAGAGAGATTGATCTTCTATTATCTTCCGGGGAGCGCATATCAAGTGCTCTACTAAGCATAGCACTTGATAATATTGGTTGTCCTTCGATTTCCATGACAGGAAGACAAATAGGACTGCTTACTGATAATTCGCACACGCGGGCACGCATAAAGAAAATTGATACTGAACGCGCCAGAAGAGTTTTAAAAAAAAAGAACGTAATCGTCGTTGCGGGTTTTCAAGGGATAAATGAGCATGGTGACGTAACCACACTGGGAAGGGGTGGGTCGGATACTTCCGCTGTAGCACTTGCTGTAGCACTCAATGCCGAGCGTTGCGAAATTTATACAGATGTCGACGGAGTCTATACTGCTGATCCAAATGTTGTTCCTGACGCAAAAAGAATGGACCGCGTTTCTTATGACGAAATGTTGGAAATGGCTAGTCTAGGAGCCAAGGTATTACAATTTCGCTGCGTTGAATTCTGTAAAAAATATAACATGCCACTTGTTGTAAAATCATCATTGGTGGAGAACTCTACCGGCACCTTGATTTGTGAGGAGGATTCTAGTATGGAACAATCGGTTGTTTCTGGAATAATGAGTGACAAAAATCAAGCTAAGATAACTATCAAGGGTGTTCCCGACCAACCAGGAATCGCAAGTAAGTTTTTTACTGGACTTGCTGATGCAAACCTTTCAGTGGATATGATTATCCAGAATGTGAGTGAAGAAGGTTATACGGATATTTCTTTTACTCTAACAAAAGAGGATATAAACGAAGCTATCAGAATAGTTAATAAATTGGGCAAGATTATCAAAGCACGAGAAATTAGTTCTGATTCTGACATCTGTAAAGTTTCTATTGTCGGTGCAGGCATGAGAAGTAACCCTGGTGTTGCTGCAAAAATGTTCAGCGCTCTATCTGAAGAAAATATTAATATTATAATGATCAGCACTTCTGAAATTAGAGTGTCTTGTATTATTGATGAAAAATATGGTGAACTTGCCGTTCGCGTTTTACACAAAACATTTAATATAAACTCAGAACAGGAAGACCATGAACTAAACAATGGTGCCCAAACTGCCTGAAGTTTTTTTTATTACTAGTTAAATGAAATCTATAACAATTTACGACACAACATTAAGAGACGGCTCACAATCCGAAGATGTTTCCTTTACCGTTGAGGATAAAATTAGGATCGCCTATAAGTTGGATAAACTTGGAATAAACTATATTGAAGGAGGCTGGCCCGGATCTAATCCAAAAGATATGGATTTTTTTAAGCGAATTCAAAAAGAGAAATTTCAGCAAGCTAAAATTACCGCTTTCGGAAGTACACGTCACCCCAGTAATAAGGTGGAAAGTGATCAGAATATCAAAAACCTAATAGAGGCAAATACAGAGGTTATTACTATTTTTGGAAAAAGTTGGGACATGCATGTTAATGAAGCACTCGGTACAACTTTGACTGAAAACTTACGAATGATTAATGACAGTGTAAGTTACCTTAAAAATAAATGCTCGGAAGTATTATTTGATGCTGAACATTTTTTTGATGGATATAAAAGTAATCCTGAATACGCCATGAAAGTCCTTAAAAAGGCCGAATCAGCTGGGGCTGACTGGATCGTGCTTTGTGATACCAATGGGGGGTCTTTACCGTCAGAAGTGAGAGAAGTTTGCTTGTACGTCAAAAAAGAAATTAAAACAAAAATTGGAATTCACACTCATAACGATTCTGAACTTGCAGTTGCCAACGCCCTTATGGCAGTTGAATCGGGAGTGGAACAAGTACAGGGAACTATTAACGGGTTTGGCGAACGATGTGGAAATGCGAACCTTATTTCTATTATTCCTAACTTAAAACTTAAATTAGGTTTAAATTGCGTTTCTGATGAACAAATGCAATCGTTGACTAATCTATCATCGTTTGTTTATGAGCTAGCCAATCAAGCTCACTGGAACCATCAACCCTATGTCGGCAAAAGCGCTTTCGCCCATAAAGGTGGAATTCATGTGAGCGCTATTAAAAAAAATAGCGCTACTTACGAACATATTACCCCTGAATCCGTTGGCAACGTCCAGCGTATCCTTATTTCCGATCTTTCTGGAAAAAGCAATATTATTAGTAAAGCCCAGGAATACGGTGTTGACATTGAGGGGCATGATCCCAAGGTTAGAAAAATACTCGAGATTCTCAAATCATCTGAACAACTTGGATATCAATATGAAGGAGCCGAAGCTTCTTTTGAACTATTGATGCGTGACGCTCTTGGAGAAAGAGAATATTTTTTCGACTTTGTTGGGTTTCGCGTAATTGTCGAAAAAAGGACCGAAGATGAAGAACCGTTATCTGAAGCTACGGTCAAAATTCGGGTTAATGGAATTTTGGAGGTTACTACTGCGGAAGGTATAGGTCCAGTTAATGCCTTAGATAAAGCTATTAAAAAGGCATTGGGAAAGTTTTATCCTGAAATGGAAGACGTCTCTCTATTCGATTACAAAGTGAGAATTCTTGACGAAAAAAAAGGAACGCAAGCCAAAACACGTGTTTTAATAGAGTCAGGAGACCACGATTCGAAATGGGGTACCGTGGGTGTATCCGAGAATATCATTGAAGCAAGTTGGCAAGCTTTAATAGATAGTGTTGAATATAAACTTAATGCTTTTAGCAAGACTCCTCAAGGTAAGTGATATTTAGGTTGGTTATGCTAATCTAATCCATAAATTTCAAAGCGAGATCATAATACAACATTTATAATTTTACGATAATGACAACTCGAATCTGATTTTCCATACCCAAAAGAAAATTTTTTACCTTGAATCGAAAAATTAATTCAACAAAAAGACCCCCGACTCACGTCGGGGGTCTGCTAAAAGCTTTGTCCTTTGTGAATTTTTACACATCGTAGTACATATATAACTCGTATGGATGTGGACGTAAGCGTAATTGATCTACTTCATTCTCGCACTTGTACTCAATCCATGTATCAATAAGGTCCTGAGTAAAGACATCTCCCTTAAGCAGAAAATCATGATCTGCCTCAAGCGCATCCAAAGCCTGATCTAGTGATCCTGGAAGAGTAGGAATATTCGCAAGTTCCTCTCGGCCCATTGCATAGATATCCTTATCCATCGGATCACCAGGGTCAATTTTATTTTGAATACCATCTAATCCAGCCATGAGCATAACCGCGAAGGCCAGATACCCGTTTGCAGAAGGATCTGGAAAACGGGCTTCCATTCGTTTTGCCTTAGGGCTTGGAGAGTACATGGGAATTCGGACGGCAGCACTTCGATTACGACTTGAGTAAGCAAGATTCACGGGCGCCTCGAAACCTGGAACCAACCGTTTGTATGAGTTGGTAGTTGGTCCCGTAAAAGCAGATATTGCACGGGCATGCTTCAATATTCCCCCAATATAATGTAACCCCATTTCACTAAAACCCGCGTACCCGTTCCCTGCAAAAAGAGGCTTCCCGCCTTTCCAGATGCTCTGGTGAACATGCATTCCAGTGCCGTTATCGTTAAATAAAGGTTTCGGCATAAAGGTAGCAGTCTTCCCGTGACGTTTGGCTACATTCTTGACAATATATTTGTACCACATCAGGTTATCTGCGCATTTTACAAGCGGGGCAAAACGCATATCGATTTCACATTGCCCAGCGGTTGCTACTTCATGGTGGTGGCATTCCATCTCTATACCAACCTCCTCCATAGTAAGCAGCATTTCGCTTCTAATGTCTTGCAGGGTATCAGACGGTGATACCGGGAAATACCCCTCCTTGTGGCGAGGCTTGTAACCCAAGTTTGGCTCTTCATCGCTACCAGAATTCCATGTTCCTTCCTCAGAGTTGACGGCATAGAAACACTGGTTGGAGTCATTTTGATATCTTACATCATCAAAAACAAAAAACTCCGCTTCTGGTCCAAAAAATCCCGTGTCTCCAATTCCGGTTGATTTGAGGTAGGCTTCCGCTTTTTGAGCGATATTACGCGGATCCTTAGAATATTTTTCCTTAGTGATGGGATCAACAATATTACAAATTAGACTCAATGTGGGAACATTCATAAAAGGATCCATTATCGCCGTCGTGGGATCCGGTATCACGAGCATGTCGCTATTATTGATTGCTTGCCACCCTCTAATACTCGAGCCATCAAATCCAAGACCGTCTTCAAATAAACTTTCTTCCAGTTCACTTGTGGGCACAGAAAAATGTTGCCATGAACCCAGCAAATCTGTGAATTTAATATCCACTATCTTGGTTTTATTTTCTTTTGCGCATTTCAACACCTCTTTGGGGGTCATGCGAGTTACCTCCTCCATTTTTTTAAATTATCATTGTTTCCACATTCCCTAAAAAATAATTACTACTATGTAAGATAGATTGAGGATTTTCGTTAAAATATAAAACGGGTCGAAAAAACAGCAAACCCCAAAAAATCTAGTAAACCTAAAAAAATACCTTTAAGAAAAAACTACTAATGAAAGATTTTGCTATTCAATCAGATAAACTATAAAAGCATGCAAGTTTAGACCCCAACAAACTTTTGTTTTATCTGAGTTTTCTCTTTATTTATAATGTTTTACGGATGAGGGTAGAACTTAGCACAAGTTAACCTGTTTTTCAAATAAGACTTTAGCCTTATTTAAATACACTCAAAAAACAAATAATACACTGAATTTATTAATTTTTTTCAGTTCTAGAAATTATTCGCTACTCGTGGTGAGGTTATTTAAAGCTACCTCCAGCTCTTTCTGTTTCTCTCGAACAACCTTTTCATCAGGTCGCTGCGACACAAAAATACATTGACCAAAACTTATCACACAACGAGTGAAGGGCAGGGGAAGAACAAATCGATCCCATGTATTGAGTTCTATTTTGTTTGCTGCTCCATAGGTTATAGGAATGAGCGGTGAGCCAGTTATGGCTGCAAGTTGTATAGAACCTAGCTGAGCTTTAATTCGAGGACCGCGAGAACCATCTGCAATAATAATAATTCTCTCCCCACGCCGGAGTACTTTTATTAATGAACGCGCAGAAGAAATTGCTTTTTTAAATGTTGACCCGCGTATGACTGAGTATCCCATAAGCTTTGCTAGCCTAGCAAGTAAATCGCCATCTTGGCTGGGACTAATTAATAAATGAAAGTCAGGTCGACGACGTAAATAATAAAACAGATAAAATATACGCCCATGCCATAAAGTTAAAATATAGTTTTTGGAAAGGTTTCGGACAAAGTTTTCCTTTTCTGAGTTTTTCCTAGATTTTCGAATTGTCCAGCACCAAACCAAAATTAATACATACAAGAAATATGGCAGAACATAATTAAATAGAAACTTTTTCATTCCGACTTCGCTCCCTGAGGAACTCTAAAATACGCGATGCAGCTCGATCTGACACACCCGGTTCGCCTAAATATTTACGAACTTGAAGCAAGCGGGAACGCAAATTCGCATGCTTTTCTGGGTCACTTAGAATTTTTACCACCTCTTTACTAATATTTTCAACGGTTGCTTTATTTTGAATTAGTTCGGGAACCACCTCATCTCCAAACACAATATTGACTAACCCATATAGTTTGATCTTAACGAGAAGTCTTGCCAGCCAGTAAGTAATCGAATTTAGCCTGTAAACTATAACCATAGGGCATCCAAGTAACCCAGCCTCTAGAGTTGCCGATCCAGAAGCAATGATTAAAAAATCGCAACAATTCATCACATCATATGATTTTCCCTCCACTATCCTTATGTCCAGTGGATTGGATTTTAAGCGCTCCCGAAATATTTCAGGATCCAATGTATTTGCAACAGGCAAAATAAATTGACAATTTTTGACCTGTTTTCTAATCTCTGCCGCCGAATCGAGCATGAGATCAAGAAGAAAGCGAATTTCATTGTTGCGGCTACCGGGTAAAAGACCGACAATTTTTTTATTGGAGTCCAACGAAAATTCTTTCATTGCTTCTTCTCGCGTCATAGAGGCTTTAACTGTTTCGATAAAGGGATGGCCTATAAACTCTGCATCAACTCCTTCCTTTTTGAGCAAGATCTCCTCAAAAGGAAAAATAACAAACATTTTATCTACCGTACGTCGAATTTTTTTTATCCTACCTTTACGCCAAGCCCAAACTTGAGGACTGATAAAGAAAAGTGCGGGACAAGAGTTTTTATGACACAACCTTGCCAAACGAAGATTAAGTGTAGGATAATCAATAAGAATAACTGCATCATAAATACCACTTTCAATTTCACTAGCAAGTTTTCGATAAACGTTTAAATAATGGGACAGGTCACCTAACAACTCGATAACACCAACTGCTCCCATGCGATCAATATCAAAAAATGTCTTCACCCCTTCTTTTCGCATCCAGTCACCACCCAATCCACTGAACTCGCAACCTGGATTAAGTTTTTTTAAAGCGCGGACCAAACCACCTCCGTGAATATCTCCAGACGCTTCACCAGCCACAATTAGGAAACGATTTGACTCACTACTCATTGATATTGTCTAAAGTTAAGGCCGTAAAGCGTAATTAATTTTAGGTAAGTCATCACCATAAAATCTAAAGACAAACTATCGATATATTGGCCCGGTCTGCCATTTCTGCCACCCTTGGTTGGTCGACCACCATAACCCTTCCTGCTTCCAATGCTAAGACGGAGGCCTCACCATCTATTAGACTCTGAATAGTTTCCGGCCCTATGCCAGGCACGTCATAGCGGTAGTCCTGATTAGTGCGGCTAACTTTTAATGCAACACATTTCCCAAGTGATAACTCACAACCCCGTTTCAAAGCCTTATCTGTTCCCTCGATTGCTTCAACCGCAATTACCGTTTTATTTTTTACTACAATAGTTTGCCCAATTTCCATATCAGCCAGTTTTTTGGCAATAGGAAGACCAAATGCAATGTCCTCCATTTCCCTACCAGAAGGTTTTCGTCCTGCAACAACACCCTTACCTGGAAAAACTTCACCCAAAAGTTCTTTTTGATCCAAAACGTTAAATCCTTCTTTCTCTAGTTCATTTATAACTCCAAGTAACAGTGTTTTATCTTCCTGACTAACAATGTTTTTAAAAAATTTAACTGCGCGCAAATCAAAGAAACTGGGTTTAAAAATAATTTTTTTATCAACCTTCCCCAGCATCACAAGATCAGTTATATTTTCATCCTTGAGAGTTTGGAAAATTTTTCCTGTTTTTCCTAGACTAATTGAATATGCCTTATCCACCAAAGATTCCAAACTAGCATGGATTTCATCGTTAAACGAAACAGAAACGATGCGTATCCCACTTTGGGCAACTCTTTTAGCAAAATAGACGGGAATCTTTCCAGCCCCTGCTAATAGCCCTATTCGTTTGGGTTGATGTTTCATTAAACGATGGGTTGAATGAGCTCCCGCAATGGGTGTTCATTCCTTGAGGAATTTATTATTTTCTGGATTTGAATTGGCTCAGTATCTGGAGTGCGATTTTAAGAGAGTTTAATTCCTCCTCCACCGCTACTTTTGATGGACTTCCATTTGTTGCACAATCAATAAAATGCCTGAGTTCCAACTTAAGAGGATTATCCTTATGAACAAAGATCCGCTCAACCAAAGATTCCTGTTTGTATCTTAAAGAATCTCCACTCACTTGATGTTCGGAAGAAGACTTACGGTGAACGAAAATTTCCTGCTCAGTATAATCTAGAAGTATTGATGACTCCTTTTGAGTTACCTCAAGTGTTCTTACTTTGTTCTGAGATACTCGGCTAGCAATAATATTGGCTACACAACCATTATCAAATTCTATTTGAGCATTGATTAAATCATCCCGCCCTGAAAAAACTGAGCTGCCAATAACATTGACATTGACCACATCGGATGGAATAAGACTAAGAACAATATCTATATCGTGAATCATAACATCAAGAACAACACCATCGTCTTTCATTCTAGGGGTATAAGGGCTCATTCTTCTGCATTCCAAATATATTGGGTCCTCTACGATTTTAGATAATTCCTGAACCGCCCCATTGAACCTTTCTACATGACCAATATGGAGAGTCACATTTTTCTTATCCGCAAGGTCAAATAATTCTCGTGCCTGATCCAAGTTATCCGCACAAGGCTTTTCTAAAAGAGTATGGACTCCGGCTTTCAAAAACTCCTTACCAATTGGATAATGTAAAGAGGTGGGAACAGCAATGACAACAACATCCACGTTTGAAATAATGTCCTTGTAATCTCTGTAACAGGGAACTTTGTAACGCTCCGATATCGTTTTGGCGCGCTCCAGATTACTGTCTGCAATTCCGACTAGATCGACTGCTCGCATTTCAGATAGCACACCCACATGATATTCACCCATCTTCCCAACCCCTACAACTCCCACCTTACATCCTGCCATTATCTAATAATTCCCCGATCAGAATTGTTAATAAAATCGATAAGATACCGAATTTGATCTGACATTTCAATTCCCTCTTCTATTTTTTTTACAGCCTGGGTAGTGTTGAGTTCGTTATGCATTAATAAACGAACCGCTGTTTTTAATCTGTTTCTTAAAGCAGGAACCATACCAGCTCTCTTAAGGCCAACCGCGTTTGTTCCAATCAGTCGAGCCGGGCTTCCTTCCACCGTACAAAATGGAAGAACATCCTTCACAATGCGGCTCATCCCACCAGTCATAGAAAGCTTTCCAAAGCGAACAAATTGATGCGCCCCTACCATACCTGAAATGAATGCGCGATCTTCAACTATAATATGGCCCGAAAGTTCTGTCCCATTAACAATGACCACTTCATTTCCTACCAAACAATCATGTGCAAGATGCACATAAGCCATAAGAAGACACGCCTGACCTACAATTGTTTTTCCATTTTCCTTCGCAGAACGATGAATCGTAACAAACTCGCGCACGGTAGTCCCATCCCCAATTTCAACCGAGGAAAAAACACCACGGACACCCGTGATCTGCGGATCTCCTCCAATCGATGCCCCATGGAAAATCTTGCAATCGGCTCCCACAACCGTTCTTGCTTCAATATGAACATTAGGACCAATTTCGGTTCGATCACCAATCTTTACATCAGAACCTATAGTAGAGAATGGACCAATCTGCACATCTTCCCCTAATTCGGCACTAGGATCAACATCAGATTTACTGTGCATGTTCACTTTAATATTCAATGGATAAGGTTTTGGTCTTCTAGTTGAAAAAATACTTTGCTCGAAGACTACCGAGGCAGGTTTGATTAACAATTTACATTACGATCCCAAAATTATTTCTTTGTATCTTTCCCTAATATTGCCTGAAGAGTGCATTCTGCGGCAAGTTTATTCGCAACATAAGCGTTGCCTTGGAACCGAAATAACTCCCCCCGCTGCTTTATTTTGGTCAATTCGAGCTGTAACTGGTCACCCGGTCGAACCGGTTGCCTAAACTTTGCTCCATCAATTCCTGTGAAAAATATAGAGCCATGTCCTTCTTTTTTCAAAGTTTTTAAAGCAAGAATGCAGGCAACCTGCGCGAGTGCTTCGATTATGAGTACTCCTGGCATGATAGGAAAACCTGGGAAATGCCCCTCAAAAAAAGGCTCATTAGTCGTTACATTTTTAATACCAACAATTCGCGATTCCATATCACATTCTGTTATACGGTCTACCAGTAAAAATGGGTAACGGTGTGGGATAATCTGCTTAATTTCGTCAATATCCATCATAAGAACTCGTCTTACACAGTGACAATTTTAAAAATTGATACGAAAAGGTAGGTGCCTAGCAGGCCGTTGATTTTATTTTGTCTTATCGTAGGTTAGAGTCGCTAAACCTGTCAAATCTACAGATTTATCAAAATAAAGAGCAACTTTTTTTTCTAGTATTATTGTGAATTTTTTTTGTTTACCAATGCCCTGTACCACTTTTATCATTTTTTTTAAAATCTTATTCGTAATTTCTTTTTCTGTTTTAGCAAACTCTTCGTTTTTATCCTGAACATACCGTTCAAACTCACGCTTTTTTTTAAGCACATCATCTTCTTTCTTTTTTTTCAATTCAGGATTAAGAACCATGCTCTGTTTATTAAGGTCTTCTATCTTTTTTTTTAGTTGGTCTTCTCTTTTAGAAATCGCTTCTTTTTCTCTCTTGAATTTAGTTTTAAAAGAGATGAATTCCTTTTTCCATTCCTTGGTATTGGCAACAGCAACCTGTATATCAATGAACCCAACCCTTAATTCCTTGCCATAGCTCGGGGTTGCTTGAGCAAGCATGGAAAACCCCACAAAAAAAGAAACCACAGTGGGAAACAAGCACTTACGAAAAAAACAATTAAACATGAACCAAACCTCTTTTTGAAGATTAAAAATTAAAACGCACCACCCGCTGAGAAGTGAAACTCACCCGATTCCTCTCCATCTGCCTGATCAAGTTTTATTCCGTATGCAAAACCTATAGGACCAAACGGACTGAGGAAACGTACGCCACCACCAATACTATCCCGCATTTTTCCAATATCCCATGTTGTAGAAGTTGTTTTGGTATCCGTTCCTCCTCCATACACATTACCACGATCATAAAAGATGAAACCTCTAAACCCTTTTGTGAAAGGGTATTGAAGTTCTGCGTTTAGTAATAGGGATTGGTTACCCCCGATGGGGTTCCCTGATCCATCTTTAGGCCCAACATTTTTGATAGTATAGCCTCTGAGGCTGGAGGGTCCTCCCATAAAATAGCGTTCAAATGATGGGAGTTTATCACTTGCATAACCGTCTGCCCATGAAATACGCCCATGAAGCATTCCAACTAGCTTCCCTATAATAGGTCGGTAATAGCTGGTTTCATAAAATATTTTATGGAAATCAGCTCCACCGAGAATTCCCCCAGCTAGTTCCAATCGTACCACATGGCGAGAACCCGTGGAAGGATTTAAAAAACTGTCCCTAGTATCCCTGATAAAGGATGGCCCTATTCGGCTAGTGAGGCGACTTTCATTTTTCACAAAAGAAGTTTCGTTCCAAGGTTGCACATCTGTAATCGATATATCATCAAATCTATAATTGATTCCCACCCAATCGTATTCTGACATAGATTTTCCTAAACGAAATCCAGCACCAGTATTCCTAATCTTATAACTAAAATAATTTGTTTTACGATTAAACGCGTCAATTCCTGCTAAAATTTCTGTATCGAATATCCGCGGATCCGTTAGAGATAAATTGAAGTCCGTCCTCCTAGACGATAAGTTCGTTGAAAAAATAACCTTTTGCCCTCGACCAAGAAAGTTAGCCTGAGAAATACCCGCATTAAAAATTAAATTTTCAGTAGAACTGAACCCTGCTCCTACTTGCACAGAACCCGTAGGACGCTCAGTTACAGTAGTAATAATATCAATTAAGTCGGAATCCTTACCTCGCCGAGTATCGACTTTCACATCTTCGAAAAATTGAAGATTGTTGATCCTTTGCTTGCTTCGCTTAAGCTTTTTGCTATCAAAAAGCTCTCCCTCTTTAAGGCGAAATTCTCGTCGGATTACATTATCCAATGTTCTCGTATTACCCACCAAACTGATTTCGCCTACATAAACTTTTCGTCCCTTATCAATCTCAATTTTTAAATCGACTGTTCGAGAGTCATCATGTATTTTTGTAACTGGGGTAATATCTGCGTAAGCATAACCCCGCTGCGAATAAAGTTCAGTGATACTAAGAATATCCTCACGCACCCGCGAAACGCTATATACTTCTTTCCTTTTCGTTTGAATAACTTTTAAAATTTCTTTCTCTGTCAGAGTTTCATCGGGTTGGATCGTTATTTGGCCTACTCTATATTTAGGACCCTCCTCAACTGGAACAATAATATTTATTTCTTTGCCTTTTCTATCAACAGCAATTTTTGGCTCCAATATCCGAACGCGTATATAACCCTGATCATGGTAATACCCCTCCAACCGAAACATATCGAGCCTCAGAGTGTCCTTATTATAAATCCCAGAATCATCAAGGAACGAAAACCATGTCTCTGCCGAAGTTTCTATTTGTTCCCTGAGTTCATCAGCAGAAATATTTTTATTACCTAAAAATCGGATTTTTTTAATCCTAACTTTTTCTCCCTCACGGATCCGGATATCAACATTCATCAAATTTTCAGCTGACTTCTCTGAGCTAATCTTAACCTGGACAAAGAAAAAACCTTTCTGATGGTATAGAATTTTTATTTGTTCAGTTGCTTCTTTAATCATGTGCTGCTGAAAAGTCATTCCACGTTTAAATATCAATTTTTCTCTTATGTCAGCATCACTCAATTCTTTATTGCCATGAAGAAAAATATCACCAATAGACGGTATTTCCTCAACAATAAAAATTACCTCCAGTCCATTTGTACTTTGTTGAGTTTCCACACGAATATCCTTAAACTGCCCAAGGTTATATATCTGCTCAATGTCCTTACTTATTTTGATCCGGGAAAGGGGCTCACCTGCTCGGGTTTTAATATAATAAAGTATGGTCGATTCATCCACACGGTTGTTTCCCTGGACTTTAACTGAACTCACAAGGCTTCCTTCTTGGGCATGAATATCTGGCGTAAAAGCAGACGCAAGAAGGGCCAACAATATGGAGAGGACAGTTTGGCAAGTTTTTATCATACTAAAGAAAAAGTGTCTGTTATTGCATTGGTTACCTTTCCAAAATAGGAGGAAAAGTATTTTGCCCCAAAAAAAAAGTATCAGGACTCTTCGGCCTCTTCGGACCTAAAACCCCAATACTTTACAATAATTTACACTAATTTGAAAGTTACTTTATCCCTGCCTTCAAGTGAGCTTTTTAACACGCATTGAGGGCACTCGATTTCTCGGTGAACACCAAGGCGTCGTCATGCAGGCTGATTTCCACCACGCCACCATTTTTAAACCTCCCTTTAAGCATCTCATCAGACAAGACATCTTCAAGATGCTTCTGCAGTGCCCGCTTGAGAGGTCTGGCTCCAAATTTCTTATCATATCCCTTTTCCGCTAACCATCTCTTGGCTTCCGTCGTAACGTCCAAGGTCAACCCCTGCTGAATTAACTGTTCATTAATCTGAAGCAGTTGAACATCCAGAATACTGACAATATGATCAATTTCTAGTGGCCTGAAAACTACCGTCTCGCTGAGCCTATTAAGAAATTCAGGGTTAAACATACGTTTAAGATCCCCCTTCAAATCCTTTTGCATCCGGTCGTGGCTCATTTCAAGATCGTCTTTATGAAACCCCAAGGAAGTTCCCTTGTCCAAAGACCGTGAACTTAAATTAGACGTCATAATGATCACCGTATTCTTAAAGTCGATGATTCTGCCATAACTATCCGTTAAGCGTCCATCATCCATAATCTGTAACAAGAGATGAAAAACATCTGGGTTAGCCTTCTCGATTTCGTCAAATAAAACGACAGAATAGGGTTTACGTCGAACTTTTTCGGTAAGTTGTCCTCCCTCCTCATACCCCACATAACCTGGAGGGGCTCCGGTCAATCGGGATACATTGAATTTTTCCATATATTCTGACATATCGAGTCGGATTAAAGCATCACGGTTCCCAAACATAAACTCGGCAAGCACCCCTGCTAATTCTGTTTTTCCCACACCTGTCGGCCCAAGGAAAAGGAAACAGCCTATTGGACGTCGCATGTCTTTAAGTCCAGATCGAGACCTACGAATAGCCTTTGTGAGAACCTGAATGGCCTCATCCTGACCTACGACTTTAGAAGCAAGCTCTGATTCCATATTCAATAAACGTGCACTTTCACCTTCCGCAATTTTGGAAAGAGGAATTCCGGTCATGCTTGATACAACAGCGGCAACATCATCATCGGTGATACTTGGCTCGATATTATCATTTTCGTTTTTCCAGCTATCCTTTTCTTTCTCCAGATTGGCTCGAAGTTCCTCTTCCTTGTCTCGCAGTTCGACCGCTTTTTCGAACTCCTGATTTTCGATGCTCACTTTCTTTTCGCGGACAACAGAATCGATGCTCCTTTGAATCTTTTTCATTTCAGGAGATTGTGTTATTTTTCGCAAACGTACACGCGAACCAGCCTCATCAATTACATCAATAGCTTTATCAGGAAGGTACCGGTCGCTGATATATCTATCGGCATACCTTACGGCTGTGACAATAGCTTCATCTGTAATCTTAGCCTTGTGGTGCATTTCATAAGGGACCTTAAGACCCTTAATAATTTCGACTGTCTCTTCCACTGACGGTGGGTTGACAAGAACTTGCTGAAACCTCCGTTCAAGCGCCCCGTTTTTCTCAATATATTTGCGATACTCTTCCAAGGTTGTTGCACCAATACACTGGATTTCTCCACGTGATAAAGCAGGTTTGAGCATATTTGACGCATCGACTGAACCTTCGGCCGCGCCCGCTCCAACCAAAGTATGCAATTCATCTATGAACAATATAACGCTGTCGTTCTGCACAATCTCTTTCATTATTCCCTTTAGACGAGCCTCAAATTGACCGCGGTACTTGGTACCAGCAATTAATGAACCTAGGTCTAAAGAAACCACTCGTTTGTCGTACAAGGTATCCGGAACCTCGCGTTCCATTATAAGCTGGGCCAATCCTTCAACAATAGCTGTTTTGCCAACACCTGGTTCCCCTATCAAAACTGGATTGTTCTTAGTTCGACGACTAAGAATCTGAACTACACGCTCTATTTCTTTGGCACGCCCAATGATTGGGTCAAGCTTGCCGTCAACTGCCATCTTGGTTAAATCCCGACTGAACTCATCTAAAGTTGGCGTCTTGCCTGGCTCGCCACGTGCAGCTTCAGCAGGCTCTTTAAACATCTCGATGATTCTTTCCTTGACATCGTCAAAATAAACACCGAAACCGTTGAGAATTCTACAGGCCACCCCTTCTTTCTCTTTGAGCAAACCTAACAGCAAATGTTCTGTGCCGATATAGTTGTGATTTAAAGAGCGCGCTTCCTCAACAGCGAACTCCAGGATTTTTTTTGCGCGCGAGGTGAAAGGAATATCGCCAATGATCAACGAATTAGAACTACGTGGTAAATTTTTCTCTAATTCCTTCTTAAGGCTAGTCAGGTCCGTACCAGCCTTTTGTATAATCGCAACCGCAATTCCACCGCCATCTTTGACGACGCCTTGCAAAATATGCTCAGTGCCTAGATATTCATGGCGATATAGTTCAGCTTCTTCTCGTGCAAGTATAATGACCCTACGAGCTCTCTCTGTGAATCGCTTAAACATATAGCCAGTATCCCTCTAGGAAAAGTGATGCGGAATGAAAACCACAAGTAAACTGCTCTTACAAAGATCAGAAAAAACTTTAAAACCCTAATATTAACCCTATGTACGATATTTTATCAGACAGCATTTTAAAAACAAGCCTTTATTTAGCTCAAATCGAAGGACTACATACTGAGAAAAGTGAGCATTTTATACGGGTCGTAACATATTTTGGTAACCTCATAATGTCTGATTTACCAGCATTCATATTCTTTAATTTTCGGAGTAAATTAGGAGAAACTTAATGAATTTTTAGCCTACTTTCCATACATGGTTTTGGATCAAACAGCATTAAGTATAGCTTGCGTTCTCGTGAAAACAAACCACTGCCGCTGTCGTACTAGGGGGGCTAAATTCATTTGCATCAGTGAGTTGGATATCTAGATCTTCCGCTTTTAAAATCTCCCAAATCACCCTGTTATTTGACAAATCGGTAAGGGCGGCATAACCAGGACTGTAACGCTGTCCCTGAGTGTTCTTTTTGTATCCTGCCCTCAATCTGATAAGGTTATGAATATATTGAGCCAAGTCTTCCGCAACCCGATCACATAATCCCTGAAGATACAGTGCTGATTCTGAATCATGTTCATTTTTAAACACCTCAATAGCCTTCTCAGCCTGTTTACCTGCTGTGGTAATCTGCAATCCGATCGCGTCCATTTGTCTAGAAGATTTCGAATGAAAGTATTGAGCAACAGAAAACACATCTTTCTGACCTTTACCAATACAAGCTGAAAAGCAAATACGTCCCAATTCTTTGTCCGTATATTCGGGATCGTAAAGTATAACCTCATCCCCATCGGACTGGGCCGGCAAAAGAATGAACCGCGCCCTTGGAGTAATCCAACCATTCGATTCGGCTTTTTCAATCCACTCTTTTTTTAATTGTTTCAATTGATCGAGATCGACCGATTTTACCTTCCACGAGGACTGTTTCCCAAATTTCCAGTTGAGTGAAAATAAGCTTTTATTATCGAGATCGGTGGCCATCTTATGTAGTTTGAATTCAATTTTGTGTAACCCGTACCCATCCCTTGGGACTTCATGCTTTCTGAACCCAACTACTCGTCTTGGTAAAGTTGACAGCAGTTCGTCCTGTTTTTCCTTAATGCCCTTAGCCCGCTTGTACTCAAGCAACAGTTGCTCTTTGTTCTCACGAAAAAAATCAGCAAGTTTTTCTTCCTCCTTCAAACGGTTCATTACGTTCACACCATCCATTCCGCTTTGACAATAAAAAATATTATTTAAAATATTTTTTGTATTATCTTGCCCCCACATAGCAACATACCCAGCGTGTCTTGGATTAACTGGAGCGCCTCCTATCAGGATTGGGAGATCATAAGACTTCTCCTTCAACATTCGCGCAATGGTGATCATATGGTTCGACGTTTGCACTAGCAGCGCACTTGTGCCAATAGCATCGGCATTTTCTTTCTTTGCCGTTTCAATGAATTTATCCAAGGGGACTTGCACACCAAGGTCAATCACCCGATATCCATAATTTTCCAGCAAAGTCTTCGCAAGATCCTTCCCTATACTGTGCACGTCTTGATAAACGGTTCCAATCACCACGGTTCCTTTATATTGAATTTCATCCCCCGGATTGACGCCACTTTTTAAACGCATGAACCACTCGAGAAACTCCATACAGTTGCGCATGACATCTGCGCTTTTGAGTAAATGCGGCAGACTAACCTCGCCCCGTCCGAATGCATCTCCCAACTCACGCATGGTCTTCATGAGATAACCACTGATAAAATCCAGTGGCTCATGTCTTTCAATAATCTCGGCAACCTCCAGTGCAATATGGTCACGATATGGGAACTCGACACCCTGTTTTTCAATCACACCTTCTTCTTTTTGCTTGAACCCATCCTTGATTTTGGCGCACACACTTTCTTCCGTCGACAGATCCGCGTAGTCCACTTTCTTCTGTTTGACACCTGTTTTTTTGGTGAGAGCAATTTCTTCCAATTGATCAAAGGCACTCATGTCGCGCTCAAGAATTACCTTGAGTGCGAGTGCGACATCTTCAACCGGAAGACTCTCTGGTGGAACGTAGTGGTTGGGGTTCAAAATGGCGCAGTCGAGACCGGCTTTGCGTGCCTCATTTAAAAATACGCTGGTGAGTACCTTCCGCATGTAAGGCTTATTAGCCAAACCATTGGTTAAGTTGCCTATGCCTATAGAAGTTTTTAAGTCAGGATGGATTTTTTTAATACGCGGTAGACTTTTAAGCGTCTCGGCGCAAAAATTAAGCCCTTCAATCGATTCACTGCCGATAGGATATGCATTCACATCGATCAAAATCTGATCGGGTGTCACTCCATATTTTTCACCTGCCTGTTTGACAATTTCTGCGGCTAAGTTAAATTTTTCATCGGCTGTTTGAGCCGGCCCCTCTGGACCATTGACCAATGCAATATAAATTGGGCCGTGGCTGCTAGTCGATGAAAGTACTGCATCGAGTTTGCTTTGACCTTCTTTATATTCCTCGAGGCTTATGGAATTGATAATCGGTCGACCGGGATAACTCTTGATAGCTTTTTCCAAGGCTTCCACGGAAAAAGAGTCAATACACATAACCCCCTTAAAATCACTGGTAAGACCGTGGATGATCTTGGGTAGCACCTCTTCGGTGTCGACAATATTACTGTCCATACATACATCTATGATTTCTATTCCTAAGTCTCTAACCTGCTCGTTGACCACCTCCTCCAAAACCTGCATGACGATTGCTTCTTGGCGTTCTACCGCCTCCTGCACAAGCTTGCTGCCGCGAACATTGAGACGCTCGCCAATACGCAAAAGTCCCTTGGATCCTTCGATAGGAACTGCCTCTTGTGGACCCGAAACATAAATTTTTTCGTCTAGCGTTCGCGAAGCCGGGATCACGCCATTTAGTTTTTCCCGCAGCGCTTTTATGTGGCCGGGCGTGGTGCCGCAGCAACCGCCCACGATAGCTACTCCATGCTCTCGAACGAAGGGTTCCATGGTATTGGCCATGTCTTCCGGTGAAAGTTTGTAACAGGTTTGGCCGTCTTCTGAAATTGGTTGCCCCGCGTTGGGCACGACTGAAATTGGGTGCCTGCAAAACCGGCTTAATTTTTCGACCGTGGCTACCATCTCGTCGGGACCGACATTACAGTTGATACCAAATACATCGATTCCCATCCCCGACACCGCAGTATATGCAGCATGAATATCCGTATTGAAGATCTGCATTTTTGAAAACACATCCACCGTTGCTTGAACAATCATAGGAAGTTTTATTTTTTTTTCAGCAAAGGCTTTGTTGGCTCCCTCAATGATCGCCTTGGTTTCGAGAATATCCTGCTGGGTTTCAATCAGGAGAACATCGGCGCCACCTTCAATTAAACCTAAAACTTGATGATAAAAATTTTCAACGATTTGATCGAAGGTCCCCTTATTTAAATTAGCTGCAGTACTTGAAATAACATAGTTCGAAGGACCGATCGACCCTGCGACAAAAAGCGGTCTTCCATCGTAGTCCGGTTGCGCACGATATTTTTCAACGGCTCTTTGGGCAATACGGCAACCCTCAATATTGAGGTTTAGTGCCAACGATTCCAGCGAACAGGTTTTTAGATCCAGCTGATCCGGAATAGCTTTTAAATCGTAAGGATCAAATTTAGAGAAATCAAATTCTTTTAATCTTAAAGGGGAGGCGCCAAAAGTATCCGTTTCAATCAGGTTGGCGCCAGCCCTAAGGTATTCGAGATGAATCCCCTCCAGGTCACCGGGACGGGAAAAAACCAACAGGTCAGTCAGCATCTTGAATTCCGGACCGCCGAACGCAGCATCGGTCAAACCGAGGTTCTGGACCATGGTGCCCATGGCCCCATCAAGAATAAGAACCTGCTTGCCTAATTCATTTGTAAAACTCATGTTTCTCCAAAAAAATCTATTTAGTTTGGAAGTTATTGGGTTTACGACGGGCGATAGTAACTATTTACCAATTTATCATATACCGAGGGAAATTTGTGCTTGAACCTTATAGAGGGAAAGCGGGTAAAGATTCAACTTTTTTTGCCAAGGAAACCATAGCTATACCTTACAAACCAATTCTTACCCAGCTAATGAATACTGTGAGTCATATATAAAAGGAAGAAAGTCAAATGAGAATCTATATCGCTGATACACAGTTGATTTCGTTTCTTGTTTTAAAAGTCTCCATCCTTGAGTTTATAGGCATCCGGTTCACCTGGTTTTTCTATGTAGGATAGGCTGAGTGTGATTTTTAAGTCCTTACTATTTTCATTGCCCGGCTGCGGATTGGACAAACGCAAAAGCACCATGCGTCCTTTTTGATCTTTACCACGAAATATTAAAATGGATCCGTCGCTCAGCCTCGCATGCGCTACCAGACCATCTTCCTGGTACCGTTTCTTAAAAAAATGGTTTCCTAGTAAATTTCCGGAATCAACTATCTGCTGTGGCGTTGAGTCGGTATCCACCGGATGACCCAGAAGTATATTCACCTGGATCAGCCTTTTGGTTTTATAACCAAACACGTACACCACTCGCGATTTGCCGGAGTTCGGAAGAAGCTTTTCAACTGTAACCGCCAGGCTATTGGTCTGTTCGGTTGGATGCTTGATGGCATCGATTTTGTCACCACCTAACCTAAAATCTTTGTAGATAGCGTTTTTAACCTGATTCATACTCATCCTAAACTTAGCTGACCGAAATCCTTCGATTTTTGCCAACGGTTTTGTGTTTTTTACATTCTTGTCTGTTGCTATATCGTCGCTCTCAGACGAAAAAAAACCTACCCCGGAAATAAAAAGGCTAACCAGACTGATCAAAACCAATTTTAAAGTCACTGCGATAAAACGATTCATTGCCATATGATGTTCTCCTTCATAAACAAACTGTTTTATACTTCAGGCTGTCCTAAAAATCTCCGTCTTTGAGCTTATAAGTATCAGGCCGACCGGGTTTTTCTATATAAGACAAGTTGAGTGTGATTTTGAGGTCCTTGGCATTTTCATTGACTGGCTGCGGGTTGGATACACGTAAAAGTATCATGCGCCCTTCTTTATCCTTACCCCGAAATATTAAAATCGACCCGTCGCTGAGCTTGGCATGTGCCACCAAACCCTCTTTCTGGTAGCGTTTCTTAAAAAAATGGTTCCCAAGTAAATTTCCAGAGTTGACCACTTGCTGTGGTGTTACATTGATATCCACCGGATGACCGGTCTGTATATTGACCTGGATCAGCAGTTTGCTTTGATAACCGAACACGTAAACGACCCGCGACTTGCCGGAGTCTGGAAGAAGTTTATCAACGGTAACGGCAAGGCTTTTCGTCTGTTCCGTCGGGTGATTTATGGTTGTGATTTTTCGATCCGGTATAAAAAAATCCTTACGGATCGCATCTCTTACAGCCTCTTGGCTCATGCCAAACTTTGCCGAACGAAACCCATCAATGTTGGCCCACGGCTTTGTGTTTTTTACCGTTTTATCCAGTACTCGATCATTGCTTCCCGGATTCGCGGCCCGTGCGGTCAACGTTCTATTAGATTTTTTAATTTTCCTTGAGTAATTTTTAGAAATCCAACCGATTTTCCTCTTTTGAATCTCAACCCGATACCAGTTCCCATCCGTCCCTCCATCGCCGTTGATATCAACCAAAGGAACTTCTGAGCCTTTTAATAATTTGCCAACTATAGGACTGAAAGCAGAGGGGTCTTTACGGACATTTAAAGACTGACCTTGAGTCTCGATTAAAATAAAATATTCTTCGCTGACCTTGGCACCGCTCGAGAGGTTTGAATCTTGGGCAAACACCAAAGTACTGGATATGGAAACAGCAAGGAGAGGAATCAATACAAATTTTGAAACCGCTGCGTCAAAATTAAAATTCGGTTGAATCTTCATAACTCTTTATTTCCCTCATCCTCTCGAGTGGTACTTGTTTTTATCTTCTTGATTATGACTTCATTAGAAAGATGTTTTTTGACTTCCTTAAATTCTTTTTTTGGTTTGGGCAGGGACTTTAAAAATAATTCGTACATTCTCAATATATCATGTTCGTTGATATCCTCATATGCCCCATATATATTTTTTGTGTTTTCGTATAATCCCCATAGAAGTTCAGCGAAGACCACCTGCCGGGCCAGGTCGATATCAGAATTGTCAACCACGGGTAATACATTGTCATAACGCAGGGTGATCCCCCCGGTGAATAAATTGTTCGCGTCATCGAGTGTGATCGTAAGACCATAGATATCCGTTGCTGTCTTTGCGCCGGCGACGGATAAAACCGGGTTGGTACCAAGTGTGATGATGGTAGCGCCTGTAACCTTAATGGTAGCGCTGTCTGAGATATTTAACGTGGTCGCAGTTGCCGTCAAATCACCGCCGACCGTCGATTCCCCAAAATTGAGTCCCGCATCATTGACGATCGTTGCATCCCCTGTCCCATCGGTCGTAAGGGCAATCGAACCGTCCACGGCAAGGTTGACCATATTAATGACACCGCTATTTGCGTCGGTTGTTGCGATTAATTTGCCGCCGACGGTCACCGTGCCGATATCGGTGATGCCTGCCGCAGCACCACTGGTCAGAGTCAAGTTACCGCCGACCGATGCGGAAGCGATGACAATAGCCGTTGTCCCGTTGTCAATAGTGACATGAGCGTTCGAACCCGTACTGCTCAAGGTAAACGCCCCCGTGAATGCGTTGGTCATAGCGAGATCGATGATCTTGTTATTTGTACTCGTGGTAAAAGAAGAAGTACCGCCAATCGTAAGAACCCCGTTCTGTCTGATGGTACCGCCCGATGCAACCACCAGGTTACCGCTCAATGTCAGCACCTGAAGCTCAAAGTTGTCGCTGTCGGTGATCGACACTCCGACCAGGGTCCCCCCGGAAGCAAAGGTGACCGCACCCGTAAAGGTACTGGATTGGGTCAGTAGAATGCTCTGACCACCTGCCGCGGTGAAGGTTGACGCGCCCGTAATATTTAACACGCCGCTATCTGTAATTCCACCCCCGGCAGTTGCCGTGACCTTGTAGAATCCCGATACTACCGATGTTCCAAGTTTAATCGCTCCCGCATCCACTAACGTGACATTAACACCCGTGATGCTGACCGCACCCCCAAAATTATTCGAGGTGTTACTCAAAGTCACATCGGAGCCGATGGCAGAACTGGGAGTTATCGTTGTCGTTCCCGGAACCACCCAGGCTCCCGATTGAGTCACCTCACCGGCTTGGATCGAAAGATTTCCCGCCAGTGTTAAGGCCGCTAGGCCAACCGAGCTGGTACTTTTTACCGTCAGATCGTTCAGGGTTTCTCCTGATGGAGCAGCAAAGGTAAGCGCGGCTAAAAAGTTATGAACAGGTAATTCGCTAGACACCTGATCCAGGATAATGCTCTCGCCACCTCCTGCCGTGAAGGTTGCCGCATCCACGGCCGCATTGTCCCCGATTGTAAGGGTCCCGCTGTCCGTGATCCCGCCGCCTGCGACGACCGTATAGTTTCCCGTTGTGGTGGTGGTCCCAAGAACAAGATCGTTGGTATCTATTATCGAAACCGCAGTACCCGTGATGCCGACTGCGCCGCCTAGTGTCCCATCGACTGTTTTGCTAAAATCATTCGATGTATTCTCCAGGGTGACAGCATTGGCGCCGGCATTAATCGTTGTCGCACCCGTGATCGTCAATTTTGTGCCTGAAAATTGAGTTACCGCACCGCCTGCCGTAACCCGGTAGAATCCCGTTACTGTAGACTCCCCAAGCACAATCGCCCCCTCATCCACCAATATCACATCGGATCCAGTTGTTGTCACCCCTACCGCAGTCCCAAAATTATTCTCGGTATTGTTCAGGGTGATATCGGTACCCGTGATGGCGGTCGCCCCGGTGATCACCAACGGGTTTGCGGCATCTGTGTTTTGGGTGACCGTGCCGCCTGCCGTGACGTCGTAGGCTCCCGATACGGTTGACTTTCCGAGTTTAATTGCGTTTGTATCCTTGATCACAACATCAGCACCAATGATTCGGACCTCATCCTGGAAGTTGTTGTATGTTGTGCCGTCTCCGTCCAAAGTCACATCGAAGTCATTTCCCGAACCGTCTGTTGCAGTTATCACGGTTAACCCCTCCACAGACAGGACCCCGGTATCTGTGACCGCACCGCCTGTCGTTGTCACTCGAAGATCACCCGGCAGGTCCATGGGAGTCAGGACCACGGCACTGGCAGAGCTAACGGTATAACCTATACCTCCCCGCAGGGTCCAGGTTCCGTCAACGGTGTGCCCCCCGTTATCAAGGTCAATCCGCGACCGTGAAGTAGCATCATCGCCGCTTCCAGCAGGCTCGTTCCCGAAGTTTGTTCCGAACCAGGCATTACCATCGCCGATATCTGCCACCGTGGGTCCGGTAACAAACAAGTTCACATCGTCCGTTATTTGATCGCCTGCATAGACCTTGAGAGCATAACCGTCCTTATTCCAGGCCGCCGTCGAATCCCCAATTCCAAAATTAATATCGTTGGCATCTTTTATTACTACTGCGCCCCCTATAAATCTAACGTTGCCGACGAAATCATTCGCGGCGCTATTGAGGATGATATTGCCGCTAGTCGCAGAAACCGTTGAGGAAAGAAAGTCCGCGGTTCCTGCGATATTAAGCGCACCGTCTTGCTTGATACTTCCGGTCGTTGCGGTTGCAGCGAAATCGCCTCCTACCGATGCAGATTTAAAATACAGACCCGTCGTATTGACCACGGTTGCGTCACCGAAAGAACTGCGTACTTCATAGTCACTTGTTGCATCTGGGTTAGTTGTCCAAGCAGAAGATATTGTTGCAACTTTTGTAGAACCAACATAATCACTAATAGTTCTTACTTGTCCTGCTCCAGTTCCAGAAGAAATATAAACTTTCATATTATTGTAAAAATCATCTGCAGTAGATACACCTGCAACTGAAGTTAATGTAATTTCTGTATCGTCACCATCTTGTGCTCTACCCGTATTAGATAAAACGATGGTGTTGAGTTTAATCTGTCCGGACACGGCAAGACCATTCAAGGTAATGACACCGTTACTGGCGTCAGTGGTCGCGTAAAGATCGCCGCCCACCGTCAACGGCCCGTCGTCTTCGTCGGTGATCCCCGACACATGACCGCTTACGAGCCTTAAATCACCGCCGACCGAGGAATCTTCGGCGATCACAAGCGCGGTAGTCCCATTATCAATATATGCATGAGCTTCTGACCCCGTGGTGGTAAGCTCCACCGTTCCTGAGAAGGCGTTGTTGGTATCCCCCGCCGAGGTGCACGAAGAATCAAAGCAAAAAATCGTACCGTTCTCGGCTTTTGTTTCGAAAGCAGAAGCGCCGCTTACTGTCAGGCTACCGCTTTGAGTTATATTCCCTATTGTAGCGATGACATCATAAGTTCCCCCGATTGTCGACGCCCCAAGATCAAGTGTATCCATATCCGTTATCTTAACATCGGCGCCTGTAATCCCTACCGTACCCAAAAAATTATTCGATGCGCTTGTCAAGGTTACGTCTTGTTTAACGCTGCTGCCATTCACCGCGGATATGGTTGTCGCCAGCGAGATTTTCAAGGCTGTACCTGACAATTGAGATACTGTACCTTTTGAGGTGACCTGGTAGGTTCCTGTCACGGTTGATGATCCAAGTACAGTCGCGCTGATGTCTGTAACCGCAACATCTTTACCTTCAATGCTGACCGCACCTGTGAAATTATTATTGGTAGAGTTCAAGGCTACGTCTTGGCCGGCGGCGGATATCGTTGTTGTGCCCGGGATCACAAGAGTCCCGCTGTCGGACACCGCACCGCCCGCCGTGACGACAAGATTGCCACCCGAAGCCAATGTCAAGGCCGCAAGATCGAACCTGCCAGTCGTTGCGTCACCGCCAGTGTCACTGATCGTCACGTTGGCCAGAGTTCCTCCTCCTGAGGCATTGAAAGCAACCGTCTGGCTCGTAAAAATATTCCCGTTATTCAGGTTAATGCTCTGAGCGTTAGCCGCTGTCAGCGTTGTATCTCCGGTGATATTTAGAATGGTACCTGTGGCTTGGGCGATGCTCCCGGCGGAGGCTTCTGCGGTTAAATCGTTTCCAACTGTAGTGCTCGCAAAGGTAAGGCCGTTACTATTCACCACCGTTGCGTTACCACTGGACCCGCTTGTGGTAAGGGCAATCGTTCCGGTAACAGCAAGGGATCCCATGTTAATGTCACCGTTGCTCGTACCGTTGACCACGGAGAGGTTGCCTCCCACCGTCACCGTCCCGCCGTCTGTGATGCCATCTGCCTGAGCAGTTGTTAACGTTAAGTCCCCGCCAACCGATGATGTCGCAATTTCAAGATTGAGGGTTCCATTGTCGATCGTCGCGTTACCATCGCCACTTGTGGTAAGGGCAATTGTTCCGGTAACAGCGAGGGTTCCCATGACAATGCCGCCGTTACTCACATCATTGGTCACGGAGAGGTTGCCTCCCACCGTCACCGTCCCGGTGTCTGTGATGCCACTCGTATCATCCGCGTTACCAGTTCGTAGGGTTAAATCCCCGCCAACCGATGATGCCGCAATATCAAGATCGAGGGTTCCATTGTCGATCGTCGCGTTACCCGTTCCGTTAGTTGTCAGGGTCACTGTTCCGCCAACCGCGAGCGTTTCCATATCAATGACACCGCTATTTCTATCCGTGGTCGCGGAAAGGTTGCGGCCTACGGTCACCGTTTCACCGGATGCATCTGTGATACCTAATGAATTACCGCTTCTTACGGTCAGGTTGCCATCCACACTAGTGACGAGGGACGCAGCCGATGTCCCAAGCTCCAAGGCGGTATCTCCATTGTCGAGGGTTGCGTGACCACCCACTCCATCGGCGTCTTTTGTAGTGTTCAAAGTCACCTTCCCTGTAATTACATGGCTCTGATCGAGATAGATGTTAGCGCCAAGGCTGGTTGTCTGGAAAGACGCGGTGCCTCTTACCGTCAACACGCCGCTGTCGGTGATTGCAGCGGTACTTTCGGTGGTGCCGCCTGTTGTGTTGCTGTTTGCTACTATCAAATCCCCATCGATCGTCGAGTTCCCAAAATCTAACGCTTTAATAGAACCTGCGCTGATCGTGACATCTCCGCCCGTGTTCGATCCACTATCATTGGTCGTGAACAGTAATGCCCCCGTGAATGCATTGGTGGTTGAATCGAGGGTAATGGTCTTGCCATTGGCAATCGTTACAAAAGTAGAGGTACTTGTAATCGTCAACTCTGCTGATGCAGCGTCAGTGATATCTCCTGTTTGTGACCTTGCAATATAGGTCCCGGTTACGGTTGATGTCCCAAGTTCAAGGTCGTTTAAATCATCTACCTCAACATTGGAACCGGTGAGAAGTACTGCACCTTGGAAATCATTATCATACTCTGAACTACCATCTTGACTGTCCAAGGTGATGGCATAGTAGGTATCGCCGCTCTTGGCTTCAATTGTTGTCGTGATCGCGACTTCCAAAGCGTCCGCTTGGGTCACCGCGCCGCTTGTGGTGAGATCAAACTTGCCCGATATGGTGGATATACCCATAGTAACCGACCCGGAAGCCGTCACCGAAACATCCTTACCTATAAGCTTGAGGTGACCCCCAATACTATTATTTGTTTGGTTCAAGGTTATATCAAAACCGGTGGCAGTAATCTTTGTCTGATTGGAGGACGACAGATAATCCTCAGTTTGTGTCACCGCACCGCCCGCTGTGATTACTAATTGGCCGTGGGTAGCGTTGATGCGGCCCAGTTTAATGCCGTTGATATCCTTTAATTTAACATGGTGACCTTTGGCTTTGACTGTATCGCCAAAATCGTTATTAGTAGACTGCAAGTCTACCGGGAAATTCCCTCCGGGAGTTTCTAATTCTGTTGTTCCAGTGACCACAAGGGTCCCGTCGTCTGTTATTGAACTGCCTGATGTTATGGCAGACAGGTTTCCACCTACCGTTGTGTCCCCGAATATAATTTGGCCGCTAGTGGTCAGGGTCAGGTATCCATCTACCGTGGACGTACCGGTAGTCAAGTTGGTTGATCCATTGCTGAGTTTTGCATACCCTCCCGAACCTTCAGTACTTAAACTGACAGCCCCGGTTAACACGTTCGACGATGAACTCAAATCAATGTCTGCGCCATCGGCGCTGGTTGTAAACGATGAGGTACCTTCAACTGTCAACACACCCGCCGTACTGTCCAACTGGATGATTCCTGTTGCATGGCTGCTCGTTACGATTAAATTTCCTTCAATTGACGAGGCTGCAAATATCAATTTGGCACCATCACCGGCAGTAATCGTCGCATCCGAATCCGATCCATCAGAATCCTTGGTCGTGATCGTTAATGCGCCCTCGAATTTATTAGAGGCGTTGTTCAGGTTAATGGCTGCACCATCGGCGCTGGTTTCCAACGTAGTTGTCCCTGTCACCGTCAATGCGTGACCCTGCGTAATATCACCTGCTTTTGCGGTGACATTCAGGGCTCCACCGACCGCGCCATCTGTTGCCGCGTTAATATAAAGATCGCCATTCGTACCCGCTGACGAATGAAATTTCACGGCAGCACTATCCACGAATGTGATATTTCCGAATGTTAGACCTCCAGCTGTACCTGCCTTCATGGTTACCGAATTGGAGAAGGCGTTGCTTGCGT
>Ga0315336_1001789_pt1 | contig 37814 bp, 28 predicted proteins | sample ASW5metaG_FD_204512 | JGI IMG/M metagenome (GOLD analysis project Ga0315336, IMG submission 204512) | Ammonia-oxidizing marine archaeal communities from Monterey Bay, California, United States - ASW #5 | ecosystem: Environmental > Aquatic > Marine > Intertidal zone | place: USA: California... | reverse complement strand
ACGGGGTTTTCCCAAATGAACTTCATCGCATTGGTCACGCCTTCAGGCAGTTTAGCGGACAACACATAAACACACGCAAATAGGATGGGTAAGATATAGAGAAGGTTGACCAATGTTCCCCTCAAAACTGCACATATCAACGACGCAGTCCCAAGTCCATGCCCCGGAGTCAGAAAACTCGCATGACGGCGCAGCCAGCTTACGATTTTTCCCGGCAGTTGTTTGTTATCGCTACGCTCTTCTCCAAATGGAAATTCTGAATAGTCGACTTTTTGTTTCGGAGTCAATTTCGGGTGCTTATCGAACCAAACCTTTTTTGACTTAAACCACGTTAGAGAAGAGCCAATGTATCCGCCACCGGAAACGGTAGACATATAATCCACTTCGTCCAGGACACCATGCACTTCCATTGCCTGAACTACGCCCAGATTGAATGTCGCCGAACGTACACCGCCTCCCGAAATCCCAAAACCAGTCCACTTATTTTTTTCATCGTCGTTGCGAGCCGTTCTAATTCGTTCTTTCTCCGCTTCGTCTACTTGAGGCCACAGGGAGGTTCCGTGAGTGCCTGAATCCGAATCGTCTGGTTTTCCGCTCATGATATAGAATCCTATATTTGCCACACAGTATGTAATAGATCATTATATATAGTATTGGTCAGGATTATGCAACGAATAACTTCGAGTCGTTCACGATTAAGAATCCGAAAAACGAGACGAGGCGGACCGGGGAATACGGGTCGCAATCAACAAGCCTAACGGGCCATCCGTACTCCATGGTGGCGGGCTCCATACGGGTGCGGGAACGTTTCCTCACGGTTGAATTAACGCCTTTTGCGGTCTATACTTGGGGCACTCATTTCCGGAGATTTTTCTCCAAACCCGCTATTTGGGAAATCAATGTCAAAACGAGAACAATTGAGACGGCTCCAAGCCCTTGTGCTTTGTATGATTGCGGTTTGTTGCGTCGACGGGCGTGCCGAGCCGAAATCCAGCGAGATCGAAGTGTGGGGGTGGGATGTGGCCGCCGCAAGCCTGGCCGCGCTGATTCCTCAATACCAGGAGAAATTTCCGGGTACAAAGGTTGAAGTCGTTCAATCCGGCGCCAACATGCAATCCCGGTTTTTACTTTCCCTCGTTGCCAGAGTCGGTGCTCCAGATGTTTCGCAACTCCAAATGTACGAAGCGCCCAAGTTCAATTCGAGCGGGCGGATGATGGACCTGTCGTCGTTGGCCAACAAATACAAGAATGACTTTCCTCCCGCGTCCTGGACGAACTGCGTTCACGAGGACGGGGTGTATGCCATCCCATGGGATATGGGTCCTTGCGCGGTGTATTACAAGCGGGACCTCGTGGAGAAGTACGGCGTTGACTATGAAAGTATCGAAACGTGGGCTGACTTTATTGAGATGGGGAAGGAAGTCGTCGAGAAATCCGGCGGGAAAACGAAAATGCTCGCAGTGACGGTGAACGGCCTTTTTGATTATTTCGAAATGTTTATCCAGCAGACGGGTGGTGGCATTTTTGACGAAGAAGGTCGAATCATCATTCATTCTCCGGAGAACGTAGAGGCACTGAAGGTCCTGCGGGCGATTTTGGATTCGGGAATCACCGCGCAAATTGCAATGTGGACCCATGAATATTTCGCATCGTTTCAAAATGATCGCGTGGTGACCTATCCCCATGCGGTGTGGATCGGCGGGTCCATTAAAGATTACGCGCCCGACACGGAAGGGAATTGGGGGGTATTTCGTTTACCGGCGATGAAACGAGGCGGGTTACGTACGAGCAATATTGGCGGCTCGGTGTTGGCCATACCGGAGCAGAGCGAAAACAAGGAAGCCGCCTGGCAATTTGTTGAATACGCGTTGTGTTCGAAAGAAGGACAGTTGGAGCAATACCGGAATTTCGATTTGTTTCCGAGTTTGACGACGACGTTTGATGACCCGTTCTTTGACGAACCCGATCCCTTTTACGGTGGGCAGAAAGTACGGAGATTGTTCGCGACCGATATCATGAAAATCCCGACTCTCATTCGGACGAACGATTGGGCAGAAACGAAACGCTATGTCACTCAAAGCTTGAGTCAATGGGCTACCAACCACGAAGATCACGACGCGTTCCTTGCGCGGATTTCAAAGAACCTGAGTAGAAAACTTGGCCGTAAAGAATCGGTATTGACGTCGGCGAAGGGCAATTGAGTTGAGCTATTCTGAGCCCACGTTGAAGCAGCGGATCTGGCAGAATCGGCATTTCTATTATTTTGTATCTCCGTTTTTTGTCCTCTTTGGAATTTTCGGCCTGTATCCTTTGGGGTTCTCCTTTTACTTGAGTTTCATGAAATGGGATGGGTTGACTGAACAAAAATTCGTCGGTCTTACGAATTTCGTCACGTTGCTGCAAGACGATGCCTTTTTTACGTCGATATGGAATACGATCGTAATGGGGCTCCTCCACATTCCGCCCATGTTCATATTGGCATTCATATTTGCGAATATACTGAACTCACCCAAGCTTAAGCTGAGGGCGTTTTTTCGAACCGCGTTGTTTATCCCGTGTATTACGCCCATGGTGGTGGTTGCCATCGTGTTTGGGATTTTGTTCAGTACCGAATCCGGCCTGATTAATTTTGTCCTCGTGTCGTTCAATGGAATTCTTCCGGGAAGTCCCATTCCGCGAATCGAATGGTTGGAAAGCGAAGCCTGGTCGAAAATTGCGGTTTCTATCTTGTTGATTTGGCGATGGACCGGCTACAACATGGTGCTCATGTTGGCCGGAATGCAGGGAATTCCGGATGAGTATTACGAAGCGGCACGCATAGATGGTGCGAATAAATGGCAGCGCGCAATGCAAATTACGATTCCCATGTTACGGCCGACGATTGTCTTCTGCAGCATCATGTCCCTGATCGGCACGTTCTACATGTTTGACGAAGTGTTCGTGCTGACGAAAGGCGGGCCCGGTATGTCGTCCACGAACTTCGGCGTATATTTATTCAACGTCGCATTTTCTGATTTCCGATTTGGATACGCATCCAGCGCGGCCTACTTCGTGGCGGTGTTCGTATTTATTGTTTCATTGGGGATACTGAAGTGGCGTGACGCTACAGCCGACTGACGGAAAGATTGTTTGTGAACTCTATACCAAAAAAAATAGTGGTCTATGGCGCGATGATTTCCGTCGCAATCGGATTCATGTTTCCGTTTTATTGGCTCGCCATATCTGCATTCAAAACTCGGGGCCAAATATTCAGTCTGCCTCCCGAATTTATTCCAAGCCCAATCATTGGCGATAATTTCTCCGACCTTTTTGAAACGACCCCGATGGCGCAGGCGTTTGCGAATACATGCATCATTGCTGCCGGCCACGTAGCCTTGTCGTTATTCCTTTGTTCGATGGGTGGGTATGCGTTCGCCAAATACAAAAATGCACCCGGTCGAAATTTCCTGTTCGCGGTGGTGTTAGGGACCATGATGATTCCCGCCGCGGTTACGATGATTCCCGTATTCGTTGTGCTGGCAAAAATGTCCTGGGTCAATACCTATTGGGCGATGATCATCCCCGGTGCGGCCAATGCATTTGGTATTTTTTGGATTCGCCAATACGTGGATAAAAATGTTCCCGACGAATTGTTGGAAGCCTCTCGCATTGATGGCTGCAGCGAGTGGGGGATTTATTGGAGAATTGTCTTGCCGGTGCTACAACCTGCCTTGGCCGCCCTCGGCATATTGGTGTTGATTAGTATTTGGAATAACCTGCTTTGGGCGTTCATCGTTTTACGAACGGAAGATATGTATACGATGCCTTTGCTGATTTATTTGCTCCAGGGAGAATTGAGAACCCCTTACGGAATGGTGATGGCAGGAGGCCTACTTGCGACGATTCCGCTCATCATTGGATTCCTCGTGTTTCAACGGAACTTTATTCGGGGCATGACGGCCGGTTCGGTTAAAGGGTAGAACGAGTCTGCTCAAGCGGAATCGCGAATGACCAACTTGGGTTCGAGTAATACATGTTCCGGAGTCAGTTCCTTTTCATCGCGCCGTTGTTGAACGAGTCTCAGCATCACATCGACGGCTTGTTTCGCTATGTCGAGTTTCGGGATCGAAACGGTGGTCAGCGGCACGTCGATCAGGGTTCCTATTTCCACATCGTCATACCCCACCACTGCGACATCTTCAGGGACTCTTAAGCCTCTCCGCTTAATCGCAGCGATACACCCAATGGCTATCATATCGTTAAAGGCAAAAATCGCTGTGGGAGGTTCAGGTTGACCCAAAAGCTTCTCCGCTCCAATTAGGCCGTCCTGTTCCTGCGCATGGCTCAAGAGGACTATATTTCCTGGCCGAACTTCGAGCCCGTGTTTGAGTAAGCCTTTCGCAAACCCTTCCTGGCGTTCGTAACGTGCGTGATCTTCATTGGGCCCGTGGGCCACGAAACCAATATTCGTATGCCCTTTCGCGACAAGATAATCCAGAACGATTTCCGCGCCCTTCGCATTGTCGACAATGACGCGGCTCACGTTCGGAAAAATCATCGCCGAGTCGACAAATACCAATGGGAAATCCTCGCCGGCTAATTCAAGAAATCGTCCCATGTTCGCGTCATCCGGATGACAAGCGACGATGGCTGCATCAACCATACCTTCCTGAATTACATCCAGGTATTCGGCTTCGATGTCCGGGTTTTCATCGGTATCACCCAAGAGAAGTTTGTATCCGTGCGAACGGCATTCCCGACTGATCGCTTTCGTGATTTCAGCAAAATAGGCGTTGGAAATATCCGGAGCAATGAGCAAGATGGTCTTCGTTTGACGCATAACCAATCCGCGCGCGAAGGCACTTGGACGGTAGCCCAGGCGAGCAGAAAGTTCTCGAATCCGAGTTTTCGTGGAAGCGTCGATCCGCCCGGTGTCATTCAATGCTCTGGAAACGGTGCTGGTCGATACCCCGGCCATAACCGCCACATCTTTAATCGTTGTTTTTCTGGATGGTTGCTTCACTGAATACCTCTTGAAAATTGGGTGCGAACATTTTTAAACACACAGTATGAAACACAGTATATAGTTTCGTGATGGGAGGAGTCACTGACTGGGTGAACGTGTCCGATTTTGAAACGCGGCCTGAATATCTGAAGCTGAATAAAAATTCAACTTCAGATATCCGGAAAAATGCGTATAAGCTTAATCAATCGAACGCTTCCACGTAAACTGTTGAAGAGTATTCGCATCTACCGTTCGGAATGTGACGAGAGGAGTCGGGTCCAATCCGGCGTTTTCCAATGCCGAATGCAACATGTCAGAGTCGATGAAACCCAATGAAAGAATCCAAAGGCGTCCCTTTTCGACGACCTCGTTGGTCGCCGTTCGGCCGGGTTCGGGTAAAACAACGGGTTCGTGAGGTGCGTGCGGTTTTCGAAATGTGCCATACGCGACGTTGGCATCGCCGAGATAATCGAAGCGATTTTTGTAGTAGTCGAACGTACTGATTTGGGAAGCGTCAACGTAGAGTGTGTCACCCTTCATCCATTGCCCTTCCAGGTATTCCAGGGCTTTAGTGGTATGCGATCCTCCTCCGGGACCTGTGCGTACCGTTTTGATTACTTTCGCGCTGTGGATGACCGGTTGAAAGAGTAACAACGCGGCCAGAATTATCCCGGCTGTTCGTTGAACGCTTTTCTCTTGGCGCAGAAGTAGTCCGACACCTTCGGCCAACAGGAGGCATAACGCCGGCACCGTGAACAGAATGTAACGGCCGCGCAGGGGGTATTGATCGAGTGCCGACGCAACGCAAGCGAAAGCGATTGGTAGTACCAGCATCAGGAGAAGTTCTTTGTTTTTTTTCCACAGGCTCAAAACGCCGATCAGAAACGTGAACATCGCCAGGCCGAGAAACGTCATGCCGCCGGGCGCGTAAAAGTAATGTTCCATGTTTTCGCGAAGTCGTTGAAGTTCGCCGAACGAGGTGGGGGGGAGAGGAGGAGACATATTGATACTGAATTGCCGCATGTTTTCTTGAATGTCCTGGGCACCGATGTGGGCCTTGATCAGAAGGTAGTGGATTAAGAAACTACTTCCCCAAACGAATCCTCCGATGATGAGCCACCGTAGTTCTTTTTTCTTGTCGAGACGGTAATACGACCATAGCTGTACAGCGGCAACTCCGGCCAAGACATATATGGAGGTCAACGACAGCCAGACGGATATACTGGCGAAAATGGTAGACGCTATGATCCGTACGAAGGATTCACGTGATGAGCGAAATTCAATTCGCGATAAACCCGCCAGAAGGTAGACGATGCAAACAACCAAGACTTCTGTTCCGAATTGCCTGACTTCCGACGCGTAGTAAATCAAGTGCTTATTCGCGGCAAAACAAATAACGGCTATCAGGACGATACCCCAATAATCTGGTCTATCGGAGTCTTCCTTCTGAGTTCCGACAGCCATAGTTTCAGCGTTTGTGGCATATGCGCGAGCCAACGGTACGAAAAGCACGAGGGATAAAATTCCACACAGTAAAGGGAAAAGTCGAAAGGCCATTTCGGATGTGCCCAGAACGGCGATGAAGGCTTTTTCAATCAATAAAAAACCGACAGGAAAATGGAGCCAGTTGTTGAGCGTTCCCGTGAGGCCGAGGGGAGAATGAAAAATGATTTCATTGGCCAAGATCGCTTCATCTTCCCAGAATTCCCGTTCATGGGCGAATTGTGCAATTCGCAAGATGATACCAACGACGACGATGAATAATAGGTAACCGATTACGCCCGGCGAAACCGCACGATTTTTGTCCTTGTTTCCACTCAAAATATTCCAAATAGAATCCGGCAAACAAGCCCCCTTTTCTCGAAGAATCAGTTGAACATAACAGGCGCAAAACTCCATTTCAATTTTAATCGGATATACATAGGGTTTAAGTGAAATATGGGGTTCGTTTGGCAAGGCTCGAAGAAGACGGGTTCGCGATAATGGTTCAGGTTTGTAAGATATGATATTATTTCCACTCAATTGTAGTTTTGGAGGTTTTGAAAGACATGGGCGAGCTTTTCGAAAAATATCGTGGAAAGTCTGTATTGGTTACTGGAGCAAGCGGGTTTATTGGCTCTCATTTGTGTGCCCAACTTTTGAATCACGGCGCAAACGTTTTCGGATTTTCCCGAGAGCGTCAGGAACCTGGTGCAATCGTTTGGCGACAATGCGAGTTAGCCGATCCCGATGCCGTATTGAACCACGTTCGTGATATCAATCCCGATTACATTTTTCACTTGGCCAGCTACGTTACCGGCACGCGGGATATATCGGCCGTCCTGCCCACGTTCAATGCCAATTTACAAAGTACCGTTAATTTACTAATGGCTGCTGCGGACGTTGGGATTGAACGATTCATTACTGTTGGTTCACTGGAAGAGCCCGCCGTCGAAGACGGAGAATATATACCAGTCTCCCCCTACGGTGCAGCTAAAATGGCGTCCACCGCCTACGCACGTATGTTCGATTCTCTATATGATGTGTCGATCGTGCATATTCGGTTGTTCATGGTGTATGGGCCAGCGCAGCAAGACCTAAAGAAACTGATACCTTACGTAATTTTGAGCTCGTTGGGTGGTGAAGTACCCAAACTCACGGGCGGGGTTCGGCAAGTGGATTGGATCTATGTCGATGATGTCGTTGACGCGTTGTTGGCATCCGGCCTGAAAGACGGGATCGGCGGCAAGACGGTCGACGTCGGAACGGGGCGCCTGGACACGGTCGGGGAGGTCGTTCAACGTCTCGTTGAAATCATCGATCCAGAGACAGAAACCGATTTGGGTGCTCGCGACGCACGTAAAGCAGAAATCGAACGAAAAGCAAACGTCGAACAGTCGTTTACTGATTTAGGGTGGCGTCCGCAGATTTCTCTCGATGAAGGACTTCGTCGGACGGTCGAATGGTACGCCGAAAAAAAAGCAAATGGTACGTTGGAAAATAAAATAATGCCTTGGCACGACGAGGCCAAGACCTCTTCAAAATAATGTGGGGAACCAATTAAGCGATGAACATATCCGAATGGTCCGACGACTTGGATACGACGGCAGCGGGGGAGTGGGCCCACAAACTCATGGCCGATCTGTTCCCCATTTGTAGAAGTATTACGGGAAACGGCGTACGAGAATCCCTCGCCATTATCCAGAAACATGTTCCCGTTGAAATCCGTGAAGTTGCAACAGATACACCGGTCTTCGATTGGACAGTGCCGCGTGAGTGGAATGTGCGGGATGGGTACATCAAAGATGCCTCCGGGAAACGACTGATTGACTTCAATGAACATAATCTTCACGTGCTTAATTACAGTCAACCGGTGAACAAAACGGTCACCCGCGAAGAGTTGGAAGCGCATTGCTTCACCATTCCTGATCACCCGGATCGAATCCCGTACCGGACATCGTACTATAACGATGATTGGGGTTTTTGTCTGTCGCAAAACCAATTAGACAATCTAGGCGAAGGGCCTTTCGATGTCTGTGTGGATTCATCGATTGAAGATGGACACCTCACCTACGGGGAATTGGTCATCCCGGGTAAAACCAAAAAAGAATTCCTCATTACCAGTCACATTTGTCACCCGTCATTGGCAAACGATAATTTATCTTCCGTTTCGATCGCCATCTACCTGGCCAAAGAACTTGCCAAACTGGATTTGCGATACACGTACCGTTTCGTCTTTGCTCCGGCAACCATCGGAGCCATTACCTGGTTAGCGCAAAATTCGGAAAAGTTGTCGAATATCAAACACGCGCTGTGCCTTGCTTGTACAGGTGACCCCGGATCGATTTCCTACAAAAAGAGCCGCCGGGGCGATGCCGATGTAGACACGGCCATGGAATTGGTCTTGTCCGGTCGAGACCAACCGTACGTGGTTGATGAATATACCCCATGGGGATACGACGAACGTCAATATTGTTCCCCCGGAATCGATCTGCCTCTTGGCTGTTTCATGCGAAGTAAACCGGGCGGGTACGGCGAATACCACAGTTCCGCCGATAATCTTGAGCTGGTTCAACCAGAATTTCTGGCCGATTCGTTGTCTGTATTGGTCGAAGTGATCGCGCTTCTTGAAAACAGTCGGGCCTATCGCAATACGAGTCCAAAATGCGAACCTCAATTGGGACGTCGTGGGCTTTACGAAAAAATCGGCGGTACCACTTCAGAAGCCAAGACGGACACGATGTCGCTGTTGTGGGTCATGAACTATTCTGACGGAGAACACGGTTTGCCATTCATCGCGAAAAAATCAGGAATTCCGATGGAGAAACTAGAGGCCGCCGCGAAGATTCTTATGGAAGCTGATCTGTTGGACGCGTTGGACTAGGGTTGTTGCACGCTTCGGGATAGGTCCAGATCGTGTTTCCGTGAGGAGTACACTCTGGGCGCCGCGAAAAGACACCAGATGAAAATGGTGACCGCGTTGTACACTCCGCGAGGCCACACAGCCGCTATACTTTTGAAAAAGTCGGAAGCCGCCATACCGGCGACGATGAAATACGCTTTTGATAAACTGATCTGCGGCTTTTTGAGCTGCATCATGAAACGGGACTGCATTTCTGTACGATACCGCCATTTCTGGATTTTCTTGTCCGGTATGGAAGAGGTCCTCGTTAATTTTCCGTGAGCATGATAGAGTATGGATTGTGGAGCGAGGTACAGTTTGTAGCCCAGATGGGCAGCCCGTTCGCAATAATCATTATCGCAGCCGTAAAACCAGAACAACTTGTCAAAAATCCCGACATTCACCCAAGCTTCTTTCCGCGCCAGCAAGCTCGCACCAATCAGTAACGGAAGTTCGTAGACCTCCTCGAGAGGGTGATTCATTAACGTGTCCTCTACAAGTTTTTTGTTTTGCATGGCGAGGTCCAAAACGCTTGGGTCGACTCGGTCGGGTTCGCGGTAATTTCGCTGCAGCGGGCTCATGAAGCTGATCGGATGCCGTTCGTGAATCTCGAGGAGCTTTTCCAAAGCGCCTTCTTCGAATTTGGTATCTTCATTCAAGAGCAAAATGTAGTCGGCGTCGGGTCCATCGTAAACTGCTTCAAAACCGCGATTGAGTACTTCGATGACATTGCGGTTTTCCGGCGTACTGAAGAGATTGATTTCTTCGCCACATTTTCTGATCTCAGCTTCAGTATTGTCTGTGGAGCCATTGTTCATTACGTAGAAAGTGATTTCCAAATTGTCAGAAATAGCGGCCTGAATCGAGCGGATGCAGGTGCCCACGAAATCTTCGCGGTTGTACGCAGTGATAAGTACGGCCAATTTGGTCATATTGATATTCTTTCTATTCGCCGAGGATTCTCAATTCGGGTATCGGCACGACAAATTGGCCGCCCCAATCCTTAATATAGCTCATCTGTTCAACGATTTCTCTTTCGAGATTCCATGGAAGTATCAATACGTAGTCTGGTTTTTCTTCACGAATGTCATCCGGCGATTTGATGGGGATATGACTTCCGGGAAGGAGAAGATTCTGCTTAAATGGGCTTCGGTCAACGGTAAATGAAATATCTTCCGAAGTAACTCCGCAATAATTAAGCAACGTGTTCCCTTTTGCCGGGGCACCGTATCCGACGACGGTTTTTCTGTTCGCTTTGGCTTCCGTTAAGAAGGCCAAAAGTTTTTCTTTGACCGTGGAGGCCTTTTGGGCGAATTCTTCGTAGCTTGGAAAATCCATCAACCCGGCTGATTTTTCCATATCCAACACGGTCGCGACGGAGTCCGTCGTGACGTGGGACGTATTCTCTTCGTGCGTGGCGAACATTCGCAACGATCCGCCGTGTGTAGGAAGTTCTTCTACGTCGAATACCCGCATGCCGTGGGCGGCGAAGATCTTTTGTGCGACGAACAGCGAAAAGTAGCTGAAGTGTTCGTGGTAAATCGTATCGAATTGATTGTGCTTGACCATCTGATACAAGTGAGGGAATTCCAGCGTGACGACGCCGTTCGGCTTTAGCGCCTGTTTAAACCCTTCGACAAAATCATTTAAGGTCGGTACATGGGCGAAAACATTGTTCCCCAAAATCAGATCTGCTTGTTTTCCATCGTTGGCCAGCCCTTTGGCCGTTTCTTCGCCCCAGAACGAAACCTGAGTGGGCACGCCTTTTTTCACGGCTTCTTCGGCGACGTTGGCTGCGGGTTCGATGCCCAGGCACGGGATGTTATTTTCCACGAAATACTGCAACAGATATCCGTCGTTTGATGCGACTTCGATTACGAAACTATCCTTGTCGAGATTCAGACGTTCGATAATCATGTTCACGTACGATTTGCAATGCTCGAGCCAGCTGGTTGAAAACGAAGAGAAATAAGCATAGTCGCTGAAAATTTCTTCCGACGTGGCCACCGCTTCAATATGGGCCAGCATGCACGATTCGCACACGTAGAGGTCCAGCGGAAAAACCGGTTCGTTGGACTCCAATTGTTCCGGCTTTAAATACGAGTTGGACAACGGTTGTTGACCAAGTGGAAGTATGAGCCGTTGGTCATCTGAACCGCAAAATATACACGTGGTAGAACTCAAAGTAGTGTGCCTGCCTTTCCGATATTAGTAAGTTGCATAGTCCATGCTATCTTGATAATCATTTATATGTTTCAGTGTCAGCGCGATAAGGTCATCGTCCCGACACCCGGAGTAATAGGATTTGTACCAGTCGCTGGTCAATCGAATGGCTTCTTCGGGATCCAACTTCGGGCGCCAATTCAGTTGTGCGTCCGCCTTGCTGATATCCAGATACAATAATTTGGCCTCATGGGGTTGTTCAACATTACTTACCGTAAAGGACCCGGCTCCCCATGCATCGATCATGTGTTCAACTAATTCCCCGACCGTCACGCCTCGGCTTTCTTTCGGTCCGAAATTCCAGCCTGATGCATATGTAACGTTGTCTGTCATCATCTTGGCCGTGACATGGAGGTAGCCGGCCAAAGGCTCCATTACGTGTTGCCATGGGCGAATGGCTGCGGGGTTTCTCAATACGACGTCTTCTGCTTTGGAAATGGCGCGGGCGATATCCGGTACGATTCGGGCTTCAGCCCAATCGCCGCCACCGATCACATTGCCTGCGCGTCCGGAAGCGAGCGCAACGTTGTGTTTCGACCCATAGTCGTCAGGATTAAAATAGGAGTTGCGCCAACTGTTGGTCACCAGCTCAGAACATCCTTTGCTCGAACTGTACGGGTCGTAGCCCCCCATAGCGTCCGTTTCGCGATAACCCCGGTCGGTTTCCAGGTTGTCGTAGCATTTATCACTTGTAACGATCAGGCATGTTTTGACCGAATCGCACGAACGAACCGCCTCCAACAAATTAACTGTGCCCATTACATTGGACTCATACGTTTCACGTGGATTTTTGTAAGAAGGTTGAACCAACGCTTGTGCTGCAAGATGCATGACGACATCAGGTTTTGCTGAGTCCATGGCGTTGGACAGTGCATCGAAGTCGCGGACGTCTCCAACCACGTGCGTAAGCGATGACGCAAGGTTCAGTTCTTCGAAAAGAGAAGGACTCGTATCCGGTGGCAAAGCGTACCCGGTCACCTCCGCGCCCAGTTTTTCGAGCCACAAAGATAACCAGCTTCCCTTGAAGCCGGTGTGGCCTGTCAGAAAAACTTTCTTACCTTGATATATTTCTTGAAGTGATTTAGGCATTTGATTTAGGAGAACTTTTGGTGGATGGTTACCAGATTTTCCAGGGCGCTTCACCTGAATCCCATAGCTTGGTGAGCACGTTCATGTCGCGAACGTTGTCCATGCAATGCCAGAAATCTTCGTGTCGTTTCATCATCACTTCCCCTTCGTCCGACAGATCTTCCAGAGGACCGAATTCGAAGTCCTGCGATTCGTCTGTCGTGAGGCGGGAGAGGACGCTTCGGTTGATCACGTAGTATCCGCCATTCACCATGGCAGCGTGGGTCAGGTCTTTTTCGCGGAATTGAACCGTGCCGTCATCCTTCGCGGCGACTTCTCCGAATCGCATACTGGGGATCACGCCGGTGAGTGTCACCGATTTCCCGTGGCCATTGTGGTAGTCGATCAATTCATTGATATTCACGTTGCAGACCCCGTCACCGTAGGTCATGAGAAATTGTTCGTCTTCGCCCAAGAAGGATTCGATACGTTTCATTCGACCGCCTTTGAGCGTGTTCAGGCCGGTGTCCACCAACGAGATTTTCCAATCTTCGAATTCGCTGTCCGCGTGGTGAATTTCAAATGATGGTTTGGAGCCGGTAGTGACCGTGAAATCGTGGGTTCGGTACTGAAGTTCCATGAAATATTGTTTGATGTATTCGCTTTTGTAGCCTAAGGCGAGGATGAATTCTTTGAAGCCATAATGGGCGTAATGCTTCATTATGTGTAAAAGAATAGGGTATTCGCCGATTTCGACCATCGGTTTAGGTCGGATATCGGTCTCTTCTTTGAGCCTCGAGCCCATGCCACCGCACAGTATGACAACTTTCATTATTGGTTTCTCCCCCTTGAAAAAGACAAATTTCCCCTCAGTCTTTTATCACCACACTATACCATATTTTTTCGGATTAGATGCGAAATGTAAGGGATTCTGTACATTCGGGAGCTTCAGGTCAGCCAAGCCAATGCGGTCGTCTAGTCGATTTTTTGGGCCTTCTGATCGCGCCCGTTTTGATGGAGCGTCAGTGCGGAGACGTTTCCATCGTCGTCCGTGTGAAACGTAATTTGTGCGTCCACGACTTTGTAAAAGAATTTCACGTCGCTTTCCGGGAAAACCGGATTAAAGTCCTGACCAGTCAATTTCACCAGTAGCCGATCCCCTTTCAATTTGACTTCAAATTGAAAGCCGGGCGCCAATTGGTACTTGCCGACGTACTTCTCAAGGAGTGAGGTTTTCACCGTCGTCGTGTCCCTAGGAGTGAACTTCGCGAGCGGCAACGAGTCGTTGAGAAGATTGAAACCCAAATCATCGTCGCCAGCGCCAGTCGAATTCGTCAAGACCACAACCCCCAGAGGAGGGTCCTGGATGAATCCTGCGAACGTTCGATACCCGCCCGTGCCGCCGTTGTGCCAGACGACGTCTTGACCCTTAGTTGCTTTTCGAATGTGCCAACCAAGACCAATATCCATGAGCGGGCTGCCCGCATTCGCCCGGGATTTGTGGGTTTTCCGCATCGCTTTCAACAAAGGCGTCTTGCGAACCCCCATATTGGCTTCTAGAAAAACCAGCATATCTTCTGCGGTCGATCGCAACGCACCAGCCCCTGCGAGTACTGGCAAATCCCAGTTGGGGACTTCTTGATCGCCGGAGTGTCCTTTGGCCAATCGTTTGAGCATATCTTCGGATAGCGTAATGGTTGTATCAGGCATTTTGAGTACATTCGAAATGCGGCTTACGACCAGTTCTTCATACGTCTGTCCTGTGGCGCGTTCGAGTATGTGGCCCAACAAACCGACCCCTACGTTCGAATAGGCGTATTTTTCCCCTACGCCGCGTCTGAGTTTAACCTTTCCAAGATATTCATACAGCTGTTCCACCGTGTAATCCGCAAACGGGTTCGTAGGGTCTTTGGGTCGAAAATTGGAAGGCATCCGCGGAAGCCCGGAAGTTTGAATGGATAACGTTTCCAACGTGATGGATTTTCCGTCTTTGGTGGGAGCCTTGACGCCTTCGGGTAGATACTTTTCTATTGGGTCGTCGTATTTTACTTCGCCTCGGTTCACCGCGTCGGCGAGCAGGATGGCCGTAAACACTTTCGAAATAGATCCGATCTCAAACACGCTACGTTTTGAAGGTGCGGCCGAGCTGGCAGAAGAGGTCTTTCCGTATCCGAAATACTCTGTACTTTTTCCATCGGTAATGGCGATTATGATGCCGACCGTTTTTTCGCCGTCGACCCGTTTTTTGATTTCGTCTCGAATCGTCTGGGGGATATCGGCTCCGCGAGCAAAGGATGTAATGGATAAAGCGATGCAGCAGGTGGATACCAAGAGAGATGAATAAAATTGTTTCATCAGAATCCTTTCGATGTTGCGTAAATTTCGATTTATGGCCCGTGGTGGGTACTTACATTATACGATTCAACACTAGATTTATTCATTTTCGACTCTAACATAGACGGATTTGTTTCAGCCAGCTATCCCTTGGACAGATCGGCCGTCATCAATTTCCCGCAGAGTTGACTCATCGTTGCTACTTGATCGACGAAGTGGTCGACATCCAAATAGTCCATACGAGCTTTGGAAGACCAATACGCCGTCATCGATCCCATCGTGGATACGCCTGGTACTTCGAGTCGATTAGCTACACGACCGAGTCCATACCAGGGTCCTTGTTTGCCGCCATGTTTCCCAGGGCGTCCGGGGCATTGGATTTGAACGCGTTGCAGTTGGTTGTCCTTGACCGCCTGGATGGCCAAATCGGCGAGGCCCTCATCTTCCGTAACCCAAAGCGTTGACAGCTCGACTTTTTCGGTGAGCCCGTACGAGCCTCTCGAAACTTCCTTTACCTGCATCTGACCCAAATGTTCTATGCCCATCGCCGCGACTACTTTGTCGTGAACTTCCGGATGTTTCGTCGGGTAACTTTCTTCGTTGAAAGCGCGCTCCATTCCCGGCATATAGTGGCGACAGTCGAGATAAATTTGCAGAGTACGTGGACGTTCTTCCTGCGAAAGGTTGGAGAAATACCGAACCACCCCTAAGATTCCTAGTGCGCCGTTGTCCTGTGAAATGGACGGTCCGTCGGTGTGCGTAATCAGCAGAATCTGTTCATCTTCCTCGGTGCCGTAGTGTTTGCCCGGCAAATATCCGAACAGCTGGTAGGTTTCTGATTCCTGTGTGGTTGCTTCGAGGCGAAGCATCGCTTCCTGTCGTTCATCGGCCGCCTTAAGCAGATTTCGACCGGTAGTTCCATCTATGTAGAGTGTCGGCATGTCGTGCTGAGGGGGAACAGGGAAGGTGTAGGTGCCGGACAAGGCGTCGTGACTTAAGTCGACGACCAGCAGGGCTCCAATGGCACCCCCTTGGGTTAGTGTGTCCAATTCCGATTGCGTACCCATCAAACGAAAGGGACTCAGCTGACCGCCTTCCCAACGCGGTACCTGTGGGTTCGGGAAGGTCTCTTCGGAAGAGAGATACTCATAATCCCCGATGCGGACGACTCCACCGGAGGGGTTATTGAGATCTATATAGGCCACTGCCGTCGCGGGCTGATTGGACTCTTTGAGGATGACGGCGATTTTGCCGCGGAGGAGTTCAGGGTCCATTCCTTCTTCATACCGTATCAATTCCCCGGTGACGCCGTCCTCGGGAGTCCTGCCGGAATTGCAGCCGGTACTTGCGACGCGAATTTTTTCGCCGTTGACAGTCAGACCCCAGTTTGAATCGTCGGGCCACTCCGTGGATTCCCACCGCGTGTAGGTCCAGCGATTTTTCATGATGTCCACTACGCCATAGGTCCGGAGTTCGCTTTCGCATAGGTCCAGAAAATTCTTCCAGGAAGGGCTACCTGCAATCGTGGGCCCGCCCATAGAATCCTTAATCTCGTGCCATTTCTGAGCTTCTTCTTTCGAAACCATGTACTTCGGGTAGATACGATGTAAGTGCCGACTCGAATCTTCGGCCGCGTAAAGTGTTCCAGAGGAAAGAGTGATTCCGGGAGCGAGAGCCACCGCGGCGCCTAAGCCTTTAATAAATGTACGGCGGTCCATATCCTTCATCGGAATGTCTCCTGTGAATTATTTACCCTGATTCTGTGTCGGAAAAAATGTTTTTAGATGGGATTCGGCATACCCTTTTAGTCTCTTGGCGACGGCAGGGTACTGTTCGATCACGTTGGTTGTTTCAAAGGGATCCGCATTCATGTCAAATAGGGCGAATCCGATTTTTTCTTGCCGGTATTTTCCCGGTATGCCGTCTTTACCTTCTCGTTCCGTCATCGTTCGATATCCGTGGGGGATATGGAGCTTCCATTTTCCATCGTTACTGATTACGCCTTCAAAGAATTTGCTCCGTGTGAATGGATAGTAATCACAATCGGGAACGGCCCCTTCTTTACCTAGAATCACATCCCAAACGTTCGTACCGTCCACAGGGTTTGAGGGTAGCGGCGCACCGGCCAAGTGCGCGACAGTTGGCATGATGTCCAGTGAGTTGAATGACTTCGTCGAACTTTCTCCAGCGCCGATGTGACCAGGATACTTGATGATGCACGCAGACCGGACACCCCCGTCGAAACTGGTCGCCTTGGCTTCGCGAAACGGAGTGACGCCCCCATGATTCCCGTACGAGACCCATGGACCGTTGTCGGATGTGAAGATTACCAACGTGTTGTCTTCTACGCCTGAGTCCTTGAGAGCCTTCATGACTTCCCCTACCGACCAGTCAATTTCCATCATGACATCCCCGTATAGTCCGGCACCGGATTTGCCCTCGAATTTTTTGCTTACGAAAAGAGGGACGTGGGGCATCGAGTGGGGGAGATAGAGAAAAAATGGTTCATCTTTCTTTCGATGAATAAAGTCCACCGCTTTCTCCGTGTACCACGTCGTCAGGTGTGGCTGATGTTCAGGAGTGACTCGCTCGATCGTGACGTTGTCGCCTTCCCAATACTTCAACGGGAATTGACTCCAATGCTTAGGGTTTTCAGGATGAAATTCCCACATGTCATTCGAATACATGAGACCGGCGGATTCGTCGAAGCCTCGTGAATAAGGATGGGTTGCGGGCGTATCACCCAAATGCCATTTCCCGAAAACTGCGGTTGCATACCCAGCCGGTTTCAGCACCTCTGCCATCGTTGCGTATTCGGTGGGAAGCCCGAGCTTGTTTGGACCATGGGCACCAAAAACTCCAGTTCGCCCTGGATAACACCCGGTCATTAACGCGGCCCGTGACGCCGAGCAGATAGCTTGAGGAACATAAAAATTCTTGAACGACGTGCCTTCACTGGCCAGTCGTTTCACGTTGGGCGTTGGGTAAGGAGGGTTACCGAAGGGTGGATAATCACCCCAACCTGAATCATCGAGGAAAATTATGACGACATTTGGTTTCGTGTCTGCAGCTACGGTAGGTTCAGCAACAATCAGCGCGAGAACGCATGCCATTAGAGCGAATAGAGAAGAACGATCGACAAGTAGGGCCACAGAAAATACTCCTTTAAGTTGATGGGTTTACTCTAAAGGGTGTTCGGTCAAAACTCAAGCATTGGATTCTTGTAATCTGCGGGGGATTGGGCCACAATCAACGTTTCCGTTACGAACCTAATTTGGAGATTGAGAGATGACAAAACGATTCTTGGCTCTGGTGTTAATGTGCGCGTTGGTGGGACCGTCCTGGGTACTGGCCGACGATACGGCCCTTCCCACAGCGAAACCCGAAAAAGTGGGGATGTCTTCAGAACGTCTGGAACGGTTAGGCGACGTGATGCAGGGATATGTGGACGACAACCTCCTTGCGGGTACGGTGACCCTAATCGCGCGAAAAGGGAAAGTCGTCTATTTCGAATCCCACGGGTATAACGACAAAGAAGACGGCGAACTCATGGAAAACGACGACATCTTTTTCATGATGTCCATGACCAAACCCATCGTGTCCACCGCCTTGATGATGCTGTACGAGGAAGGCCATTTCCTATTGGACGATCCCATCACCAAATGGATTCCCGAACTCGAAGGGAAAGAAGTGATCGAAAAAACAGACGACGGGGTGGCACGTATGAAGCCGGAGCGTCCTGTAACGGTTCGCCATGTGTTGACCCACACCTCGGGCCTCGATTCGAATCGGCAGCTGTTGAATGATGACGAAAAAGCAATCGCTCGGAAACGTGGCGCAACGGTCGAAGAAACAATCTTGGCCAGAGCAACATTACCATTGGGTTTTCATCCCGGCGATCGCTGGCAGTATGGAAGTTCGACCGACTATGTGGCTCTTCTGGTCGAACGGATGTCAGGTCAAAACCTGGATGACTTTTTGAGAGAACGTATCTTCGAACCGTTGGGGATGACGGATACTCACTACAATATTCCCAAATCCAAAGAAGACCGAATCGTATCTGTCTATTCACCTTCCGGTGAAAATAACACCATCGAATTATATCGCGCAGGGGAATTTCGCGAACCGACAAAACTCTTTCCCGGCACTTACGGCTTATCCGGTACGGCTGCCGACTACTTCACGTTTCACCAAATGATGTTGAATGGGGGAGAATACAACGGCGTCCGCTATCTTAGTCCAAAGACCGTCAATTTGATGATCTCGAATCACGTCGGTGACGAAACCGTCTACATTCGCGGCGAAGGGTACGGATTCGGACTCGGCTACAGCGTGCTTCGCGATGTCGGTAAGGCTGTCGAGCCATTAACTCCGGGAAGCTTCAGCTGGGGCGGCGCTTGGGGAACAATCTTCTGGGTCGATCCCGCAGAAGAGATGATCGGCATCATGATGACGCAAATCTCCTCGTATCGACACCTCACCGTCCGCCAAAAACTTGCCGTAATGGCCACCCAAGCCATCACCGAATCCTACGCCCACGAAACACCACCCGTAATGGGCTACGCTGTCAAAGACTGACGAATATCCAGCGAATTTTTTAGCCGGGTCTTCGGGCCCGGTTATTTTTTTCGTATTGAGGCGCGGAGCCACTAACAAGTTGATCATGCAACCCCCCAGACAGCGTCATTGCGAGGAGACCATAAACGATTCAGGTGTGGAGAATCGCAGATTCTCCCAAGGTGTTTTCTACGAAAACACCCGCAATCTTCTAACACCGGTTGCACAGAGTCGTCGCCGGGCCCTCAGACTCACTCCTTCTCCTTCACCGGCTGAGGCACCGACGTCGGCACGCTAAAATTCGCCGGCATTTCCCGTTCCGAGTCGGTCAACAAACCATCGCCATTCACATCTTTCAGTTGGGTCCCGAAAATATCCTTCACGCCGATGTAGTCGCCGTTGGGTTTAAACGCCTGCATGCGGCCGGTCCATTCATCCATACCCACATCGATTCGAACGTATTCGTTGACGAGGCCGTGTTTGAAGCCGGGGATGTCGTTGGCGCCGCCGACGAACATGTGTTCCCAATCCTTCACGATGGGTTCTTCCCAATCGAGCCAGCTGCCGCCGCCGGTGATGACGTAGTGGACGTGTTCTTTGTAGCCCCGTTCGTATTCGTGCGTATGGCCGCTGAACACCGCCTCGACATTGTATTTCTCCAACAACGGAACCATCTTCTTCCGAAGATGTTTGTCGCCGTCGATCCACATCTCGCAATAGGGCGGCACGTGCACAAACAGGAAACGGTAACGGGCGTTTCGCGATGCCTTCGACTTCAAATCGTTTTCTAGCCAATTGTCGACGTCGTTGCGCATGGTCCCGTAATCGATGCAAATGAAATGAACGCCCGCGTAATCAAATGAGTAGCTGCCCCAACCTGGATCCATACCCTCACGATCTTTACTGGGCAAATCCGCGTAACGACGAATGATGTCGTCGCGGTCCGGCTCATGGTTTCCCCAGGCAATGAAAAAGGGGATCGAGCGGCCGAGGTATTTCGCGACGCGGTCCAAATAATAATCGCGAACGTCTTTATAGCTCCCGCCATCTTCCGCCAGGTCACCGGTAGTCACCGCAATGTCGATACCGCTCTGCGCCAGATGATTCATCATCGATTTCGTCGGCTCCAAACGGTCCGGCTTATACGCGCCACGATTCTCACCCTGGCTATCGGACCACACCCCAAAACTGAATGCTTGAGGTTTAGCGGGAGCTGTACGAAAAGTACGGACGTGCGAAGAGTAGGAATCAGTCACGACTCGATAATAATAGGTAACGCCGGGTTTCAATTTTGTGAGCACCGCCTTGTATATGTGCGATTCAAATCCGGAATCTTCCGACGTCGCATCTGTTTTTGAATCCAAGTCTCCAGCGGCGCCAAATTCCACTCGGGCCGATTCGGCCTTAGACAATTCCCACATAATGGAGATACCGTCTTTTTTGACGTTTTGTAAATAGGGTGCCGTCAGGAAAGCGTCATCATGGGCGAAAGCACTCCCTCCGCCGGTAAAGACCATTGCTGAGACCAGAACTATCCAGACATTTTTCACATTCATTTTCATCAAAACTCTCCATCCGCTGAAACCAATTGAACGATGATTCTACCGTTTTGAATTGATGGAGCCAAATTCGACCGCGTGATTTCTATCGGCATCCATGTATGATATAAATCTGCGTGGTTGTTTGGATTCAAAAAGGATATGCTCGATGAAAAAATGGTGTGCATTGGCGGTTGCCGGAATGATGTCTTTTGCTCTTGGCGCGGAGGAAATCGATTTACTCGCGAAACCGGGTGATTGGGTATTAGACAATACCAGCGATGGGATCTATTCGATAGATAAAGATCGAATGCGTGCGAAGCGTAAATCGAACGAATCGGCGACCGTATTGACCAACTACGACGTCGAGAATTTTGAATTGTCCTTCGATTTTAAGCTCCTTCGTGATTGCGAACTTATCTTTCTGATTCACGCACCGCGGAATCGTGCCTATAAAGCAGGGCTGGAATTGGTGCTCAGTGACCATCAAGGCAAACCTTTGACCGAATATTCGGCTGGGGCGTTGTACAACCAAGTTCCGGGTAACGTGGATGCGGTCAAGAAAGAAAATGAGTGGAACACATGCGAAGTTGTAATGGATTGGCCCAAGTTGAAAGTGACCCTCAACGATCTTGTGGTCCAGGATATCGACTTGTCGGAACATTCCGGTCTCAAGTACAAACTTCGTCGCGGTGCATTAGGGTTCAGGGACCTGTTGGGGTGGGGGTACGAGGCTCGCAATTTGAAATTCAAGGAGCTTCCTGACACTGAACGGGGCACCACGATGTTCAACGGGCGGAACCTGAAAGGTTGGAAAGAAGTTCGCAAGTCCGACGCGAAGTGGAAAGCCCAAGACGGCGTGATAAAGGGAAAAAACGGCAACGGTTATCTCCAGTACATGGAAGAGTGTCTTGATTTTGATTTACGATTGCACTACCGAACGACCCCGACGGCCAACGGCGGTGTATTCTTTCGCTGGAAGACGGATGATTCGGAGAGAGGCAACGAGGTTCAGATTTTGGATGTCCTCGAAACGTACAGTCCGTCGGGAAGCATATACAACCTCGCCCGCACGGAAGATAGCCGGGCCGAATCCGGAGAATGGCACCTTTTGCAGGTCAGTGTGCGCGGTAGCCACGCGATCACGCATATCGATGGTGTAAAAACCGCGGAAACGAACGACCTTGTAAATATCTGGCCGGGACATATCACGCTTCAGATGCACAAAGAAAAATCGACCATCGAATTCAAGGATTTGGTGCTCGTAAACCAAGATAAAAGGTAGGTACGCTAAATCGTGATTGACCAAAAAAAAGAGCCGACAGTAGAACGATAGGTTCACTGCCGACTCTTCGGTCTATGTAGAGCAAGTTAGGAGCAAACTCTACAAACTCAAAGAAACCGTTAGGTTTCCACACACTAATACTGCTGGCGTTGAGTTCAGGCTCCGCTAGAAAATCGCTGATGCAAAATCCCGCCTTAAATTCAACAAGATGATATTTATCTTGCCCCCGGCATTAATAAAATCACATTAGTAACGAGTCAAGTTACGCATTTATAACACTTTAGACTCAAAATAGTTCCGAATGGTTTAAAATTTTTTTCTGATCGGCGATTCGAAATTCAAGCCGCGGGTTCAATTCTCCAAACCCGCGGCCCAAATCCAAAAATGAGACGTCGCAGTTTTCGAACCGTTATGGTTTTTCGAAGATCTTGTCGTCGATATTCGTGTTCACTTTCGTCTCGGAATAGCTCATCTCGATTTCGACGATGCCATCGCCGATGTCCATCCCTACGGTGTTAGCGATTTGGACGCCTTCGTATTCGTTGTAATCGTCGAAATAGATGGTGAGCTCGCTTTCTCCCAGTTCCGCATCCTCGAACGGAAGGGTAACTCCTCCCAGCAATTTGGTTTCTTTGTCCACGTAGAACGTCATATCTCCGGTTTGGAGTTCCAGTACATGGTAATCTCGCCCTTCATACGATTCGTCAGGCAACGCCTTAAACGAGATCGAGCCGTAGGCCCTCCATAACGAATGCAACATACTAACCGTTGCCTGCATGGAGAGGAATTCGAGGTCGTCGCCCTCTATTTCGGAGAGTCCTTCCATAGAATTCTTCGACCAGCCGGCTTTACCGTTCCAGGCAGAGATTTCAGCGAACACGCCGAGGTCCATGTTTTGGTGGTACTTTTGGCCGATCACGATTGATTCCGTGACGGATCCGGCCATTTCCCCGAACGCGCCACCCATTTCGGCCGTTCCAGAACGCGATATGTTTTTGATTTTGGCAATCGCCGCGGCACCGCCCATAGCCTCTTCATGGGCTACGAGCAGGTCCTCTTTGGCGTTCGCCGAGACCGGGTCGGTGACGAACGCGCCGACTAGGACGACGCCCAATGCGACAACGAATATCGTCACTATAGCGAGTTTTTTGGATAAGCTTTTCATGATGTACTCCTTTTCAATCCTAGTCGTCCGATTGAGCCGTGTCGATGTAATCCATAAATCCGAAACTCATTTCGTCGGTGGTCGGCTCACCATACCGAACGTTTAGCGTCGGATCAGGATTATGCGGATTTTGTGCAGAATTGTCCCACGTTGATGTAAATGTTATTTTCGTTCCTTTCGGCACGTATTTGGGTTCCGAATACTTATACGTCGTTTGCCAATTGAAATCGTACTTCGGTACTTCGAGCAAAATCTCGGTCGTCCCATCGGGATAGGTGGCTTCATAGATAGCCGATTTTCCGCGAAGGTGCATGTGCGGTGCGAAGTTGATAATGCGCGCGTCATTTCGGAATGTATGCACGCTCTCGGCCGAGTAATTCGGGTCGCCCGCGGGAATCTTAAAGCTCATATTTCCCAAATACGAACCGTGCACCGGATTTTCAATCTTCACATCTTCCGGATAAAATTTTATGGCAACCGAGGACTGGTCCCACATCCCGCTTCCCGGACCCGGTTCTTTGTGGTAGTGCATTTGCCACGTCAAGTGTGAACCCGCCTCCATTAAACGGCTTGTCCCTTCGTCATACACAATAGGATCGGACCCAGGCGCGATGCCTCCGAGCGGATCAAGAATGATGTGATGGACGACCTTGCTGCCTGCGCGGAATTCGACGGCTTTTAACCAGCGGTCTTCCGGCATGATGTCGCTCGACAGTTTATGTGTGAAATATTTGTATTCATCTGTCACGTCATCGTCGACGAAATGCCTCTTGGGCATGTTGATTACCAAATCAGGCTCGCCGATGCTCCAACCTTCATTGGCTGGCCATTGAATGGGAGAGGGCGCTTCGTTCGGGTTACCCCGTTTTGCGCCCGTCGCTGCCCAGCGTGCGAAGACATCGATTTCATCTTGCGTCATCGATCGTTCGTTGACAAAGACTCCCGATTGATTTTCCGAAGCGTGCCAAGGGGGCATTTCGCCAGTGGCTGTTTTGCGGGCCATGGCTTTCGCCCAGGGGCGGGTTTCTTCGTACGTGGTGAATGCCATCGGGGCTACCATTCCACCGAGGTCCTGTCCATTCGCGCGATGGCACACCTGGCAATTCTCCTGAATCACCGGAAGTACATCTTCATAGAACGTGACTTGTTTAGAATTCGTATCGTTGGCATGGGCACCGAACGATAAAGTCAGCACGATTGCCATTAGAGAAGTCATTAACGGTTTCATTATTGTTTACCTCCTAGGTTACTTCTAAGTTTCAACGGGAAATCATTCCGTTCAGACACAAATCTAAAGCGCCATCAAACGCCGGTTTCAATTCAGCATCGCTAATTTCTCCGATGGCCCAGCCATAACACAACGTAAATACCGCTCCGTCAAACATAGCTTGGAGCAATTCGGCGGGGTAAGTCGAGCTCAGTTCGCCCGATTTTTGCCCTGCACGAAATATTTCCAACAACGATCCATCCGCCAGCGACTCGGCTGCTCGTTGGGACGAATCCGCTGCAGACTGTACATCACCGTAATTGATGATCGTCTTCCACAATACCGCGTCGGCCAGAGTTTCATTCACCAATTCGGTCACCAAATGTTGAAGTCTGGATTCGGTTGACGCATCGGTTTCCAGTTGTTCGTCGATGGCGCTCGCCCAATCTCGGAGAGAATCCGCGTAAATCTGGCCCAACACCGCGTCCTTCGAGGAAAAGTAGTTGTAAAACGTGGGAGGGGTGATTTCGACCTCCCGAGAGATTTGTTCGACCGTCACTTTCTCGAAGCCATTGAGTTGAATCAATTCTTTGGTCGTATTGATGATATGTTGTCGAACCCGTTTTTTTTTGAGTTCACGTAATCCAATGGTCATATTTTTTCCTTTACATTATAAAATAATTTATATCATAATACTTTTTAGGATACAAGATTTTTTTTAGATTGAACCACAAAAAACATGTAACCTATTGTAAAATAGTGACTTAAAGTATTCGGTTACCTCGAAGGGAACGTATTTTTATGAACAACTTCACATTGCTGGCCCTCTTCAAACGGTTCAAAATCGTCATCAGCGGTACGCTGCTGCTTCTCCTGGTCGAGAACGTGTTGGTCGTTTTGTACCCGTTTTTAGTGGGTTTAACGGTGAACGACCTGTTGGCAGGCAATACAAAATTTCTCATCATCCTTTTTACAGCCTTTTTATTTCACCTGGCAATCGGAGTGAGCCGCCGACTCTACGATACCCGTGTCTATTCAAAAATCTACAGCACCGTGGTTGCCGAAGTGGTGGAAGCGCAGAAGAAAACCGGCGAGACGGAAGATTCCAAAATCATAGCGCGAGTCGAATTACTCCGAGAGTTGGTCGATTTCTTCGAATCTGACCTCCCAATCGCCCTGATGAGCGTGGCATCACTGTTTGGGGCAGTCGTCATGCTGGGGGTCATGGATTGGCGCATCAGTCTCTTGTGTTTGGCGGCACTAGGCGCTATGGCCATCATCTACGGTGTTTCCAAGAATGCCTTTCAAAACCGTAACCAAAAGCTAAACGACCTGTATGAAAAGCAAATGGGAGTCGTGGTTGACGGTAATCCGAGACGAGTTCGGTCCTATTTTTCATTGTTTAGGTCACGGGCCATTCGTCTTTCAGATCTGGATGCCGCGACCAGTGGGCTACTCGAATTGGCATTGATCGGTGTTTTCGTTGCGGCGTTATTATTGGCTGCAACGGATGCTCAGGTTAATCCAGGTCATATTCTGGCAACCATGATGTACGTGTTCGAGTTTTACGAATCGGCACTGTATTTTCCCTATCTCCTTCAGCAAAAAATCCGATTGGGCGATATCAGTGGCCGAATGGCGACGGCGTAAGGCAAGTGTATTTTTTTTCTTCGCAGCAACGGTCGGATGTGCTATACTGTTAATATGTAAACTATCGAAAAGGATTGTGGTTTGAAAGCCAGCGATTTCATCAGCAACGAACAAATCAAATACTTTTCTCGGAAGAGCGATCTGCGGGGTTCTATTGTTGTGCTCTCTAATTGGGTCGCCATCAGTTTGATTTTTGCCGTCGTCGCCGTGTGGACCAATCCAATCACGATTTTTGCGGCGATACTTTTACTCGGCGGTCGTCAACTCGGTCTCGGTGTGATCAATCACGATTGCGGCCATGGTTCATTGTTCAAAAAATGGAAATACAATAAATTTGCGGGCCAATGGCTTGGGGCGGCATTTGTGTTCAGCAATGCGCGCGCCTACCGAAGCGGACATACCAAACACCATCGGTTGGGCGGGACGAAGCAGGACCCCGATTTACAAAACTATGTGAACTATGCAGTAACACGCGACAGTTTTCGCCGAAAAATGTTTCGTGATCTTACCGGGCGCACCGGCTATAAGACATTGATTATATCCGCACGAGCGTACGGGAAGAAAGCCGTCTTCGATTGGGTCGTGGCGCAGGCAGTCATGTGGTTTGTTCTTTTTCTTTGCGGTCATGGTTGGCTGTATCTTTTGTGGCCGGCTGCGTGGATGACTTCGAACATGGTCATCATTCGTCTTCGTAACGCCGCCGAGCACGCCGCGGTTCCCGATCAGTACGATCCCGATCCCCGTAAACATACGCGGACTACGCTGCCTCGTTTATGGGAAAAACCTTTTCTGGCGCCGAACAATGTTAATTACCACATCGAGCATCACATTCTGCCAAGCGTCCCATGTTATCGATTGAAAGAATTCCATCGCTTTCTAAAAGAAGAAGGGATTCTGGAGGGCGCCGAGATTTGTCAAAGTTATTGGGAAGTAGTAAAGCGTCTTATCTTACCGATGGAAGACCAACCCAACGAGCCAGCACCAAACGCCTAGACTGTGGTCAGGATAAAAAGCGTTTCATTTTCCCCGACGCTTTCGCACTCAAGTTACTTGAGTTCTTTAGGTATTCCGGCAATTGATTGAATACTTCTGAAGCGATTTTTATCATCTGCTCGGGGGAGGTGTCCGGCGAAGTGGTGTATTTTTCCTCAGGAAACGCCGTAGAAAAAAGCAAGTCGCGGCCCAAAAAATCTTTCGCTAATTGATTGTTTTCGGTTTCAAAAAAATCCATGAATCGAGCGAGTTCTTCAACACTTCGCTTCTTACCGATTGGCATTGCCATGAGTATATTGACAATCGCAGCTCGTGTTGGATTAGTGACGTACTCTTCATGAGCGGGCATATGGGAATTTAGCATCCGGAGGAACTCGATGACGTCTGCTCCCATACTTTCGTTCTGTACCTCCGGCACGGTAAACGAGTCAGTCTCGATCCCCAACGTGTGCTTAAAGTCTTCAATAACATCCTCGCCATGCATTAGCGCACGATCAAACGTACGAATTACGATATTTTCTTTTCCAAATACGTTTGCCCAGCGATCTATTAACGGACGATACCGATAACGCTTGTGTACCCACGGATTATTTTCCATGACGTTGGGCACAGCCAGCGCCGTCGTCTTTCCGCTTTTGATCGCTGTGGCGTATGAGCTGAGTAAAAACTCGTCCTGACGTCGAAGATACAAGACAACACGGATATTGGATGAAAAAGGAGTCAATAGTCCTCTTAAGTGGTCGATAGATGCTTCGTCGAGCAATCGCGAAGAGCAATGTTCATTGGAGAGAATGATTTTCTGCGGCTTACTCTTCCGAACTTCGGATTGAAATTCCTCCTTCAGCTTGGAATTGAATTGGTCGCGTTCTGACCCGTTTCGGATGGATTGATGAGACCACAAATCCTGGGTCTGGTCGGCTTGATCAGCGTAGATGGCGACCCTGGTATGGTTTTCCGCAGACAGACATTTGGGGTGGAGAATTCCCTGTTTTGATAGTAACTTGCGATTATGCGCGAGGAATCGCTGGATCGTTGTTGTTCCCGTTTTCTCCGTGCCGATGTGAAGATAAATTTCCTGGGAATTCGTTTCGGTCATGCAATACGCCTGTGGTTCAAAGTTCCTAAAGAGTATAGCGAAATTGAAAGCCGCGTAAAAGGCGTCTGGCTTTTGGTTACTTTGTATTGTTTGGAAGGAATACTCTATCATCGTCTTTTGATTTCATATGGAATAAAAGATCATAAATGAGCCGTCCAAAAAACGAAATAGCGGATACGTCGGAGGGGGGGCTATTTCAAAAAATTTCCCGATGGATGGGCCTTTACAAAGGTGGAAAAGGTCTCTCTTCCATTTTGATGTCCAAGACCCAGTTCCGTTTCAAACAGATGCAAAAGGACCGTGACAAAGGGGTCGTTCGTGATTTTTCACGTCTTGACTCGGGCGGTGTTGCTGGACGTGTTTCAATAATCTTGCTGGTAGAAGACGACGCCGTCGGAATCGAGCTTTCGATTCAATCCGTTTTGGACCAATCTCATTCCGACTGGGAATTAATTGTCGCCGATACCACTGCCGGGGAAACAGGCAAAGAGTTCTGGGATTCGTTTCAGCCCAAGGATTCCCGTATCCAATTTCGCGGGATGGAGCAAGCGACGGCCGTAGATGCGTTGAACGATAGCCACAAAATGGCTCGAGGCGAATTTGTGACTTGGATTTCGAATGGAACCGTCCTTTCCAACGACTTCCTCTCTCTATTTGTACGAAAATTTTCGCAGCGTTTAGACGTTTCGATGTTCTTCGGGAACTTCACGATGATTGAAAATTCCGGAGAAAGTCCTAGAACCCAAGGGAAATTGAGCGTAGCTGAAGGCGAGACCAATACCTATGCGACGCCGGATGTTTCGTGCATGCACGAGATGGATATCGTCGGGCCGGCATTCTCGTATCGTCGTTCCGCCTACTTGTTGCTGGGGGGATACGTCGAAACAGGGAACGAGCTTTACGGCTATGACTTCTTTTTGAGAATGAACTGCCAGTTCAAAATCCGCCATATCGGAGTCGAAGAGTCCATGTGTCGGTGTCGAACGAAATCCACGGTAGACGGGCATTCAAATGAAATCACAAAGCGGCAAGCACTGGACGACGGAAGATGGGATTTACTTGCAGGCTCCATGGCATGGACACTCGAGAGTGATGGAACCGATGCCGCCGACGACCTGGTCTCGCAATGGGGTGAAATGATTCGCAATGCGGGCGAACGTGTCGTCGAACGCGACTCCGACTTCTCTGAATGGCAATCGCCAATCGCGTGTGTGCAATTTGTATCTGAGATTTCGAATGAGCCGAAACCTACCGCCCCACGAACCGGGTTCGAAGCACGTATTTTGATTGCTTGTGGAAAGGAACCGGGCGCCTCGGCAGATTCGGGGCAGTGGGATGCGCATGTTTTTCTCGGAAAATCGACGGGTCAGGATTCAAATTGGCTAACCACAGAGCAACTGGAGTGCGCATGGCACGCCTGCCGAGTCCGCGCGTGGTCGCAGCATTGTCAAAAATGCGAGGAAAATTTCAGCAGCGCCACCGAAGACGAATACAGATTATCGGTGGTCGTTTGCACGAATAGGGACCCTCAATTACTGAGTGCCGTGGTCGAATCGTTTCCCGAAAACATCGATTCCAAAGTCGAAATAATTCTTGTAAATAACGATCCAGATCGTTATTGCTACGACTCCACAAAAGAGGTCCTGCTGAAAAACGCGTATTCAGATTCGGATGTCCGAATTATCAATTGCTACCCCATGGGGTTGTCGTTTGGCCGAAACGCCGGATTACGGGTAGCGCGAGGAAAAGCGGTGTTGTACCTGGATGACGACGTGATCGTCGATCCTGAATTGTTTAGTAAAGTGGCGGACGCGTTCGACAAAGATAACGACTTGGGGGTGCTTGGTGGAACCATTGAGATGCGGCATCCCGACCCTTGTCCTTCATGGTACGTCGATTCATTGGGGCGTTTTTGGTCCGCATTCGAAGCGAAACAGCCCGAATTCTACACGACTGAATCTTGGCTCGAGTTTCCTTTTGGCGCCAATTGGACTGGACGTCGAAAAGGTTTAACAGCAATCGGAGGATTTCGTAATCGGTATGGACGTGGAAGTGGTTTTGCCGATTCCAGCGAAGAAATGGTTGCGGCATTGGGCATACAGAAAATAGGGTATTCGGTGGGAATCGAAGGAACTGCAAAAGTCACCCATCAAGTTGAAACGGACCGCTTTACTCTGCCCAATCTTCGCAGAATCATTATCGGGGGATACCATTCCGCCTGGTGTATGTCGTGTGAAGAACGAATTGGCAGATTAATGGGGCCGAAGGGAACAATTCTACGGATGGGATATTATTTTCTGATGACGTTGATTCCGTACCCGATCGGCGCGCACAATCGACTTGAGAATCGATATCGTTTCGTGGGTATAATCAAATATACGTACAAGTCCGTGCATATGTTTCTTCAGCGATTCGGAAAGCATCCAACATTGCTTGATTGAAAAATTACCGGCAAATTAATATGGACCAAAAATAGTAAATGTCTGATCGTAAAAAAGTGGCGTTCGTTTTAGGCACTCGTCCTGAAGCCATAAAGCTAGCTCCTTTATTTCTTAAGTTCCTGGAACATGAAGATGTTGTTCAGCCGGTAATGTGGGTGACCGGACAACATCGCGAAATGCTCAACCAAGTACTCGATTTGTTCGGGATATCTCCAGACCTTGATTTCGAACTGATGAAACCGGGGCAAAAGCCGATTGAAGTGACGTGTCGCGTTCTAGAAAGCCTTGATTCAGTATTAGAAAAAGAAAAACCTGATTTACTTATCGTTCAAGGGGATACGACCTCCGTATTTGCGGCAGCTTTGGCGGCGTTTTATGCCCGTATTCCGGTTGCGCATGTAGAGGCCGGATTGAGAACGTACAAGAAATATAGCCCTTTTCCGGAGGAGCTCAATCGTCAATTGTGTACTCGTTTGACTGATTTCCATTTGGCCCCCACAGAAAATGCACGCCTTAATCTCCTTGAAGAAGGGGTTTCGAAAGACGCGATTTGGGTCACGGGAAATACCGTAATAGACGCCTTGGATTTCATGATCGAACACGTGCGAAAAAACAGCCCCGATATGCCCGAAGGATTTCCGTTGACGCAGATTGAGGAAAATCGGAAGTTGGTGTTGATTACGGGGCATCGACGGGAAAATTTTGGAGAAGGTCTCGAGTCCATCTGTAACGCGATCAAATCGTTGGCGGTAAAATATTCGTCTTGCGATTTCGTTTATCCGGTCCATTTGAACCCGAATGTACAAGAACCCGTGAACAGATTGTTGACGGGCGTGGGAAACATACACCTGATTGAACCGTTATCCTATGATGCGTTTGTGTGGGCAATGGATCGGTCGTTTCTGATATTGACCGACTCTGGAGGCATACAGGAAGAGGCTCCACATCTGGGTAAGCCGGTTCTCGTTATGCGCGAAAACACGGAGCGTTCAGAATCCATCGATTCCGGTACGTCAAAATTGGTAGGCGTAAATCAAGAAACGATCGTACGTGAGGTCAGTTTACTCCTCGATTCTTCGACCGAGTATCAGCTGATGAGTCATGCGACCAATCCATTTGGTGATGGCACTGCGTCCGATCAGATTTACGGCATTCTTACAGAACAAATGGTCGAAAAATGAACGGTAACGCGGGAGCGCCCGATGCCCAAGGTTAGCGTCATTATGGCTTGTTACAACCATAGTCATTATCTTGGAGATTCGATCGGATCGGTGATCGGCCAATCCCATCAAGATTGGGAATTGATTTTTGTAGATGACGGTTCAACAGACGATAGTTTTTCCCAGGCCGAAAAAATAGCGTCCGGCAATCCTGCAGTGAAATTGATTCGCCAGGAAAATCGAGGACAGGCGAAAGCCAGACAAGCTGGGTTGGACGTGGCCGACGGGGAGTTTATTGTCCTTTTAGATTCGGATGACTATCTTGAGCCGGAAATGATGGCGCGGTGTGTGGAACGATTCGCTTCGAACTTGGAAATCGACGTGGTTGCTGGCGACGCGATTATTACGAGCGAAGATGTTGCGGTTCAGAAGGGGATATTGGAGCAACGCCGGACGCCGGGCTGGCCGGGTCTGTTGAGACAAAACTGTTTTGGTGCACCCGGAGCATTAATGCTTCGGCGCGAAAAGGTAATCGATGCCGGCGGAATCGAGGCTGATGTAGGAAACGGCGCCGAGGACTGGGATCTTTGGACTCGTCTGGCGCGTATTGGCGGTACTTTTTCCGTGTTAAGGCAACCGATTGCTCGCTACCGTTTGAGCGAATCGAATCATAGTCTGAATTTCGGAAGGGCATTGGAGCCTATTATTCAACTCCTCGATTTTTCACGCGGGAGGGATTCACGTCTTCCTTCCAACCAACAACCTGCGGTCACGAAGCGGCAATACGCCAAGTATCGGAACGGCCAAGTCCTCCGTGCTTTTTACGCGGATTGGTGGTTAGGAAAAAAGGAATCCGAACTTTCAATAATCTTAACTCAATTGGAAGGTCCGTACATCCATATGGGGTATTGTCAGGACATGCTGGTTGATGTGGCCTACCGCCTGGCGCACGAGGACGATTCTACTATTAGCCGCCTGTCCGAGAAAGAGCGGGACGCGTTGTTGGTAAAGGCGTTCGCTGAAAAAGGATTGTCGCACCATGCGAAGGCTGCTGTGAATTTAGTATGGAGGGTGCATACTAAAGGACTGCGCCATCATTCCTGGTCGGGCAGGCTATTCAATAAGTGGATGTCGTTAGCGCAGCGGTTCGGTTGAACGTGAAGCCCTAGTTCGGGATCGTGCCCAAGGCTATCTTGGCTTTTCGATTGTTACCTTTTTGGGAAATAGCTGCTTCGAGCCGATTTTGGGCGCGTTCGTAGTCTTGGTTAACGAGAGCATCAACACCCAACCAATAAAGGGATTGCGCGGGCGTATTTGCATGTTGGGCACTTTGCTCGAAAGCATCCATGGCTTTCTCCCACATCCCCAGATTCATATAGGCATTGCCCAATGTAAAATTCTTGCGTGCTAAATTCGTGTCTTCGTTGACATAGTTGCTCTTGCCTTCCACGTTTCTCATAAAGCGAATGGAAAATAATCGGAAATGGGACGTAGTAATCGAAGAACTATTATTTCCAATCAATGGCCTCAATTCATCGACGAACTTTTTCGTGTCGGAATAGAAGCCTTGGTATTGGCTTAATTCGATTTTGAGGACCGTGATTTCCGGTATGACTGCATCGAATTGTTGCAACGAAGAAATCTGTTTCTCTGCCTCATCCACATTTCCATTCTTCAAGAACGCGTGGGCGAGATTGATGAGGGCTCGGATTCTGATGTCTTCATCGTTCGATGTCGAGGCACGTTTGAACGACTCTATGCTGGTCGCCGATTTGTTGTTTCGTGCAAAAATAATTCCATGGTAAAGATCCAACGTTGGTTGGAGTGTTCCTTCGGTCGTCGGGTAAAGTTCGCCGATCAGGTTTTCTGCACGGATCAATGAATCGTTCAAGATGAGCGCGTCGATGTACGCGATACTCGCGCCAATATCATCAGGATGTATCATATGTTGCTCATGATACCTTCGTTCAAGTTGTTGAACATCGGTGCGGTCGTACGCAGCAGTGGCGACGTGTGAAAAGTTTTCCGAGTTGAACCAGCCAATGAGGGCTTCATTTTTCAAGGCGAACAAAGAAACGAAGGTTCCAAAAACCGCCATCGCGAGCAGCCAAACGATGAATATGTAGTTGAGCTTCAACATAGGGAGTGTTTATTCGACCGTAACGCTTTTCGCCAGATTTCTGGGCTGGTCCACATCGCATCCTCGATTGACCGAGATATAATACGAAAACAATTGGAGCGGAATAGCGTTCACGATTGGGGAGAGGGCATCCATGCAACGGGGAACGAAAATAACCATATCGCTATGTTCCTGCATGGTGGTGTCTCCGTCGGTCGCTATCGTGAGTACAATGCCGTTTCTTGCACGAACTTCTTGAATGTTCGAAATGATCTTTTCCTTCGTTGGGCATTCGGTTGCCACGCACACGCACGGTAATTCGTCGGTAACCAATGCGATCGGCCCGTGTTTCATTTCGCCGGCACCATAGCCCTCCGCATGAATGTAGCTGATTTCCTTCAGTTTCAGAGCACCTTCCAAAGCGGTTGGGAAATTGTAACCTCTTCCCAGAAAAAACGCGCTGATCGCATCGCGGTATCTAGGATCTTCGGAGGTTTTCTTGACGGTTTCATGATTCTCGAGGCACCACGTTATTTTTTCTGGAAGCGCCTGGAGTTCCTGCGAGAATTCTTTGATTCTTCCGGAAGATAAGGAGTTCTTTTTTTGCGCGAAAAAGAGGGCTAAGAGCGCGAAGGCCGTAATCATTGATGTGTACGCTTTTGTAGATGCCACACCGATTTCGAGTCCTGCGTGGAGATAGACGACTCCTTTTGACTCTCTTGCGATCGTAGAACCGACTACGTTGACAATGGATAGGATGGTGGCATCGTGTGATTTTGCGATTCGGATGGCTTCCAATGTATCCGCTGTTTCGCCAGATTGTGTAACAGGGATCACAATCGTTCCTGGAGGAATAAGTAAATCTCGATATCTGAATTCAGACGCAATGTCGATTTCGACGGGTATTTTGGCCAGAGATTCGATCAATCGTTTGCCCACCAACCCGGCATGCCACGCAGTACCACATGCCACGATTAGAATTTTGGGGCATTGAACGATTTCTTCACTAGTGATATTGATATCATCCAGCACAATTTCTTCTTGGGATTCGCTAATGCGCCCCCTCAAAGTATTCGTGATTACATCGGGCTGTTCGTAAATCTCCTTCAACATGAAATGAGGGTAGCCACTTTTTTCAGCCTGTGAATCATCCCAATCGACCGTATGGACCTCCAAATTCTGGTCTTGGCCATCGAGGTCATGGATAGAATAACTATCTTTTTTAATCTCGCATACATGTCCGTCATCCAAATAAAGGACTTCGCGGGTATAATTCAAAATAGCAGTCGCGTCAGAAGCAATATAATTTTCATTTTCACCAAGACCAACAATGAGCGGGCTACCATGGCGTGCGGCAATTAACGTGTCGGGATCGGTTTGGCAAATCACGCCCAACGCATACGCTCCTTTAATATCCTTCAAGGCTCGCTTTACTGCCTGGAACAAATCCCCGTCGTAATAGTGTCGGATTAGATGAGCTAACGTTTCAGTATCGGTTTCACTTCTAAATTGAACCCCTTTGGACCGAAGCATCGAACCGATTTCCTGATAATTCTCGATGATGCCATTATGGACGACCGCGATTTCCTGTGGATCGTCGAAGTGGGGGTGTGAATTGGCCTCGCTTGGGATTCCGTGTGTGGCCCAGCGTGTGTGACCTATCCCTAAATGGCCGACCAAGGGTTCCTGATCCATTTTGGACTGCAAAACCTCAAGTTTTCCGAGACTCTTCGAAGATTTTAATTCTTGCTCATGGATTACCGAAATCCCAGCGGAGTCATAGCCGCGGTATTCAAGCCGCTGCAGGCCATTTTGTATGAATGGAACCGAGTCTTTATCCCCAATATAACCGACAATACCGCACATCGTAATATCCCCAAAAAATCTGTTTCATAGATTTTATCTGATTGCCGTATGGAATTAAAGTTGTCTATCAGGTACATTAGTAAAGCTGTAAAAAATTCGTTTTGAAAGGTTTAGGGGAATGTTTAATAGGTTCGTTTATTTCTGCATTGTTGTCTTCGCGATTTGTCCGTCCGGTGTCGCCCAAAAATCATCTCTCAGTTTTGAAGACTATGTGAGAGAGGGAGATATGGCTGGCGTCCTGAAAAAAATCGCAGAAGACCGATCAATACGATTTCCCCTGCACGTTGCCAGCGAAATAGGCAATGTAGACGTCATTACGGCATTGCTGGACGCGGGTTACCACGTTGATGCGTCAAACGGGAAGGGCGAGCGCCCCCTTCACAAAGCCGCCGCAAATGGCAAAACGGCTGCAGCAACTCTTCTACTTTCTCGAGGCGCCCGAGCGAATATGAAAACGAACAATGGACAGGTTCCTCTTCACTTGAGCGCACAACGTGGGTACCAGGCACTTTGCGACGTCCTGTTAGCGAACGGTGCGGATATCAATGCCGCAGGAAATATCGGCAACACGGCGGTACATTTGGCTTTGATTGCCGGGGCGACAAATACGTCGAAATCGCTGTTAAAGAATAAGCATTTCGATTTGTTTTCGAGAAATAGAGAGGGTCTGGATTGCTTCGACATCGCCATCGATCATGAGCAAACCGAAGCCCTGCCAATGATTATTTATCTTGCAGCATTGCCATCCACGTTAAGCGCGGAGAAAAGCAAGAATTATTTTGTCGAAGGAATTCAACGAGCCGTTATCGCCAACAAGGCGAAATCGCTGGCCGTGCTCCAAAAGTTTTGTGGCGTCGTAGATGAAGATTTTGATTTGCTTCCACCCTATTTTACGGCTGCCGAATACGGTTGTTTCGAAGTGCTAAAGCTTTACCTGGATAACGGGTTGGATGTTAATTCGCAACTTACGGGTTCCAATGTTTCATTGTTGCATATGGCCGTGACCGGGAACTCAGTGAGAGCAGTCGAGCTTTTGATTGACCGGGGCGCCAATATCGAACTCCAAGATTCGATGAAGTGGACGCCTCTACATTTCGGAATGTTCTTTGGTCATGTGAACGTGATTGGAACTCTTATTGCACGTGGAGCTGATACGAACGCGCAGGACTACCGCGGGTTCACGCCCACGCATTTGGCGGTTCGTTCGGGAAACAGTGCCATTGTACAAATGGCGATGGAGAATGGCGGCGACTTGGACGCCAAAAATAAGGACGGCGTAACACCCCTTCAATTGGCCTACGGAAAACTTAAGGAAGCCCTCAAGGTCGAATTGATAAAACGAAAACCGACTCCTAAACCGAACGATATTGCCAGCATGTTCGTTCTGGCCGGGTTCATGTCCAAATTGGACGAATACATGTCCGAAAACGACGTGGACGTGAACGCTATCAAATCCGAATTCTCCATGTTCCACGGTGCCATTCAAGCCGGGAACGTGGAAATGGTAAAGTTCCTGGTGGACCACGGTGCAGACGTCCATCTAAAATCTAAAATCTCCGAATGGTCACCGCTTCATCTTGCGGCGGTCAGTTTGAATTTGGAAGTAATAGAGTTTTTGTTGGCGAAGGGCGCCTCAATAAATGAAGTGGATTCTCAGGGGATGACGCCATTACATGTCGCAGCATTTCAGAGTAAAGCTTCGTTGCTACGAGAACAGGCTAACAAAGTTTGGGACCTTCTTGTAGAG